>Ga0081455_10000376_pt1 | contig 59249 bp, 55 predicted proteins | sample TabmetS3T2R1_FD_70207 | JGI IMG/M metagenome (GOLD analysis project Ga0081455, IMG submission 70207) | Tabebuia heterophylla rhizosphere microbial communities from the University of Puerto Rico - S3T2R1 | ecosystem: Host-associated > Plants > Roots > Rhizosphere ...
TCGCGCTGGCGGCGGTGCTCGCACTGCAGCACCGGCGGCCCAGGACCGCGGTGGCGCTGAGTGCCCTCGCCTGCCTGGTCAGCCCGATCGCCGGCGTCTTCCTGCTGATCCCGCTGGTCGTCTGGGCGTTGACCGATCCCGAGCGTCGCCGGGTCGCCCTCGCCGGCATCGGCGTCATCCTCGTCGTGACCGCCGTGGTGGGTTACCTGTTTCCGGTCGGGGGTCGGGAACCGTTCGCGTTCTTCGTCTTCCGACCGGCGGTCGAGATCCCGTTGGCTGCTGCCCTGTTCCCGGTGGGCCGCCGCGTCCGCATCGGCCTGCTGCTCGGCGCGCTGGCGATCGCGTTGTCGTACTACGTCAGCGGGCCGATGGGCAGCAACAGCACCCGGCTGGCGATTCTGGTGGCGATCCCGGCGTTCGCTGCCGCCTGCAAGTTGCCCTCGCTGTGGGTGCTCGGGGCGGCGGTGGTGCTCGGTCTTTGGCCTTGGCACCAACTGAACGACGACCTGTCCGCGGCCCGCGTGGGCTCGGCGCAAGCGAGCTACGCGGCCGGACTCGAGAAGCGGCTCGCCTCCGACCCGCTGACCCGGACGTACCGGGTCGAAGTCGTGGACGTGCCCACGCACGGCACGGCGGCCACCCTTGCCGCGCACCGGGTCACCCTGGCCCGCGGGTGGGTGCGGCAGACCGACGAGGGCCGAAACCCCTTGTTCTACGGGCGATCCGCCCTCACCCCGCAGACGTACCGAACATGGTTGGACGACAACGCGGTCGCCTACATCGCGGTCCCGAACAGGCCCCCGTACGACTTCGGCTCCGGCGCCGAAGCGGCGCTGATAGGCCGGGGGCTGAGCTATCTCACGCCGGTATGGTCGGACAGCAACTGGACCTTGTTCGCGGTCTCGAGTCCGGCGCCGGTCGCCACCGGAGTCGCGCACGTCTCCGATCTCACCGACACCGGCGCGGTCCTCGAAGCCGACGGTCCAGGCACCGCCACGTTGCGGATGCGGTGGTCACGCTGGCTCGTCGTCGACGGAGGCAAGGTGCGCAAGAGCGGAAAGGCTGGCAACCGGGTCGTGGTCGAGCTGAACGGTCCAGGACAGCATCGGTTGCATGCCGTCTGGCGCTGATCTCAGAAGGCCACTCGTTGTCCTTCGAGCGCTTATGCACGCTGGCCGACCACGGCCGCACCCGACGCCTGCATCTCGCCAGCCACTCACCTCGGGCGACCTGGTCGGTTCGGATGATCCACGCTGCGCGGACTACCAGCCCCCCGGCTGACCCTGCCACCACCCATCCCGACGGCCCCGCCCGACTTTTCGTCACTCGCCTCCGGAAAACCGCCCGCGACACGCCGAGTGACCGGGCGCCAAAACCGGAGAACCCGACCAGCGGCCCCCTGGCTACGCAAGCTTTGCGCTTGCGAGCTGCACAGGTGGATCTCGTTCCGGGGTGAAGGGCCATGCTCCGGTGAGCAGCCGGGCGGTGACGAAGCCGAGCCCGAGTGCGATCAGACCGCCGACGGCGTCGAGGAAATAGTGGTTTCCGGTCCCGGCGATCACGAAGAGCGTGATCAGCGGGTAGGCGATCCCGAGCGCCTTCACCCACCAACGGCTGGCGAGCACGACGATGACGATCGCGCACCAGGTCGACCAGCCGATGTGCATGCTCGGCATCGCCGCGTATGGATTGCTTGCCCCGTCGGGACTCCCTTCCTTGCCCCACGACCCCCACAGGCCGTACTTCGCCACCGTGTCGACGAACCCCGGCATCAGCCGGGGTGGGGCGAGCGGGTAGAAGAAGAAACCGAACAGCGCGAAGACGTTCGTCGAGTACCAGGCGATACGCAACGGTCTCGCATGCCGTGGGTGCTTCCACAAGATCCAGACGGCGACGCCGATGGTGACCAGGAAATGCGCTACGGCATACCAATAGTTCGAGACGACGGACAGCACGTGCTGCCCGGCCAACCAGTCGTTCCATGCGTGCTCGTGGAAGATCCCCAGATCGCGCTCCCAGCGTTCGATGTCACGGGCGTTCGCCGTCGCGCGACTCCCGTGCCGGGGAACGGTGTTGCGGATGAGGGTGTAGATCGCGTAACCGATCGCGATGAGCAAAACCTCGTGCCACCAGCGGAGACGGCCACTGCGCTGGCGTCGAACCCGGCGGTGCCGCCCCCTGGATGACTCCTGTTCTTCATCGCCGCTTGACCCGTCGGCCGTGTGTTGTTCCGTGCCGACTGCCATGGACTCGATCCTCCCACGGGGGACGTGGACAACTGCTCACGACAGACGGTCAGCCGGCCAGGTAGGCCGCCGCGCGCTCCGGATCGAAGCGTTCGAGTGAACGCAGCCACCGGCTTCGTGCACGACCTGACCTACAACTTCTTGAGCGAGACGGCCGTTTGGATCCTGTTCGGGGTGCTGCTCGCCGTCTCGCTCGTCGGCCAGGTGTGGGAACGCCGCCAGCGCCTCGCTGCCGGCCTGCGGCCCCGGCCGTGGGTCGAGATCGTCTTCCGTCTGGTCATCCTCGGGGTGATCACCGGGATCGCGGTGCAGGTCTTCAACAGCTACACCAGCTCTCCCGGCGTTCCGTTGGCACTCGTGATCTTCATCGCGGTGGTCGTCTTCTTCGACATCCTGATCCGCCGCACCACCTACGGACGACATGTGCTCGCCGTCGGTGGCAACGTCGAGGCGGCTCGTCGGGCCGGCATCTCGGTCTGGCTGATTCGCACGTCGGTCTTCGTCATCGCGGGCGCGATGGCCGCGATCGGCGGCATCTTCTCCACCAGCCAGCTGCTCTCGGTCAGCCAGCAGACCGGTGGAACCAACACCGTCCTTTACGCGATCGCGGCGGCGGTGATCGGTGGCACCTCACTGTTCGGCGGCCGCGGATCCGCCTACTCGGCGCTGCTCGGCATCCTGGTGATCACGTCGATCACGAACGGCATGGCGCTGCTCTCGCTGCCGTCCGCGACGCAGTTCATGGTGACCGGCGGTGTGACACTCGCCGCGGTCACGTTGGACTCCCTCTCACGGCGCGGTCAGCGGGCCAGCGGCCGCGGCTGACCGCCCCGCGACGGTCAGCTGGGCTGCTTGGCCCAGCGCAGGTACGGCTTGACCTCTTCGACGCCCTCGAACTTCTCGGTGGCATCGGCCGTGGAGACGGTCGGCGCGACGATCACCCGCTGGCCCGGCTGCCAATCCACCGGCGTCGAGATCGGGTGCTTGTCGGTGAGCTGCAGCGCGTCGATGACCCGGAGGATCTCGTCGAAGTTGCGGCCGACCGACTTCGGGTAGGTGAGGGTGAGCCGCACCTTGTTCTTCGGGTCGACGATGAAGACGGAACGGACGGTCGAGGTGTCGCCGGCCTCCGGGTGGATCATGTCGTAGGCCTCGGAGACCTTGCGGTCGGGGTCGGCGACGATCGGGAAGTTCAGTTCGCTACCACTGACCTCGGCGATGTCCGGGGCCCAGCCGTGGTGCGACTCCAGCGGGTCGACGGACACCGCGATCGCCTTGACGTCGCGCTTGTCGAATTCGTCCTTCAGTGCGGCGGTCCGCCCCAGTTCGGTCGTGCAAACCGGAGTGAAGTCGGCGGGGTGGCTGAACAGCACCGCCCACTTCCCGTCCTTCCACTGGTGGAAGTCGAGGTGGCCGTCGGTGGTGTCGGCGTCGAAGTTGGGGGCTTCGTCGCCCAGTCGAATTGCCATCGTTTTCCTCTCAGATCGGGTCCGCTGTCGTGAGCGTATCCCTGTCTCCAACACCGGAGAACCCGGTGAGAATCCCGTTCGGCGGTGACCGCTTCATCACGGTCCCCGAGTCCTGCTAGTCGACTAAGCCAACCATGACGATCAACTTATCCGTGGTGGGTTCCGGCCGGCAAGCCGCGAACGGTCGGCCCCGACGAAGCGGCGGTTCAGGCGTCGTGACCGGCGTCGAGATCGGTGACGTTCCGGAAAGTCAAAAGTGCGTGCGCACCGGCCCGTACTTCGCCGGCATCGGGCTCGACGAGGAAACCGACGTGATCGCCGAACGGATGGCGATCTACGACCGTTCCGGTGAACCAGGCGGCGGCCGCGTCGAGGATCGGCAGACCGTGCGGGCCTTTTCGCCACGCGCACCGCGCGAACTTGTCGACGTCGTCGCCGGTGAGTTCGCCGAACAGGTGGGCGGTGGGGACGTCGTCGGCCCGCAGGACGTGAATCGCGAGGTGAGCCGCGTCCCGAGCGACCGCGTAGGTGTGGTTCGCCGTCGACAGGCAGACGAGGAATCGCGCCGGGTCGATGCTGGCCTGGGTCGCGAATCCGACGAGGCAGCCTGCCTGCGTGCCGCCGGCCTCGACCGTGACGACGAACATCGGATAGTCCAACCGAGCCACCAGCTGGTCGAACGCGGCCGGGTCGAGGCGGTCGGCCTCGCTTGAGGTGGTCATGCGCCAAAGCGTGCCACCATCCGGGGGGATTCCTCGGTGGCATGCCCGGTTTCGGGGCCGTTCGTCGGCGGCCTCAGGTTCCTGCAGCCGACACGAGCTTGCCGTTCTTCACCGTCAATACGATCGGCTGGTGGCATTCACCGCCGTCGCGTCGTCCCCAGCGGCGAATCCGGTACGGGCGAACGGGCGGCAGGTGTGGCTGCTGTTGTGGTCCACCAGCCGGTCACTCGCCCTGCTCGTTGTGGGTTGGGCACTGGTCAGCGCCCTGATCGCTCCCGCGGTGGTGGCGGTGCTCGGCGCGGTCGTCGGGCATGTGCCCGACGCCGTTGAGCACGGCATCGGGTCGGGCGCGGGGCACGCGCTGGTTCTCTGGCTGGTGATCGCGGCGCTGGCCTACGCGGCGTCTTTGATCGTGGACCCGATCGGAGCCGCGCTGGGCACCGTGTGCAACGCGCGCGTCACCGGTGACATCCAGGCGCGGTTGCTGCGGGCGGTCTCGGCCCCGCCCGGTGTGGGCCACCTCGAGGACTCGGATGTGCTGGACCGGCTGTCACGGGCCGAGGGTTCGCTGACCGGGTTCTTCCCCGGCAACGCCCCGGTGACCTGGATCGGCCTGCTGTCCGGAAGGCTCGGCGGCATCGCCGGTTGCGCGATCGTGGCCTACTACGTGTGGTGGCTCGGCCTGCTGCTGCTGGTGATGTGGGTGGCGGTGCGGCACTGGATGCTCGGCGCCGTCGTCCGGCAAGCGACCGACTTACGCGCGCAGTCCACGGTGATGCGACGGGCCTGGTACTTCATCGGCGTCGGCTCCAAGGCGCGCGACGCCAAAGAGCTCCGGGTCTTCGGCCTCGGCGACTTCGTCGCGAACCGGTTCGGCGACTCCTACCGCGAGTCGATCCGGGGGACCACGGCTGGGCTGCGCGGCGTGCACGTCCGGGCCGTGGTGTGCTGGTTGGTCGTCGTCGCCACCTACGCGCTGACGTTGACCACGATCGCGGTGAAGGCACGCGACGGAAGCATCGACTTGCGGGTGCTCGCGACGTTGTTGCCGATGCTCAGCGTGACGATGGGGACAGGCAGCGTCACGTTCGACGACATCCAACTGGCGTGGACACTCACCTCGTTACCGGACGTCGACAGCTTGGAATCCGATCTGGGCGGCAACCAGCACCCGCTCGCCGGGGCGCGGCTTGGTGGAATGCAGCTTGGTGGAATACACCCTGCCGGTGAGCTGCCCGCGCGATCGGTTCGGTTCGAGGACGTTCATTTCTACTATCCCGCCGGGACTTCGGAGGTGCTTCGCGGCGTCGATCTCGAGCTGCCGGTGGGAACGTCGACCGCGATCGTCGGTATCAACGGGGCGGGCAAGTCGACGCTGGTCAGCCTGCTGTCGCGACTGCGCGACCCGACCGCCGGCCGGCTCACCGTCGACGACGTCGACCTCACGGATCTGGATCCGGTGTCGTGGCAGCGCCGGGTGGCGGTCATGCCGCAGGATCCGGTCCGCTACCCGTTCAGCGCCTACACCAACGTCGCGGTCGGCGCGATCGAGCACGCAGACGACCGCGCGGGGGTCGAGGAATGCGCGCGCCGGGCCGGCTTCGACGAGGTGCTCTCCCACCTGCCGCGCGGTTGGGACACCGTCTTGTCCCGTGACCTGCCCGGCGGTGCGGATCTCTCCGGTGGCCAGTGGCAGCGTCTGGCACTTGCGCGGGCGTTGTTCGCAACTCGCCACGGTGCCCGGCTGCTGGTGCTGGACGAGCCGACGGCAGCGCTGGACGTTCGCAGCGAGGCGCGGTTCTACCAGCGTTTCCTGCAGATCACCGAGGGCCTGACCACCGTCGTTATCTCACACCGGTTCGCCACAGTGCGCCGCGCCGACCGCATTGCGGTGCTGGACGGGGGGCGGATCGTCGAGCTCGGTACGCACGAGGATCTGGTCGCGCTCGGTGGTGCGTACGCGGAGGCGTATCGCGTGCAGGCCGCCCGGTTCGGCGGGTCGTCATGACCTCGACGACGACGGATCCTGCCGCGCCGCCGGTACCCGCCCTGCCCGGGTCCGTCGGCGCGAGGACGTCCCGGCGGCGAATCGGCCGGCTCGCCCGGGTGCTGTTCTTCGACGGCTTCCGAGCCGCGCCCGGCTGGATGGCGGTGGTGACACTTTTGCTGGTCCTCGGCAGCGTCGCCTCCACCTGCTTCCCGCTCGGCTACCGCCTGCTCGTCGACGGCGCGCTGGAGCATCGGGACTCGCACATCGTCTGGGGCGTCGTGGTGGTCGGTGTGCTGATGTCGATGGGCTGGGTGCTGCTGGCGATCGGGGCCAGCGAGTCGATGGCGCTGTCGGATCGCATCGCGCTGTACCGCACCGAGCAGTTGATCAGGCTGATCACCGACGTCCCGGGCGTGGCGCACCTCGAACGGCCGGACTACCTGACCGAGGTGGAGCGGCTGAACGCGAACCGCCGCCAGCTAGCGGCGGCACCGCGCATGCTGTTGAGCAACCTGTCCAGCGTGGCCCGGATCGTCACGCTGCTGGTGCTGCTCTGGTCGGTGTCGCCGTGGTTGTTGCTGCTGCCGGTCTCCGCGGTACCACCGCTGGTGTCCGACCGGGTCGCGAAGCGGATCGGCAAGCAGGCCGAGAACGACATGGCCGCGACCTCCCGGCTGGCGACGATGATCTTCGGCCTGGCCAGCGACGTCGGCGCCAGCGGCGAGATCCGCGCCTACGGGCTGTCGTCCCACCTGATGTCCGAACACCGCCGGCTGCGCGAGGAGGTCGGCCGCCGCAGCCGACGCGAAGCGTGGGCAATCCTGGCGGTGCAGTCCACCGGCTGGCTGCTGTACGCGGCGATGCTGATGGGCGCGATCGCATTCGTCGTGGTGCGCGCAACTGACGGAGCGATGTCACTCGGGACGGTGCTGATGAGCATCTCGATCATCAGGCGCTCCCGAAACCAGCTGGCGTCGGCCGCGTCGGGTTCCGGTGCGATGCTCTCCACGCTGTCCACGGCCGACCGCCTGTTCTGGCTGCAGGACTATGCCGCCGACCAAGCCGCCACCGCGGGCCACGACGAACCACCCACCTCCCTGCGCGAAGGTATCGAGCTACGGCATGTGCGGTTCTGCTACCCCGGCACCGACCACGTCGTGCTGGACGACTTCAACGTCCTGCTGCCCGCCGGCACGACCGTGGCCCTCGTCGGGGAGAACGGCTCGGGCAAGACGACGCTGGTGAAGCTGCTGCTCGGCATGTACGCGCCCGACGAGGGGACGGTGCTGATCGACGGCACGCCGCTGCGCACGCTCGCGCCGGACGCCTGGCGGGCACGCACCTCGGCAGCGTTCCAGGACTTCTCCCGCTTCCACCTCGCGGCGGTCGAGTCGATCGGAGTCGCCGACCTGCCGCAGATCGCCGACGAACCACTCGCGATGGGCGCGCTTGCGCGGGCCGGCGCCGAAGAGATGGCCGGGCAGCTGCCGCTGGGACTCGCGACCGTCGTCGGAACCACCTACACCGGTGGACACGGACTGTCCGGAGGCCAGTGGCAGAAGCTGGCTCTCGGCCGGGCGATGCGCCGCGAGGACCCGCTACTCGTCGTGCTGGACGAACCCACCGCCAGCCTCGACGCCCAAGCCGAACACGCTCTCTTCGAGCGCTATGCCGAACAAGCCGCACGTGCCGGTCGGGTGGCCGGCACCGTCACCGTGCTGGTGTCCCACCGCTTCTCCACCGTTCGCGCCGCCGACCTCATCGTCTACCTCGAGGCCGGACGCGCCGCCGAGATCGGCAACCACGACGACCTGCTCGCCGCCGGCGGCAAGTACGCGGAACTGTTCGAACTGCAAGCCGCCGGCTACCGGTGAACGGCAATCGAGTCGTCCCGGTGGCGAAATCCTGAATCGGAGCGGCTCGGGGGATTGCCGGTCGGGCCGCCGGGGGACGTGTCGATCGTGGTCGAAATCGGATACACCCTGATGTGTGAGCAATCCCCACCGTCGAGCCTGGTGGCCGACGCCGGCCGGGCGGAGCAGGCCGGCTTCGGCTTCTCGGTGATCAGCGACCATTACTTTCCCTGGCTCGACTCGCAGGGGCATTCGCCCAACGCCTGGCCGGTTCTCGGTGCGGTCGCCCAGGCGACGTCGACGATGGAGCTGATGACCTACGTGACCGCGCCGATCATCCGTTATCACCCCGCCGTAGTCGCGCAACTGGCGGCGACGACCGGCCTGCTGTCCGGCGGCCGGTTCACCTTGGGTGTTGGGGCCGGCGAGAACCTCAACGAGCACGTCGTGGGGCGTGGATGGCCACCGGTGAACGTCCGGCACGAGATGCTGGACGAAGCTCTCTACATCATCCGCGAGCTGTTCGGCGGTCAGTACGTCAACTTCGTCGGCGAACACTTCCGGGTCGACTCCGGCAAGCTATGGGACGTGGGGCAACCGCCGCCGCGCATCGGCGTCGCGGTGTCGGGAACGCAGTCGGTCCAGCTCGCCGCCGCGCATGCCGACGTGCTCATTGCCGTGGAGCCGAAGGCCGAACTGTGCCGGACGTTCGACGAATTCGGAGGCGCCGGCAAGGACCGGATCGGGCAGGTCCCGATCTGCTGGGACCCCGACCGGGACACCGCGGTGCGGCGTGCGCACGACCAGTTCCGGTGGTTCGGGGGCGGCTGGAAGGTCAACGCCGAATTGCCCGGACCGACCGGGTTCGCCGCGGCGTCGAAATTCGTACGACCGCAGGACGTCGCGGAGAACATCCCCTGTGGGCCTGATGTCGACGAGCACGTTGCGGCGATCGAGAAGTTCGTCGACGCGGGCTTCACCCACGTTGCTGTGGTTCAGATCGGCGGCGACACCCAGCAGGACTTCATCGCTTGGGCCGAAGCCGAACTGTTGCCGCGGTTCCGGGCGTCCTGAGTCGACGGGTCCGGCGAAACCCGAGAAAGCGCAGGTCGCGGGCCGTTGTGCGCGTTCGCCGGCGAGATCACCATGGTGGCGCCGAGTGGACGCAGCTACTGGGCGTCGCCCGCGGAACCCAGTCGAAGTTCGGGTCGAGGAGGAGCCATGAGTCGCAAGATGATCGACTGCCGCAAGGTACCGAGTGACATCAACTGTTCGTTGACGATCACCGGCACCCAGGACGAGGTGCTGGACGCGGCGGTCATCCACGCCGTCGACAAGCACGGACACCAGAACACGCCGGAACTCCGCGAGATGATTCGTTCGGGCCTGGAGGACGCGGTCTGATCCTGCTGCGGCGAGCTCGGTCGGGCGATCGCCGCGTCCGGAGCGTCGCTCAGGCGGCGAGGACGTCGTCGATCTGACCCATGGCGGCCGACATGCCCTCGACCATGCCCATGTCGACCAGCTGCTGCATCTGTTCCAAGGTCTCGAACGACGAACGGATCGTCATCCGAGTGCCGGCACCGTGCTCGTCGAGTTCCACTCGTATCCGGATCGTCGGCATGTTCGGGTCGGGCGCGCCGTCGTTGGTCGAGAAGCCGTCGTCGAACTCCAGCGAACGAGGCTCGTCGACACTTCGCACCTTCCACCAACCACGGGGCTTTTCGCCTTCCGGGCCGGTCATGTAGTAGCTGGAAGAACCGCCCGGCGTGAGTTCGTGCCGCTCGAACGTCGCCGGCCAGGTCGGCGGACCCCACCAATGCTCTAGCTGCCTGGGGTCGGACCAGATCTGCCAGACCCGCGCGGGAGGAGCGGAGAATTCCGCCACGATCGTGAAATTCAGTCCTTCCTTGTCCTGCTCAATGCTGACCACGGTCATCGTGCATCTCCTTAGCTTGTTCGTCAGCTACGTCGTCGAGGAGGGCTTCGATGCGGCCGATACGGCCACGCCACATCTCCTCGTACTCCTCCAGCAGCCGGCTGGCGGCTCGGATCGAAACGACGTCGCCACGGACGATCTGCTCTCGTCCGCGACGTTCCTTCATGACCAGTCCCGCTCGTTCGAGGACGGCTACGTGCTTCTGGACGGCTGCGAACGACATCGCGTAGCCCCGCGCGAGAGACGAGACCGACGATTCCCGCCTCAGGACCCGAGACACGATGTCGCGCCGGGTCGGATCAGCCAAGGCACCGAAGATCCGGTCCACGTCGTCCGAGCTTCCTACAACCATCAGGGGCGGCTATCCCATCACTGTAGAGGCGTCGGCTATGCTTAGCGCGCCTCGTTCGTCGCAGCCAGCCACGTGCGGGGCACTCTCATGAGCGTCCCAACGCACACCTACGTCATCGAATGGTCAGGCGCGCCGTGGGTCATGGAATCGGCGGCGGGCCCTCGGACTCAAGCTGATCGAGAGCTTGACGGAGCGCCTGAGCAAGAGCCTGAGCGCCCTCGGGATGAAGGATGAAAGCCATCTTCTCCGCTGGCTGGGCGCCTCGCTTCGCGTCGAATAGCGACTGCCCTGAAGCCAATACGGCGAACCTGACGCCAACTGCGCCCATCTCGTTGACGCCCTGGTCGGTAAACTCGTTCGCTCTCGCTCGTCCGACGTCTAGTCCAACGACTGCCCGGACTTCGGGTTCGGGTAATTCAGTCATCTCTCAATCTCCCTCTGCAGGTGGCAACCCAGAGGGTACGGGCGGCGGACTGTCCTCTACGGATGGTCCGCCGCCAGATAGCCGGGCTGAGGCGAACTCATGAGTGGCTCAGACGAGAGGGATGAGGCGCTCCAAGAGGCGCTCGACTTCATCCGTGAGATGGGCGAGAGCAGTCTTTATGTCCGCCCCCGGCAATATCTCGGGCTCGCTCAGGCGTACTTGAAGGGGAAGACGCGGCTTATAACGCTTATCGTAGGTACCGATCGGTACGGTCATGATTACATCGCCTACTTGGAGTGGCGAATCATGGTTCCCTACGACGATGAATCCGTTGCGTTGCTCGGGTGGCGCGGTTTTTCGCCTGGCCTTAGACGTGACGATAATTCGTCGACCCGCGAGGTGGATATCCAGAACAAGCCGGTGTTTGTCGGCGTTGTCCAGTTCGTTCAAGGCCCAGATGTCGTGTCCCGCTCCGCCCTTGTATGCCTCAAGGGCGCAAAGCGCTGTGAAAAGTCGTGCCGAGATCCCCTTCGTCTTGCGCGTAACGAGTTCGTGGATGTCTTTGATCGACGGTTGATCGTCCTTCCCGTAGATCGGAAAGTAGATCTTCTTCCACTCTTGCGCGGTGAGTGTGGCGCCGCCGCTGACCTCGAACATGAAATGGTCAAGCGCGGATCGGAGGTTGTGGATCACGTCCCCAGCGGTCAGAGCGAGTTGATCGAGACCAGCGGTATTGATGCTCGCGATCTTTGCCACGCAGCTTCCGGGTTTGGACTTTTCATCAAAGACGACCGTGTAGACGTTTTTCGTAAGGAAGAGGCCAACTTCACGTTCAAAATCGCGGAGGTGTTTCCGAGCGCGCCGGACTTTGTATCGGGCACTGGCGAACCTATCGGGCACGGGCACGCTCGCCATGACCTACCCTCAGTTCATGAGCGATGAGGAGCCGGATGTGCAGGAGACGCCGCAGGGGCACAAGATCCCGGTGCCAAACAAGGCCGACGTGCTCGCCACCATGCGTAAGGTCGCCAACGCCAAACCCCCCAAGCCAGCCGACGACGGGTCAGACGCTCGGGGACGCGGCGCGGAGGAGAAGTAGTCCGAACATCGCGGGGCCGTCGAGGTCCCGGTTGTTGTACCGCCAGACGTACTCGTTCAGGTATCCCTGTAGGTGCTTGGCGGAGACTGCATGATGCGTACCGGAAATTCCGCGCTTCACGAGCGACCAGAATCCTTCGATGGTCTGTGTGTGAACGTTCCCGTCCACGTAGACCTTCGCGGTGTGGTTGACCGATTCGTGGTTGGCGAATCCGTGGTTATGCAAGCCCGCGTAGACGGTGGCGTCGTCGGTGTAGACCGTCGCGGTGACCGGGATTTGCTTCTCGATCAGCGGCAGCAATGTTTCCTTACGAGTGCTGGGCACGACCTGCGCCCGGACCTTTTCGGTTTCCCGTTCGACCATGCCGAACACTGGCGTCTTGCGGGCGTCAGACCATTTCTGTGCGGCCTGACGGCGCTGGTAAGGCTCGGGCAGCTTGTTCCACTTGGCGCGGTCGGACTGACGCGGCTTCCCGCCGACATACATCTCATCCATCTCGACGGTGCCCGTCATCGGCTCGTCGTCTTGGGTCATGAGTTCGTTGCGGATCAGATGGAACATGCGCCACGCCGTCTTGTAAGTGACACCCAGCTCACGCTCAAGCTGCTTCGCGGAGATTCCGCATCGAGTGCTGGTCATCAGGTACATCGCGTAGAACCACAAGTGCAGCGACGTGGACGACTTGTGGAAGATCGTTCCCGCTGTGGGGTGGACGTGGTGCCCGCACGCGGTGCACGTCCAGGACTGGCGCTGCTGCGACGTGGTGTAGCGGGCGAACAGACGGACCTGCTCGCACTTAGGGCACTGCGCCGAATCCAAAGCTCCCGAATCGGCGTCGACGGCATAACGGGTCTGCCAAAGCCATTCCAGGCACGCGGCGTCGTCGGGGAAGTCCTGCATGAACTCCATCAGCGAGTACGCCGAATCGGACGACTTGGCCCGCTTGGGCTTGTTGCGATCAACCGGAGGCATGATGCCAGCGTATAGAAGATCACCTATACAGTCAAGGGATAGTTACCCCATCAGGTTGTACGTTATGGGACGGGTTGCGAGGTGGTCAACCGTGCCGTCGCTTCAGTTCTGCGCTCCCGCTGCCGTAAATAGCTGGAGATCTTGGTCACCCGATTGGCCGAGCCGTCATTCGAGGAGCGCAGGTATCCGTGCGTCCGGGTTCCGATCGCCGAGTTGTCGTTGCCGGGGGTTCGGTTGCGCTCGCCGTCGGTAGTTTCACCGTGTTGGGAATGGCGTTTGCGGCGCCTGCTCTTGCGCTGCCCACCGGATGCGTGCAGTCCGGCCAGACCGTGACCTGCACGTTCGCATCCACCGGCGCCGAGCAGACTTTCGCGGTCCCGGCGGGGGTGACGTCCGTGCACGCCAGCCTGATCGGCGGGAAAGGCGGGTTCGGCCGGGCCGTGAACGGTGGAACCGGCGGTCTCGCGGGGGAGGCCGGTACGGCCCAAGCCGACCTGACGGTGACGCCGGGGGCGATCCTCTACGTCGAAGTCGGTGGTGATGCGAGCACCAGCAACAACTGTTCGCCCACCTATCCCTGTGACGGCGGTTTCAATGGCGGCGCCAGTGGTGGTACGAGCGGCGGTGGCGGTGGTGGTGCTTCCGATATCCGCACGGTGACCAGCAGCGACTCGACCACCTTGGCCAGCCGCTTGATCGTCGCCGGCGGAAGTGGTGGCGGCGGTATGGGGGTGCAGTCCAACGGTGGCGTCGGCGGCGACGCCGACGCTGCGGGAGCTGACGGCGCGCCGGGGCCGGCCATGTCCGGCACCGGCGGTGGGGCTGGTGCCTCCGGCGCGGGCGGTGCCGCGGGCGTCGGTTTCTTCGGCTCCGCCGATCCCGGAACGCCGGGTGTCGGAGGCGACTGCAACAACGGGGGTGGCGGTGGTGGTGGCGGTGGCTACTACGGTGGCGGCGGCGGTGGCAGCTACGGCTTCGCGGGTGGTAACTACGCGGGCGCCGGCGGAGGCGGCGGCGGTTCGTCCTACGTCCCGGCGGGCGGTGCGACCGGCCTGGCATCCGCGGCGGCGGCGGTGACGATCTCCTACACCGTGCCGAACGCGGCGACGACCGTGAGCCTGAGCACCTCCGGGACGAGCGCGGTCGCGGGTTCGAGCGTGACGCTGACCGCAAATGTCTCGCCGTCGGCATCAGGCACCGTGACGTTCAAAGACGGTTCCACCGTCCTGGGTACGGCGAGCGCGACCAACGGTGTCGCGACGCTGACTGTTTCATCGCTCGCGGTGGGCGCCCACTCGTTCTCGGCCGACTTCGCCGGGACGACCGGGTTCGCGAACTCTTCGACCACGGCGGTTCTCGGGTTCACCGTGACCGCGGCGGCTACGGCGCCCGCCGCGGCTGCGACCGCCACGCTGGCGGCAACCACCGCGGAGCTACCGAACACCGGTGGGTGGACCTCGTCGTTGGTCGCGGTCGCACTGACCCTGATCGCTGGGGGCGGGGTTGCGGTGGTCGCGGGGCGACGCCGGTCGGCCGGTGTCGAGAGCGACGGGGGCCACTGAACTTCTCGTCAGCCCGTCAGGCGCGGCGCCCCAGGAACGCCAGGAGGCGGGTCTGGGCGTCCGCGCCTCGAGGCGTTTCGAGCGCTGGGCCGAAGGCGTTCTGTCCCCGCATCGCCTCGCCCCACCCCTTGGTCTGGTCCAGCGCCCAGTCGATGTCCACCGGGTCGACCCGCTCATCCTGGCCGGTGGCGCGGGCGAGGTCCCAGCGATGCACGATGAGATCGAACGACATGAACGCATCGACCGACTTCGCGAACGTCGTACGTCCGAAGAACCCGTCGAACTCCTGATTCGCGCGCGCCGCGTCGACGAGAGCCTCCCGGATCGTCCTGTCGGATACCCGCCAGGCCTCCGCCGGGTCTGTGTCGACGGGCGGCAGCGCCGGTGCCGGTTCGCCCACGAGCCCGAAGAAGATGCCGGCGTTCTTCGAGACGTGCTCGACGAGTTGGCGCACGTTCCATTCGGTGCAGGGGGTGGGCGCGTCCCACTGATTCGGCGAGACGCCGCGAAGGGTCTCCTCGAACGCGTCGGAGAGCCGGATGTAGTGCTCGGAGATCTGCGACACAGTGCTCCCTCGGTCTGATCGGGTGCGGCAACCAGCCTGTCACGGAAGAGTGCGACGGAGGATTTCACACATATCACCCGGATGGCGGTCAACGATTTCCGCCCGTCGGGAGTTATTGCGACATGGGACACCCGATAGCCACGGTCGGGGACGGACGCGCGCGGGAGACATCCGAGCGGTTGCCCGCTCCGCTGCTGCTCGCATCCGAGGACTTCGAGCTGTACTGCGAGACGGCCGCGATCGCGCCGGTCGACGAAGGGCTCGCGTTCGCCGCGTGGCTCAACGACGTCGCTGGTGACGCCGACTTCGATGGCGGTTCCTACTAGTCGGTTCCCGAGGTTCGGCTAGCCGCGTTCGGGAGAGTGGAAGGTCGCCATGTTCGGCTCCGGTGGTTTGCGAGAAGCCAGGAACCGTGCCGTGAACTCTTCTTGCCAGTTCTCGTCGAGCCGGAGGATGCAGAAGAATCGCGAGGACAATTCCTTGAGTTCGAATCGAGTCCCGCTTCACTTGGTTCCAGCCGGTATCCCCGGCCCACAGGGAGATCCCGAGCAGGAGCCCGAACGCGACCGACAACACCACGAACGTCCGGAAGTGCTTTCCGGGATGGCGGTGGCGTTCCCGGACCTCGATCGGAACGTCCCAAGGCGGTAGGACAAGGGCCGGTGTCGAGCTCGCCCGTTGTCTCGACGGCACGGGCTCGTCAGGCTAACCTGACGGCGTGAGTTCACGGGAGGACTCCTGGCGCAGCGGCCGCGACGCATGGGAGCGATTGCGTCGCTGGTTCGCCGACGCGCGCGACGGCCGCGACGGCCAGGCACTGGACGCCCTCACCGACATCGGGCGCCTGCGGTACCTGCTCGATCAGGCGGAGCTCGCGGCGGTGAAAGCGGCCCGTCGGGCAGGAGACTCGTGGGCCGAGATCGCGACGAGACTCGGCGTGACGCGGCAGTCGGCGTGGGAGCGCTGGCGCGAGCTCGACGAGAGCGAGAGTCCTGTGGTCCCGCGACCGGTCGACGAGGCGTCGGAGATCCTGTCCGGTGTCGTCGACGGCGTCGTCCAGGAGTTGAGCAGCACCGCGGCTCGGCGGCAGCGCCGCAGGTCGAAGGTGACGGTGCCGAACGTCGTCGGTCTCCGCCTGGACGCCGCTCGCCTGCAGCTGGTGAGCGGCGGACTCGTTCCGGTCGGATCGGACCCGGACGCTTCGCCCGAGGCGGCTTTCGGCTGGCCGACTGGAGTGGTCACCGACCAGAGCCCGGAGGCAGGAGCCCGGGTTCCGGCCGGGACTCTGGTCATGTTGTGGCTCGGACACGGCGGGGGGTCGGGTGGCGTTCGTGAGCCGCGTCGACCGTTGCCCGGCCCGAAGGGCCTGGTGGCCGACCCCGGCAGTTCGGTTCAGGAGGTGGCCGGTTGATCTCGGCCGCACGTGCCGCGTGGAACACAGGATTTCCGAACACGCGCGGCATAGGGTCGGCTCGTGTACGAACAGATCGCCCGTAACAAGCGCCGGGCCGTCGTCTACGTCGCGCTGTTCTTCGTCGCATGGCTGTGGATCGGCGCGGCGATCGGTGCCGTCGTCGCGGCCACGTCGACGAATCCCGACGCAAGCCGGGGCGCCGACATCACCGCCGGCGTTCTCATCGCGGGTGCTGCGGCGCTGCTGGGGATCCTGTTCACGTTCTCTTCCGGTGCGAGCTTGGTCCTTTCGGTCGCCGGGGCGCGTCCGGCGGATCCGGAGAAGTACCACGAGTTGCACAACGTCGTCGAGGCGTTGGCCATCGGTGACGGGCTGCCCAAGCCGGCGGTGTACGTCATCGAGGACTCGTCGCCGAACGCATTCGCTACCGGAACGAGCCCTAAAAGGGCGGCGATCACCGCGACGACCGGCCTTCTCGACACGATGGACCGGGACGAACTCGAAGGTGTCCTCGCGCACGAGATGAGCCACATCAAGAACTACGACGTCCGGCTCATCCTGATTGTCAGCACGCTGATCGGGATGGCCGGGCTGCTGGCGAGCTTCGTTTGGCGTAGCGCGTTCTACACGCGGACCCGCAACCGCGACGGGCAGCAGGTCATGCTGATCATCCTCGCCGCGGGGGTGCTGCTGAGCATCCTGGCATTCATCGTCGGGCCGTTGATCAAGCTGGCGTTGTCCCGCCGGCGCGAATCGCTCGCCGATGTCAGTGCGGTCGAACTCACCCGCAACCCGGCCGGTCTGATCGGCGCGTTGGAGAAACTCAAGGCGAACGACCGGCCGTTCGCCAAGTTCAACCACGCGACGGCGTCGATGTGCATCGACGATCCGCTTCAGCACGACTGGTCGTTGTTCGACCGGCTCTTCAGTACTCACCCACCGTTGGACGATCGGATCAAGGCTCTGAAACAGATCGCGGAAGGTCGCTCGATCTAGCCTCGCCCAGCAGGGCGGATCAGGCCGAAGGCGGGCCGGACTGGGTCGAGGCGGGTGGGCCCGAGATCCCGGCAGGCGGCGGGCCGCCCGCGCTGCCGAAGTTCACCTGCGGCACCTCGCGGTCGGCATCGTCGGCCTCGAAGAAACCGACGGCGTGGAAGCCGAACGAGCTGGCGAGGAGATTGCGGGGAAACGTCTGCAGGGCGACGTTGTAGTCGCGGGCGCTGCCGTTGTAGTACTGCCGCGCGAACTGGATCTTGTCCTCGGTCGCGGTCAGTTCTTCCTGCAGTTGGTTGAAGGATTCGACGGCGCGCAGCTGAGGGTAGTTCTCGGCGACCGCGAACAGCGAACGCAGCGTCGAGGTCAACGTGTTCTCCGCGGCACCGACCTTCGTCGGGTCACCGGTCGCACCGGCGGCGACCGCCGACGCCCGCGCATTCGTGACGGCCTCGAAGGTGCCGCTCTCGTGTGCCGCGTACCCCTTGACGGTCTCCACCAGATTCGGGATCAGGTCGTGCCGGCGCTTGAGGACGACGTCGATCTGCGACCACGCTTCCTGCGTACGCGTGCGCTTACGGACCAGCCCGTTGTAGGCAAGGACGAGAAGCAGCAGCAGGACGAAGACGATGACGAGAACCACGATGAGCGCGACCACGAGCGCCCCCTTTCTTCGTCACCACCCTAGATCAGCGTCGCGGCGGATATCCCGATTTGCGTCGGTGGACGTGTGGGACAGGCGACGCGAGGCCCGGCTCGAATGACGTAGTCAGGCTCTGTCGTCGAGTGGTGCGGTCGTCGCGGCGACGGGCTGCTGGCGAGATACGACGAGTGCGGACGGGGGACGGACGAGCCCGACGATCGCGAACACGAGGAACCAGAGCAGGGGAAGGAGGATCGGTAGGAACTCGACGGCGAAGATCCCGCCTAGGACACCGAGCCAGGCCGTGTAGCTCACCCAGGACGGGAACGTTCCCGCCCGCCGCAACCCGACGGCCATGATCGCGAGGATCAATGCGGTTGCCAGCCCGAAAACCAGGAGAAGGCATGGGACGAAGACGTCCATGACCACGCGAGCGGTATCTCCCGCCGGGAGAGGCTCGTCCCCGAACGAATAGGACCCGGCGGGCGAGGCGTAGAGGACGGCTCCTACGGCTACCCCGCCGCCCGCGAACGTCGCGAGTCCGGCGATCGCCCGGCCCGAGAACGACGTGCTCGTCACACTGGTCCGCAACGCCTGGGCGAACCAGATGTAGGCGAGGGCGGCGAGCACGATCAGGTAGGCACCGACGATGATCCCGGCCCGGTGTCCGCTGTCGGACAAGTACGTGACGTACTTCGCCGCGGCCGTCGCTTGGGTGTCTTTCTTCTTGATGTCGGGCGAGTTGGAGAGACTGATCATCACTCCGACGACGAGCAGCACCACGAAGATGACGCCCGCGCCCATTGCCCTTCGCCACTGCCCCAATGTGATCATGAACCGCCTCCTTGCGGCTTAGACCCCGACTTCGTGACACCGGGACCTCAAACGAGCGCAAGTTCTCACATTGTTCTTACGTACCGCAATGGGGGTTCGCAGGGTTCTCGCGGCCGCACTTACGAGGTGGGCAGCCAATCGTCACCAGCCGTAGTTCACGTGGTTGAAACGTGCACGACCTACGCTGACGCGCGTCAGTGCCTCGTTGCCCTGACGTTTCCGTTCTCGTTCGTCGTTGAGGAGTCCCACATGGCCGGTAGTACTGCGCGTCGGCAGGCAATCGACGCGGTGAAGTCCTACGAGCCGCCGGCCACCTCGTTCGCTCCAGGCGAGAAGCCGGGGGATATCTTCGGGGAGAACGTCTTCTCCAAGAGCATGATGCAAAAACGGCTGCCGAAGGCCGTCTTCAAGTCGCTGATGGCCACGATCGACCATTCCGAGACGCTTGATCCGGCGATCGCCGATGCGGTCGCCGTCGCGATGAAGGACTGGGCGCTGGAGAAGGGCGCCACCCACTACGCGCACGTCTTCTACCCGCTGACCGGGTTGACCGCCGAGAAGCACGACAGCTTCTTCGAGCCGGCCGGCGACGGATCGTCGCTCGCCGAATTCGCCGGCAAGACGCTCGTCCAAGGCGAGCCTGACGCATCGAGCTTTCCGAACGGCGGGCTGCGTTCGACGTTCGAGGCCCGTGGCTACACGGGTTGGGACGTCACCAGCCCGGCATACATCCTGGAGAACCCGAACGGCAAGACCCTCTGCATCCCGACTGTCTTCGTCTCGATGACGGGGGAGGCGCTCGACACCAAGACGCCGCTGCTGCGTTCGCAGAAGGCGATGGCGGCGCAGGCCGAGCGGGTGCTGAAGCTGTTCGGGCATGAAAGCCCTGACGCGGTGGTGTCTTTCGCGGGTGCCGAGCAGGAGTACTTCCTCGTCGACCGAAGCTTCTTTCTCGCCCGGCGCGATCTACTCAGCTCGGGTCGCACGCTCCTCGGCGCGAAGCCGCCGAAGGGCCAGGAGTTCGACGACCACTACTTCGGGGCGATTCCCGAGCGGGTCCTCGCGTTCATGCTCGACGCCGAGCGGGAGCTGTTCAAGCTCGGCATTCCGGCCAAGACCCGGCACAACGAGGTCGCGCCTGGCCAGTTCGAGATCGCGCCGGTCTTCGAACAGTCGAACATGGCCTGTGACCACCAGCAGCTTCTGATGGTGATCCTCAAGCAGGTCGCCCGTAAGCACGGCATGGAGATCCTCTTCCACGAGAAGCCTTTCGCCGGCATCAACGGCTCGGGGAAGCACGTGAACTTCTCGATCGGCAACTCGACCGAAGGCAATCTGCTCCTGCCCGGTGACACCCCCCACGACAACGCCCAGTTCTTGGTCTTCTGCGCCGCGGTCATCCGTGCGGTGCACAAGTACGGTGGGTTGCTGCGGGCCTCGGTCGCTTCCGCGACGAACGATCACCGGCTCGGCGCTAACGAAGCCCCGCCGGCGATCATCTCGATCTTCCTCGGCGACCAGCTAGCCGACGTCTTCGACCAGATCGCGAAGGGTGGCGCGACCAGCTCGAAGGAGAAAGGCAAGCTCTTCACCGGCGTCAATACGCTGCCGGTGCTGCCGACCGATCCCGGCGACCGCAACCGCACCAGTCCGTTCGCCTTCACCGGTAACCGGTTCGAGTTCCGCGCGCCGGGCGCGAAACAGTCGATCGCCGGTCCGATGACGACGATCAACACGATCCTCGCCGAGGCGCTCGACTACATCGCGACCGAACTCGAAGCCGCGTTCGGCGAAGGTGCGGACTTCAACACGGCTGTGCAGAAGGTGCTCGAGGAGATCATCACCAACCACGGCACCGTGGTCTTCAACGGCGACGGCTATTCCGAGGAGTGGCAGGTCGAGGCGGCCGCCCGGGGACTTTTGAACCTGCGTACCGCGGTCGACGCGTTGCCACAGCTCATCTCGGACGAGGCGATCGAGTTGTTCAGCAAGTACGAGGTGTTCAGCGAACGGGAGATGCACAGCCGCTACGAAATCGCCATCGAGCAGTACGTCCTCCACGTGCGCGTCGAGGCGAAGACGCTGCTGTCGATGGCGCAGACCGAGATCCTGCCCGCCGCGTTGCGCTACCAGACCGAGCTCGCTGCGAACCTGACGGCGTTGAAGACGGTCGGCGCCGCGTTCGACACCTCGTTCCTCGACTCCGTGTCGTCACTGATCGCGTCGTTGCAGTCCGGTATCGCGGCGCTGAGATCGGAGCTTGCGCACGACCACGCGGCGACCCCACTGGCCGAGGCGGAGCATGCCCGCGACGGTCTGCTCGCGGCGATGGCGACCATCCGTTCCGCGGCCGACGAGCTCGAAGCCCTTGTCGCGGACGACCTCTGGTCGCTTCCGACGTACCAGGAGATGCTCTTCATCCTCTGAGATCAGGCACGGCGGTGGTCCCTCGGATGGGATCATCGGGGGCATGGCGATCGGGGACGGGCACTCGTCCGGGCGTGCTGAACGTCTCGTCCTCTTTTCGCCGTGGCCGAGACGTACGGCAGGCATGCTCGTCGGTGCCTTCGGACTGCTGCCGGTCGTCGCCGCGTTCGGTGTAGGCGAGCCCATCGCCCAGGAGATCGTCAACGAACTCGTCGGTGTCGGCCTCGTCGGCGTCGGAATCGTGTCTGCTCGAAGTCGGGTGATCTGCGAGCGGGGCGAACTCTCCTATCGATGGGTCAGGACCCGACACCTGACGGCGGGCCAGCTTCGAGACATTGCTTTGCACGAGTACGTCGTTGGAAACGGTCTCGGTCGGGTTTGCCTCGCCGTCGTTCCGGTGAAGGGGCGCCGGGTGAAGATCAGGCCGACGTCGATGCCGAACCGCGCGCAGAACCGAGAACGCCTGGAGAGCCAAGCGATGCGTATGCGGACGGTTCTCGGACTCTGACCGGAGTTCAGCTCCTCGTCCTAGCGTCCCATCCGGAATCGGCTAGCCGGCAAGCTGTGCCACCGCGAGGCTGAAGAGCCGCGGAGCGCGGGCGGCGGCGGGCACGATCATGCGTGCCAACGCCGGACGTTGTCGGGACCAGAGCAACCCGGCGGTGATCAGGCCGGGCCGTCGGACGACGGACCTCCAGGCACGTTCGTAGTCCTCGGGATGATCTCGGGCGATGCACGAGACGAGCTGCTCGGTCATGGAGATCGCGACCCCGATCCCTTCTCCGGTCAGCGCGTCGAGATACCCCGCCGCGTCACCGGCCAGAAGGACGCGACCGTCCACGCGCCGGTGGGTGCGTTGACGCAGCGGCCCCGCCCCGCGCACGTCGGAGACCGGCCGCGCCGTGCGTAACCGCTGTGCCAGCTCGGGAAAGGCCGAGAGCTGGTCCTCGAACGTGCCGCGATGGGGCGAGAGCACCGCCACGCCGATCACGTCGGCGGCGACCGGTGTCACGTACGCCTCGGATTCGGCGGCCCAGTGCACCTCGACGAAGTCCGTTTCGGGCGCGAGGGCGTAGTGACGACGCTGACCCCACCGATCGGGGAAACGCGACTGGCGATCCAACCCGCAAGAGCGGCGTATCGATGAGTGCAACCCATCGGCGGCGATCAGGTAGCGCGCGCTGGCGTCCGCGGCCTCGACGTGGTCCGGCAGCTGACGGATCCCTTCAACCTCCTCCTCGCGGACCGGGATTCCCTGGGCGTCGACCGCCGATCGAAGCGCGGTGTGCAAGGTCGTGCGGCGAACGCCGAGACCGGTCCCCGATCGGAACGCGGCCGATGCGCTGCGTCGCCCGTCCAGGTACCGGATGCCACGGATCGGAAAACCGTCCGGGGTCACGCCGAGGTTTGCGAGGGCGCGGACCGCGCCGGGCATCAGACCTTCGCCGCAGGCCTTGTCGACCGGACCTGCGCGGCGTTCGTAGACGACGACATCCAAACCGGCTCTCGCGCAATACAAAGCAGCGACCAGACCGGCGGGACCACCGCCGACGATGATCGCGTCACGCATTGGCCAGCGCACGATTCTCGGCCGGGATCCGGATCGCCAGCAGGATCGTGTTGAGAGCGGTGAAGACCGTCGCCGTCAACCATGCGTCGTGGACCATGGGCAATGCGAAGCCTTCGACGACGACGGCCAAGTAGTTCGGATGGGACAGCAGCCGGTAAGGCCCTCGGTCGATGTGCGGTAGGCCGGGAACAACGATGATCCGGGTGTTCCACTGGTGGCCGAGTGTTCGGATGCACCACCATCGAAGTGCCTGCGCGGCAAGGACCAGCGAGAGCATCGGTACGCCGAGGGCCGCGATGAAAGGCCGATCCGCGAGCCAGACCTCCGTGACACATCCGGCCAGCAGGCCGACGTGAAGGAGCACCATGGCGGGGTAGTGGGCGAGACCCGACTCCTGCCCGTTCCGTTCGCGGCTCCACGCGAGGTTGCGCTGCGCGACGAGGAGTTCGGCGACGCGTTCCGCCGCGACGGCTCCGATCAGTGCGGTGAACAGCCACGCGCTCACCACTGCAGTAGCACCAGTTCGGAGGAGAACCCGGGTCCCATGGCGAGCAGCAAGCCGTAGTCGCCAACGTTCCCAGGACGTTCTCGCATCGTCGTTTGGAGCACGTGCAGGACCGAGACCGACGACATGTTGCCGACCGTTCTCAGCGAGCGCCAGGTCAGCGACAACGCGTCGTCGTCGATACCGAGAGCGGACTCGATGGCGCCGATGATCTTTGGCCCGCCGGGGTGCGATATCCAACGGTTGATGTTCTCGATCTTGAGGTGGTGTCCCGCGAGGAATTCGCGTACGTCTTCGCGGAGGTAGGTGTCCACGAGGTCCGGGATCTCGGCACCCAGGACGACCTTGAGTCCGGACGTGCCTACGTCCCAACCCATCGCTCGTTCGGTATCGGGATAAAGATGGCTATGGCTATCCACCACGCGGGGGTTCGATGTTCTCGACGAGTGCTGCGAACCGCACGCGACGACCGCGCCGGCGCCGTCGCCGAACAAGCCGGAGGCGACGAGGTTCGCGATGCTCGGATCGTCGCGTTGTACGGTGAGGGAGCAGAGCTCGACACAGACGAGCGCACCGACAGCGCCAGGTGTGCCCGCCAGAACATCATGGAGCCGGGCAATTCCGGCGGCACCGGCCATGCAACCGAGGCCCATCAGCGGAATCCTCTTGACGTCAGGGCGGAGCCCCACGCGAGCGGCGATTCGAGCATCCAGCGAGGGCACCGCGATGCCGGTGACCGTGCTCGACATGATGAAGTCCACTTCGACCGGTGAAAGGCCAGCCTGCTCCAGCGCCCCGGTCAGTGCTGCGGACCCGAGGTCGACCGCGGCATCGAGGAAAACGTCGTTGGCTTCGGTGAAATCGTGCAGACGGGCATATTCGTCGAGGGGTAGTACGAGGTGGCGGGTGTCGACCTTCGAGCTCTCGTGCAGGCGTCGCAGCAACGTCTGAGATGCGTTTCGTGGCAGGCAGGTCCGGGCGAACTCGTCGGTGATCTGTGCTTGCGGATAACGGTGCGGCGGTGTCACCACTTCGACTGCTGCGATTCGGGTCATCGCAGGTGGTCCGTGGTGGTGGCGACGAGAACGAGTTCTGCTGCTACGACGAAGAACAGGCCGTAGAACGTCGCTCGCGTCGGAAGACGGCGCAGCGTCCACCAGCAGCCGGCCGTGCACAGCGTCGTCAGGACCCCCAGGGCGGCGTAACGCCAGGGGGAGATCGCACCGGCGGGGCCGAAGACCACGAACAGCGTGGTGCCGACGAGCAAGACGCATGAGACGAGGAGGGATCGCCGGGCCCCGAGCAGGTGCGGGAGACCACGCACGCCGGTTCGCTCGTCGGCGGCGAGATCCGGCAGGACGTTCGTCAGATGGGCCACGACTCCCAACGTCGCGCCGGCTCCGACGAGCCACAGCGAAGGTGCCCGGTCGGGGTGTGCCGCGAGTGTGGCTACTGCCGGAAGCGCGCCGAAGGCGACGGCGTAGGGGACCCACGACCAGAGCGTTGATTTGGCGCCTGCGTTGTAGATCCATCCGCAGGTGACGGCGGCGAGATGGAGGAGCCCGGCTCGGACGCCTAGCAGGAGGGAGAGGGCGACGGCCGAGACGACGGCGGCGGCGATCGCGACGTCGACGGCCCGTGGTGGGACGGTCCCGGTCGCGAGCGGCTTGTCTCGGCGCCCGGCGAGCGCGTCCCGCCTGGCGTCGATGCGGTCATTCGACCATCCGACCGTCAGCTGGCCGCAAAGGACGGCGCCGCCGAGGACGACGACCGTAGACGAGCGGCAGCCGGTGAGGATGCCCAAAACGACCGCGAACGTCGTCACTCCGAGGGTGGGGATGGGATGGCAGGCACGAGCCAGCTGCTTCGCGAGCCGTGCGGGCCTGGCGAAGGCGAGCTCCGGTGCTACGGGCGCGGAGGACATGCGCCCCGGCTCGAAGGGATGACACCCAGATCCGTCACGTGACGGCCTCCTCGTGTTGCGTCTACCGACGATGACACGGATCGCCGTCCGGAAGAGTGCCGACGTCGGGCGCCGACTGGCAATGATGTACCCATGACCGACGAGGCCCAGTGGCTGGACTCGATGACCGAGGCCTACGACCGGTTCCTCGGACCGGCGCTGTTCCGGTCGTTCACCGAACATCCCGCTCAGGCCGCGGCGGCGCTTCGACCGGAACGGAGTCCGGTTTCCCTAGTCGGAATGCATGCCGTCCCGCCGCGTTATACCCCTACCGGGTATCCAGGGAAGGAATCACATGGATGCGCACGAGCGGGGCCACACCGCCTCGGAGTTGACGAAGGCCGCCCTGTCAGCCACCTCGCACTGCCTGACAGGCTGCGCCATCGGTGAGGTGTCGGGAATGGTGTTGGCCACCTGGTGGGGCTGGTCGACAGTGTCGAGCATCCTGCTGTCGATAGTCCTCGCATTCGCCTTCGGATACTCGCTCACCATGACGCCTGTCCGGCGGAGTGGCTTGACCCTGAAACGAGCGCTGTCGGTGGCGCTCGCAGCGGACACCGCGTCGATCGGCACGATGGAACTCGTGGACAACGCGTTCATACTGGCTGTGCCCAAAGCCATCGACGCTTCCCTGGGTGACGCGCTGTTCTGGTGGAGCCTCGTCGTCTCGCTGCTGGTCGCGTTCGTCGTGACTGTCCCGGTGAACCGCGCAATGATCGCTAGAGGAAAGGGTCATGCGGTGGTCCACCAGTTCCACCACCACTAGGCGAGGGCGGGACGTCGGAGATCGGCTTCCTTCGGACCGAGTTCAAGCTCCAGCGACCGGCACGTAGGGGATCAAGGCGTCGGGCTCGAGGTCGAGGTTGCTGCAGACATCGCGCCACGCCTCGATCTGCTCCGTGAGCCGCTTGGCCTTCGCCAGGACGATCTCGATGGCATCCGCCCCGACCGCTATCCGCTGCGGTGGGTTCTCCGCGTCGACTACTTTCAGCATGACCTGCGCGAACTTCTTCGGATCACCATCTTCTTTGCCTCCCCGTCCACGAATACGCGCCCGAACCTGCGCCACCGGGGCTTGGTCGTACTCCGGGATACGTGAAGTCGTGAGGACGTGTTCGCGGGTGAACAGCGCGGTACGAAATCCTCCGGCCTCGATGATGCTCACGTTAATGCCGAACGAGCCGACTTCCTGTTGCAGCGATTCGGATAGTCCTTCGATGGCGAACTTGGTCATCGTGTAGAAGCCGACCCACGGCCAGCCGACTGCACCACCCATCGAGCTCATGTTGAGGAAATGTCCTTTGCCGCGCTTCCGCAGGTACGGCAAGAACGCTTGGGTGACGTGAACGGCCCCCATGATGTTCGATTCGAGGATCCGGCGGATCTCGTCGGGATCGGCCTCTTCGATCCAGCTTTCGAGCTGGTTGGCCGCATTGTTCATGACGATGTCAATCCCCCCGGTGGCACGCTCCGCGTCGTCGACGGCGGCGAAGACCGCCTTCCGGTCGGTTATATCGGCGGTGAGGCCGATGGCGCGACCCGGTTCGAGCTTCGCGAAATCAGCGGCGGCTTCCTCAGTCCGGACTATGCCGACAACAGTGTCTCCCCGCTCCAGCGCCGCCTGGGCGGTAGCTCGCCCCAACCCTGTCCGGACGCCTGTGATGAACCACGTTTTCATAGAAGCCCATTCTCTCGAGATGAACAGCGGTGCTTTTCTGACGAGTTATATTGATCAGACCATAGCAGCGCGCGGTGCGACGGCGCCCGCGGTCGGCCGCGGATCGTCGCACCGCGTTTCTTCTGTGACGGTAGAGACCGATATCGCCGGCTCAGTTGACCCGATGAGGCCGTTCTAGCGGCGAGGGCGGGGAGTCTCTGCGGATGCCATATCGGTGATTCCACTCGGCCGGGTAACCAAGATCGATCGCGCTCGCGGCGTCCAGCGCCGCGCTGTCCGCCGAGTCCAACCGCCAGCCCACGGCGGCGAGGTTGTCCGTCAGCTGGGCGACCGTACGTACTCCGACAACAGGAGCGACGACCGCGGGTCGATGCGCGACCCAGTTCAGCGCAACCTGGGCCGGGCTGCGTCCGATCCGTTGGGCGATCTCCCGAACCACCTTCGCGAGCGCATGATTGCGCGCATCGTCCAGACGTCGGCGGACCATCCCCGAATGGGTGGACGCCGCCCGGGTACCCGCCTCCGGTTGAACGCCGTTGCCGTATTTACCCGAAAGCATTCCTCCGCCCAGCGGGCTCCACGGCATTATCGGCAGGCCCGAGGCGAGACACAGCGACTGAATCTCACGTTCGACACCGCGTTCGACCAGCGAGTACTCGGCCGTCACCAGGCTCACCGGTTCCCAACCGCGCGCCTGGCTCAGACCGTGAGCCATGGCGATCTGCCAGCCCAGAAAGTTGCTCACGCCGATGTACCGCACTTTCCCGGAGCGGACCAGTCCGTCCAGAGTCGAGAGCGTCTCCTCGAGCGGCGTCGCCGGATCCCACACATGGCAGTAGTAGACGTCGATCCAGTCGGTGTCCAGGCGCCGCAAGGTGCGTTCGATCTGGCGCAGGATGCGCACTCGCGAGGTACCTACTTCGTTCGCCCCGGTTCCCGTCGGCCGCCCTACTTTCGAGGCGATCAGGACTTCGTCTCGGATTCCTTTGAGCAGCGGCCCCAGGATCTCCTCGGCTTGATCGTAGGTGTCGGCGGTGTCGATGAAGTTCCCGCCTGCTGCCAGGTAGGTCGCAAGGATCGAGCGACTGGTAGCGGCGTCGATATCCAAGCCGAAGGTGAAGGTTCCTAGCGCTAGCTCGGATATCTCGGCACCGGTCGAACCGAGCCGTCGAACAGGCAACGTCATAGCGATCCCTTCGCTTCCACGGAGGTCTCTCGATCAGCCGAGGCCGGTACGGTACAAGCGCGTGGCGTCACCCGGCAACGTGGCGCTGCTCGTCGACGGCGTCCGTTGCCATGCGCAGTTATCCGGCAGTACGGTTTCCCCGATCGGTCGACGGCGATGGCACGCGCAGATCAGTGGATCTTCGTGCTTTGAAGCAAAGGACACTTTCGATGACCTTGATCAGTGAGAGCGTCCACGGAACCGGGCCATTCGACGTGCGGAAGATCAGGTCGCGACGTCAGGCCGATTTGGTTGCGTTCGAGCAGGCAGCTGTCCCGATCACACTGGTCTCGGCTGATTCGCATGCGGTTGCTCCGCCGGAGGATTTCCTCGCTTACCTCGAACCCGAGTACCACTATATTCGGGACGTCTATCTCGCCGACATGGAGAAGTTCTATGACTTCTTCGGCGCTTTTGGCTATCCGTTCACGCCGGAAGAGCTCGACGTCATCGATGCCCGTGGGGCACTACGGTCCGGTGGCGAGATCGGAACATTCGACCCGGCCCGGCGGCTGCGCGAGGTCGAGGCCGAGGGGATCGTCGCCGAGTTGATCAATCCGGGATCCGTCCTCGCGTTCCCTCCTCTGTTCGGTCCGTTGCAGACCAAACACACACCCGAACTGCGCGCCGCCGGCGCGAGGGCGCACAACCGCTTCTTGAGGGATTTCTGCAGTGAGGCGCCCGATCGTCTTGTCGGTGTCTACGTCGTCCATCCGTGGCCTGACATCGACGCCATAGCGGAACAGTGCGAGCGTGTCCGTGAGTGGGGCGGGCGAGCGATTCAGCCCGTGTCGCAGGCCGGCGTTCCCGGGGATTGTTATCCGGCATTTTTCGATCCGTACTGGGATCCGATGTGGCGCGCCTGCCAGGACAACGAATTGGTTGTTCACATTCATGCTGGGTGGGGTCGCGATCAGGCGAATTCGTTGCAAGACACCCTGGACATGGGTTTCGCGAGGGTGGCACAGAAGGCCCGCGAAGGCGAGAAGACCACGGCGGCAGCGGAGGTCTTCGGGACGTTCGGAGAGCGGCGCCCGCTTTGGCAGCTCATGTGGGGAGGAGTGTTCGACCGTTTCCCGCGGTTGAAGGTCTCCTTCGTCGAGATTCATGGCGACTGGGTACCGGGAACCCTCGCCTACCTCGACCAGCGGTACCGCGACGAGGGTGGAACGGCGATGAAGCTCACTCCCAGTGAGTACTGGCAGCGTCATTGCGCCGTCGGTGCTTCCCTCATGCGTTACGGGGATCTCGCCGCCCGGCACCAAATCGGGGTCGAGAAGCTGATGTTCGGCAGCGACTATCCCCACCGCGAGGGAAGCTGGCCGAATACGTTGGATTGGCTGCGGGCGACGATGGACGACATTCCCGAGCCCGAAGCCAGGAAGATCCTCGGGGAGAACGCGATCGAGTTCTACGGCCTCGACCGGGCCCTGCTGACGAAGGAAGCACTTAGATGCGGTCCACTGCCATCGGAGATCCTTGGAAGATCACGATCCGTTGATCCTCGGATACTCCAGAACTTCGAGGATCGCGGTGGTATCGGCAAGGCGGCGGAAGTCTACGAATCGGACCTGAGCGCGTCGCTGGACGAGACCATCGGGGCGCTGGCCGACCTCACGAGTGGCTGAGTCCACGCGAGAATCGACACTCGGCCCGCGGCCGGATCAAGCTGGCGAGGACACCAGAAGATGGGCGAGCGAGGGCGGTGCGAAGATAGGGCTGTAGTTGGACGAGTCCCCGCTCAACGCCCGAGACGGAGTGCCGTCGACGCCGACAGGCACGTCGCCCGCCACGGAGACCCGCCGCATGAGCCGGTGCTCGTCGTAGTCGGCGATCGCGTAATGCTGCGTGGCGCGGTTGTCCCAGATGGCGACGTCACCCTCCGCCCACGTCCACCGGACGGTGTTGTCCTGGCGCTCGATGTGCGCCTGCAAGAGGCTCACGATCCCCGCGGAGTCACGGGCGGTGAAACCGATGATGCGATCGAGCAGGCTTCCGAGCAGGAGCGAGCGCTCGCCCGTCTCCGGGTGCACTCGGACGACAGGGTGGTCGGTGACGAATCGTTTGGTGTTGATCGAATCGACGTAGTCGGAGCTGTCCGAGGGGGCCAACGCGTCCCCTCGCGCGTAGTCGAAGGTGTTGGTGTGGGTGGCTCGTAGCTGATCGACGAACGTGCGGAAAGCGGCCGGCAACTCCTGGTAGGCCGTGACGGTGTTGGCCCAGACGGTGTCGCCGCCGAGCGCCGGAAGGCTGAGCGCGCGCAGCACCGCGAAGGCCGGGGGATGGTCGACATAGGTGGTGTCGGTGTGCCAGGCATTCGTCTGCGGCCGGAACTGGTTGGAGTCGATCACGATTGTCTTCTCGAGATCGCCGAGATCCTTCGTGACCGCGCTGGAGGCGGTCAGCGGGCCGAGGAGCCGGGCGAAGGCGAGCTGCCCGGCGTCGTCGAGGTGCTGCTGACCCCGGAAGAAGATCACCCGGTGGCGCAGCAGCGCCAACCGGATCTGGGTCACGGTTTCCGACGGGAGGTCCTCGCCCAGCGCCACTCCGTCGACGACCGCGCCGATCGTCGGGTTGAGTCGCCGGACATTGAACGAGAACGGACTGGTCTTCACGTTGCGATCCTTGCATCGTCGGTCGGGAAGGCACGCCGAGCCCCCGGGGAATTGGTCCTCGGCAGCTTTCGTGCTCGCTAGCTGGACGTCGATGTGGATGCTAAGGGTCCATGCTCAGCACGGCAACCCGTTCGCACTGAACGAGCCGAACATGACGGCTCCCATGAGTGCTCGGCGCGGAAGGCTTGACTAACGACGGATTCAGGCGACGAGTTTCCTTCGTACTCGTTGCTATTCTCCCGTCGTGGTCAACCCGGACGATGTGGACTTTTCCCGCCATGCGAACGAGTTGCGCCACAAGCTGGGACGGGTCGGGGTGTGGTGGTCACTACCCATGACGGGCCCGGCGAGCGACGCGCGTGACGTCGCGGCCGAAATCGAGCAGCTCGGCTACACGGCCCTCTGGTATGGCGAGAGCGCCACGACCAAGGACACTTTCGTCCAGGCGGCGATCTTGCTGGCCGCGACGTCGGAACTCAAGGTGGCAACGGGTATCGCGAACGTGTGGTCGCGGGCCGCGGCGACGGCGGTGGCCGGGGCGGCTGCTCTCGGCGAGGCGTTCGACGACCGGTTTCTTTTGGGTCTGGGCATCAGTCACGCACCGCACGTCAGCCTCATCGGAGGGCACTACGGCAGACCGCTGACAACAGTTCGCCACTATCTGGACGCGATGGACGAGGCCCCGTATCCCGGCGCCCGGCCGGCCGGCGGGGTTCGCCGAGTTCTTGCCGCGCTCCGCCCCGGCATGGTCCGACTCGCGAGCGAGCGGGCCGCGGGTGCGCATCCGTACTTCGTATCGGTAGAGCACACCGCACGCACACGCGAGATCCTCGGGCCGCAGCCTCTGTTGGCTCCCGAGCAGGCGTTCGTGCTGGAGACCGATCCGGTCCGGGCGCGCGCCCTTTCGCGCGGTCACATGGCCCACTACCTCGAAATGCCGAATTACGTGAACCATCTGCGCGAACTCGGGTATCACGACGAGGACATCGCCGCCGGCGGAAGCGATCGGCTCGTCGATGCGATCGTCGCTTGGGGCGACGTCGACGCGGTGGCCACGCGGGTACAGGCTCACCTCGACGCCGGGGCCGACCACGTGAGCCTGCAGCCCCTCGGAGACTTCGCCACCGGGACCGCCGCGCTACGCGTCGCAGCGCCCACGCTGACAGCGCTCTGAGCAGAGGTCTTCGTTCAGTCAGTCGCCGGATGGTGGCGGGCGACCCATGGGTGTAGCGTCGCTAAGCGCGGATTGCTCCTGGGGTTTGGTCAGGATGGAGGACCTGTGATGGCGGGAGAGGGCACGGATCACATAGTTCTGGTCTCGGCAGACGGGCACGGCGCGGCGCCACCCGAGCATTACCGACCGTACTTCGAGGCCCGTTACCAAAGTCTCATCGAGGAACTCATCGAAGAGAACGAGATGTGGCAGCGCCTGACGGGTCCGTTCACCGGTTGTTCGGAAGAAGTCTACGAACTCATCGATCCGGATCGGGCGATGCGCGATGGCGGGTGGACGGGTGCGTGGGACCCGCACGTGCGCCTGCGAGAAATGGATCGCGAAGGCGTGGCAGCGGAAGTGATGTTGCACAACGTCAATCAGCTCGCGTTGCCGTTCTTCGGGAATATCAACCGTCCTTGGCCTGCCGAATACCGGCTGGCTGGAAGCCGCGCGTACAACCGGTGGCTTGCCGACTTCATCACCGAGACCCGCGGCCGGGTGATGGGTACGGCGCAGCCCGGTCCGTGCCTCGACATGGCCGAGGCGGTCCGCGAAATCGGGTGGTCCGCCGAGCATGGGCTCAAGGGCATCGGTCTTCCCCGCATCACGGATGATCCGTCGTTGCCGCCCCTGAACGATCCGTACTACGAGCCGTATTGGTCTGAAGTCGAGGCGACGGGTCTGGTGCTTCAGATACACGCCGGTTACGGCAAGGCGCAGGGGGAATTCCATGGATTCCTACGCCGTCTCGTTGCAGAAAATCTGTCCAAGGAAGAGGCGCTGCACGAGCTGACGTTCGCTGCCGATTCGCCGTTGTTGCCGGATATGCGCCCGCGACGGGCTTTGTGGCAGTTGATGCTCGGTGGTGTGTTCGACCGGCATCCTGGGCTCAAGCTGGTGTTCACCGAGGTCCGGGCGGACTGGATTCCGGCCACTCTCGAGCAGCTGGACAGGCGATTCGAGGAAGGAGGTACGAACCTCGCGAAGCGTCCCAGTGAGTACTGGCAGGAGAACTGCTACGTGGCCGTCTCGTTCCCGCACAAGTGCGAGATTCCGATGCGGCATGAGATCGGCATCCGCCAGTTCATGTTCGGCCGGGATTATCCACACTCGGAATCGACATGGCCGAACACATTGGATTGGATCCGCGACTCGATGCAGGGGGTTCCGGAGTCGGAGGCGCGTCTCATTCTGGGCGGGAATGCGATCGAATGCTTCGGCCTGGATCGCGCGAAGCTCGAAGCGGTCGCCCGGGAGGTCGGGCCCCTCTCTGCTGACTTGCTGGGACGAGACTTTTCGGTCGATCCGCGGCTGATCGATCACTTCCAGGAGCGAGGGGGATATTTGAAAGAGCCGGAGGACGTCGACGTCGATGTCGTGGCTCGGCTCTTCGACGAGGACCTCGCGTACTCCTGACCCGTGCTCAGGTAACGGTGCCTGGCTCTCTTCGGTTTTCAGGTGCCGGCGAGCCCGCCATTGACGTGCAGTGCCAGGCCGGTGACGGCTCGAGCTTCCGGCGACAAGAGGTATCGCACCGCGTAGGCGATGTCCGACGGCTCTATCACGACTGGCACAGCTTGCGAACCCAAGTGCTGGGCCAACACCGCTTCGTGTTCTTCTTCGCTGAAGGGAGACACCCCCGCCCGCTTGGTGCCCTTCGTGTCCGGCACGTACCCCGGCACGACACAGTTGACGGTGATTTCGTAAGGTCCGAGTTCGCGGCTCAGGGCACGAGTCAGACCGACAACGCCTGCCTTGGAAGCGACATAGGGAGCCAAGCCGCCGGGAAGGCCGCTCAACGTACTCGACGAAGAAAACGTCACGATTCGACCGTTTCGACGAGGCTTCAGCACGCGGGCCGCCTCTGCTGCCCACTTCCACGTCGCAGTCAGGTTCAGGCGGAGCGTCTCCTCGAACTCATCCGGGTCGACGTTCTCCATCGGCTGTTGGGAAATGGATGTCCCACCGGCGACGCACACCAGCGAACGCACGTCGCGCGCCCACTCGGAGGAACGCCATAACTGCTCTGTCTCCTCGTGATCCGTCACATCAGCGGTGACACAGGTGACGCGGTCGGCCAACTGGACGCGGAGTCCGTCGAGGTGGGCGGCGTCGTGGTCGACGGCGACAACGTGATGACCGGCCTCTGCCAAGGTGGCGCAGACGGAACGTCCGATCAGGCCGGCACCGCCCGTCACCACGGCAACACCCAGGTCCGTCATCGTCGGTCGTCTCCGAAAGTCCGTGGCCCGTGAAGGTAGCAAGAATCCAGCCGAACAAGATCCCGACGGCCGCTAGGGAGAATGAGGTGCCGCGAGCGCATCGGGGTATCGTCCAGAAACGTACTCTTGCCGATTCGTGCATAGATGATTCGGGCATAGATAAGGACTCAGTCATGGGGATGCTCGAGGGTCAGGTAGCCCTGATCACGGGAGGTTCTCGAGGGCAGGGCCGCGCGCACGCGCTTACCTGCGCTCGGGAGGGCGCGGACGTGGTGATCTTCGACTTGACGAAGCAGGCGTTGCAGGTGGACTACCCCCTCGCCACCGCGGAAGACCATGCCGAGACGGTACGGCAGATCGAGGCGCTCGGCGGCCGGGTGATCGCGGTCGACGGCGATGTTCGAGACCAGAGTGCGCTCGACGGCGCTGTCGGCCGGGCGATCGCCGAGTTCGGGAAAGTCGACATCCTTATCGCGAACGCCGGCATCTGGACCAACAGCCCCTTCTGGGAAATGAGCGAACAGCAGTGGGGCGAGACAGTCGAGGTCAACTTCAGCGGGGTCTGGCGGTCGGCCAAGGCGGTCGCCCCGCATATGATCGAACGCAAGAGTGGGTCGATCGTGATCATCTCCTCCGTAGGCGGGGAGGAGCCGGGCCGGAACTGCGCACATTACTCGGCGACGAAACACGGCGTGCTGGGCCTCATGAAGAACATCGCGTTAGAGCTCGGCCCCTACGGTGTTCGCTGCAACGCGATCAATCCTGGCGCGGTGCGGACGCCGATGACCAACCATCAGCGGGCGTGGGACTTGTACGCCGGGCACCCGAACGGCACCGAGGCGGACCTGCTGGACGCGGGATACAACTACGGCATCCTGCGGGGCCGGACCTTCATGGACCCTCAGGCGATAGCTGACACGGCGCTTTACCTCAATTCGGCCATGGCGGAAAACGTTACGGGCGTCACGATCCCGGTCGATGCCGGGCATATGCTCCTGCTCAAACGAAACATGAACCCGATCAAGGAGTAGCCGAATCTTCCAGGGCTCTCGTCGGCGGCTCGATCCCACCGCCCTGGGAACGTGACGGCCATCACGCGCTGTGTTACGTTCGGAGTCGAGTCCTGCCCGGCAGAGCGGTGGCCCGACGTCCTGGCCTCGCCTAGCTCGCGGCTCCAGGGCTCGACGCGGTCCTGGCCGGGTGGCCTGCTGGTGACCCTTCCCATTCTTTCGTTCGAACTGGCCGGCCGGCCCTACGAGACGTGACCTGCGGAGGAGAGACGTGAAGTACACGATCGGGATCGACATCGGGGGGACCTTCACGGACTGCGTCGTGGTCGCCTCGGACGGTTCCGCGCTCATCGCCAAGGCGTCCTCGACGCCGCCGAACTTCGAGCAGGGCGTCCTCGACGCGGTCGACGTCGCCGCGGACAAACTGGGCCTGTCCAGCGCGGCCCTGCTCGCCCAGTCGCTGGTGTTCCACGGTTGCACAGTCGGCACGAACGCCCTCGTCGAGGGGCGTACCGCCAAGGTCGGCCTGCTCGTCAGCGCGGGCCACACCGAGACGTTCTTCGTGATGCAGTCCGGCTACCGAATGAAGAACGAGCCGCCCGAGTACTTGGCGGCGTTCTCGCGCCAACACCAGCAGAAGCCGTTGGTGCCGCGACGCCTCGTCAAGGAGATCGGCGAACGGGTCACCTTCGACGGTCACGTCCTGGCCGAAGCTCGGGAGCAGCAGGTCCGGGAAGCCGTCGGTCAGCTGATCACGGAGGGCGCGGAGGCGTTCGCCGTCTCGCTGCTGTGGTCGGTCGTCAACGACGCGCACGAGCAACTGGTCGCGAGAGTCATCCGCGAACTCGCGCCCGACGCGTTCGTCTCCCTCGCCTCGGAGGTAGTGCCGCGCGTCGGGGAGTACGAGCGCACGGTCGCCAGCGTCCTCAACTCGCTCGTCGGTCCGGTGATGAAGTCGTACCTCGACGCGCTCACGAGCCGGCTGAAGTCCGCCGGCTACGAGGGCCAGCTGGGCATCATGAGTTGCTGGGGCGGCCTGATCGACGAGGTCACCGCGGCGCGCTTCCCGATCCTGACCATCGGTTCGGGACCTGCGGCGGGCATGGTCGCCGCCCAGATCCTGGCGAAGACTCGGGGTGAGGACGTGATCACCGCCGACATGGGTGGTACCACGTTCGACGTCGGGTTGATCGCCGACGGCCAGGCCGCCAGCCGCACGAGCAGTCGATACGAGCATTACGAATACAGCGTCCCCACGCTCGACGTCCGGTCGGTCGGAGCGGGTGGCGGCAGCATCATCCGCTACGACGCGGCGTCGCGGACGCTCAAGGTCGGGCCCCAGAGCGCCGGCGCACGCCCCGGTCCGGCAGCGTTCCTGCGCGGCGGCACCGCGGCCACGGTCACCGATGCCGACCTCGTCCTGGGCTACCTCAACCCCGAGTCGCTGCTCGGCGGGACCATGGGCATCGGCCACGACGCCGCCGTGCAGGCGCTGGCGGAGGTGGGCGCCCCGCTCGGCTTCAGCGCCGAGGAGACGGCTGCCGCCGCGGCCCGAATCGTCGACAACCAGATGGCCGACGCGGTGCGCGTCATCAGCGTCCACCAGGGCCGCGATCCGCGGCGATTCGTCATGCACGCCTACGGCGGCAACGGACCGGTGCACGCGTCCGCGATCGCGATGAACCTCGGAATGAGCGAAATCGTCGTCCCGCTGCGGAACCTGGCTTCCGGCTGGTCGGCCTTCGGCGTCGCCGCGTCCGACGCGGTCGTCATCGAGGAGCTGGGCCTTCCCATCGTCGAGCCGTTCGATCCGGAGATTCTCGACGCGGCCTGGCAGCGCTTGGAACGCCGCGCTCTGGAGCGACTGGCACTCCAGGGGGTCGCGGCGGAGCAGGCGATCGTCCGGCGGTTGGTGGAGATGAAGTATTCGACGCAGGTCCACCAGGTCCGCGTCGAAGCGCCCGCGGAATGCAAGGACGCGGACTCGATCAAGGAGATCATCGCCGCCTTCGAAGCGGAATACCAACGCATCTACGGCGAGGGAACCGGGTTCCCGGCGGCGGGCTACGCGATCGCTTCGCTGGTCGTGCACGCGTCGGCCCAGATCGCCTCGGTCGACCTCCGGCCCACCGAGGAGCTGGAATCGGGTGCGCCGCCGATCCTCAGCCAACGTGCGGTGATCTGGTACGAGCTGGGTCTCGATCGGGTCGACACCACGGTGTACGACGGTGACAAGTTCCGCCCGGGCATGGCGGTCGCCGGACCGGCGATCGTCGAGTTCGACGTCACGACACTCGTGGTGCGTCCGGGACAGACCGCTCGAGTCGATGCGATGGGCAACGTGACCGTAGCGCTCAAAGGAGATTCACAGTGACGACGACCTCCGCGCCTGAAATCCAGTGGGACGGTCAGATCCACGCCTACCAGCCCCGCCCCGATTGGCGCTCCCGGATATCTCGGTCCATCACGCTGGACGAGGAGTCCGTTGCGGACATCGATCCGGTGACCTACGAGGTCATCCGCAGCCGTCTGTGGACGATCAACCTGGCCCACGGTGAGACGTTGAAGCGCGTTTCGGGATCGCCGGTGTTCCAGGCCTCGGACTTCAACATGTGCATCCTCTCCGCGGACGGAGAGACAGTGATGAACGCGGCGTACGCCCAGTACCTCAACGCGGGAGCGTCGCTGACCGTCCGGTACATCCTCGAGAACCTGAGTTCGGACATCGGGATCGAGGAAGGCGACGTTTTCCTCTGCAACGACCCGTGGATCGGCGCCGTGCACCAGATGGACGTCACGATCGCCATGCCGGTGTTCGTGGACGGGAAGATCTTCGCGTGGGTGTCCAACGCCGGTCACCAGTACGACCTGGGCGGCATCGCCGCCGGTGGCTGGCCGGAGGCCGCGCCGGACGTCTACTCCGACCCGGTCGTCGTCCCTCCGTTCAAGCTGGTCGAGCGGGGCACGATGCGCAAAGACCTCGAAGGGGTGTTCCTGCGGAACTCGCGTTTCCCCGGGCTCGTCGCACTCGACCTGCGTTCCCAGCTCGCCGGGTGCCGCTTCGCCGAGCAGCAGCTCAAGGAAGTGTGCCGCGAGTTCGGGCCCGCGGTGGTCAAGGCGGCCATGCTGCGCCTGCTTTCCGCGGCTCAGGAGTCGTTCGCGGCGAAGCTCCGACGCATTCCCGACGGGGTGTGGTCGGAAGTCTTCTACTTCGACGAGAAGTTGCCCGGTGACCGCAATACCCAGCGCATCCAGATCAACATCGAGAAGGCCGGCGATCGCCTGGTCGTCACCAACACCGGCACCCAAGCCCAGGAGGAGGGTCCGAACGGGATCGCGTTCGTCGCGTTCACCGGCGCGTTCCTCGGTGCCGCGACCACGGTGATGCTCCAGGACCAGCTGTTCACGGCCGGCGCGGTGGCCCGTCAGGTCGAGTTCGACCTCACGCCCGGCCTTCTGAACTGCGTCGACCACCCGGCTGCCGTCAGCGCCGGCGTCAACAGCACGTTGACGACGTACGAGGCGTGCGTCTCGTTGCTGACCCGGATGATGACCAGCGACCCGGTCCTGGCCGAAGACATGATCGTCAACGGCGGTGAGCTCGCGCTCATCGTCGCGTCGGGGGTCAACGACCGCGGCCGCGCCTTCGGCACCGCCTTGTTGGAGCAGGCGGGAGGCAGAGGCGCGACCCTGCACGCCGACGGTCTCGACCACATCGGGATGCTCGCCGGACCGCTCTACCGCTACCAGAACGCCGAAGAGCAGGAGAGCTACTACCCATTGCTGATTCTCTGGCGGCGCCAGAACGCGGACAGCGGTGGTGCGGGACGGTTGCGCGGCGGCGGGGGGCTGCTGTCCGGTGTGACGGAGTACCGCTCCGGCCAGATGTTCTTGTCCACGAACACCGGTGGCATGGGCGTCTCCGGCTATTCGGCGCGCAGCATCATGGGGGCTTACCCCACCCCGACGATCGAGTACCGGCTGCTTCGCGACACGAACCTGGCCGAGCTGTTCAAGACGAGTCGCATCCCGACCGCGGCCGACGACATCGAGGCCGGCTCCGACCAGCTTCTGCGGGGCAAGAGCACCGGCAACGTGCTCAAGCCCAACGACGTCATCGCGACCCGGCACGCGGGCGGCGGCGGACTGGGCGATCCCATCGAGCGGGAACCGGGCAAGGTCGCTGCCGACGTCGCCGAAGGTTGGGTGTCGGTCGGTGCCGCTCGCGCCGTGTACGGGGTGGCGGTCGACGAGACCGGAGCGGTCGACGACGCGCTGACCGCCAATCTCCGGGCCGAAATCAGGAAGGCCCGCCAAGACTGGACGCCGGTCAGCCAGCTCGCACCCGAGTCGAGCGGTGCCACCGACCCGGCCACGGGCGAACCCGATCGGCCCGTCTCCACGGTCGTCGAGGCCGCCGACGCCGGATCCGAACGGATCCTGCGTTGCGTCGCCTGCAAGACCCGGTTCTCCTCCTACACCGGCAACTACGTCGACGGGTTGCTCGTCAGCGACGTGCCGACCACCGAGGTTCCCGGTAACCACGACGCTTCGTACTACCTCGACGTCCCGATCGTGCTACGCCGCTACTGCTGCCCCGGGTGCCAGACCCTGATCAGTTGCCGGGTCCTGCTTGCCTCAGAGCCCCACGTCGCCGACGTCCGGCTTGCCCCGACCAGGTAAGCAGCGCCGGCGGCGGCGCCGCCTTCGCCTTGGTTTCAGCGCACTCATCCGCCAGGACTGGAGGAACTATGTCGAGATTCGGAGGACGGGTCGCCCTCGTCACCGGTGCCGCGCGCGGCCAGGGCCGCTCGCACGCGGTTCACCTTGCCCGCGAAGGAGCCGACCTCGTCCTCGTCGACGCGCCCGCCCCGATGACGACGCTGCCTTATCCCCTGGGCACTGCCGAAGAACTGGCCGAAACCGCGCAGCTGGTGGAAAAAGAGGGCCGGCGCGCTCTCCAGATCAGTGCCGACATCCGGCGCAGTGACGAGATGCGCGCGGTGGTGGACGCCACGCTGGCCGAGTTCGGGAAGCTCGATGTGGCGGTAGCCAACGCGGCGGTCTGCTCTTTCAAGCAGATCGCCGAGATGACCGACGAGGTCTGGCAGGACGTCATCGACGTGAATCTGACGGGAACGGCCAACACTTTGCGGGCCGTCCTGCCGACCATGATCGAGCGAAAGTACGGCCGCATCGTCGTCATCTCGTCCGGCGCGGGGCGCTGGGGGGTCCCCAACATCGGGCACTACGTCGCCAGCAAGTGGGGGGTGATCGGGCTTGCGAAGACGGTGGCCCTGGAGACCGCTGAGCATGGCGGTATCACGTGCAACGTCGTTGCTCCGGGCACTGTCGATACTCCGCAGACACGCCACGACGCGATCTACCGGTTGTTCGCCCCCGGAGTCGAGAACCCTACGGTCGAGGACATGGAGGCGGGGAACCGGGCGAAGAACCCGATGAGGCTGACCTGGATAGATGCCGTCGACATCACGAACGCGGTTCTCTTCCTCGCCAGCGACGAGGCGCGATACGTCACCGGCACCGTATTGGAAGTCAACGGCGGCATGAGTGCGCACAACACGGCGTGAGACAGGACTTCTGACGCTCTCGCCGAGATATACCTCGTAGGTGCTGCCCGCAGCGGCTTCGACAGGTTGCGAGACGGTCACAATTTGCGCGACGGTGTCGGTCACCCTTGACCCTGAAATATGTGACGTGGTTCACTCCGTAGCGCTACGCCGAGGCTTGTCTCCGCACGAGTTTCGCCGATGAGACTTCGCCGATGAGACTTCGCCGATGAGACAAGGAGAATCAGCGCGTGGTGCCGTTCGTCGTCCTGGGATTGGTGCTAGGCGCGATTTACGGTCTGGCCGCCGTGGGTTTGGTGCTGACCTACAAGGCCTCCGGCGTATTCAATTTCGCTCAGGGTGCGGTGGCCACGGTCGCGGCGTATGGCTTCTACGAGTTGCACGTCATTCACGGGATGAATTGGCCGCTGGCCGCCGCGATTTCCGTCCTCGGCGTCGGGCTTTTCGTCGGACTCTTGTTCGAGCGCCTCGGTCAGGTCTTGGCAGGGGCCAGTTTGGCCGTCCAGGTGACGAGCACCGTCGGCGTGGTGCTGATCGTCCAGGCCGCGGTTCTACTGCACTACGGCACCGCCAAGACCCGGGTCGTCCCGGTCTTCCTGGCCCACGGCCTCTTTTCCGTCGCCGGCGCCAACGTGCTCTACGCACAGCTGGCCACGTTCCTCATCGCCGTCGCGGCGACGGCCACGCTTTACGTCCTGTTCCGCTGGGCGCGGCTGGGACGCTCCATGCGTTCGCTCGTCGACGACTCCGAGCTGCTCTCGCTCACGGGCTCGAACCCGGACATGGTTCGCCGGCAGGCCTGGATCATCGGGACGACCTTCGCGGCCATGTCCGGGGTGCTGTTCAGCGCGCTGCAGCCGCTGGATCCGACGGTCCTCACGTTGCTGGTCGTGCAAGCCTTCGGCGCCGCGGCGATCGGGGCGTTCCGCAATCTTCCGCTGACCTTCCTGGGCGGCCTGATCATCGGCGTGTTCGCGTCGCTGTCCACCAAGTGGTTCACCAGCGGGATCCTGCAAGGCGTTCCGTCGGCCTTTCCCTTCATCGTCTTGTTCGTCGTCCTGCTGTTCTTCCCCCGGCGCTACCTGTCCGCCTCGGCACGCCTGAAGCCTCGGGTACGCGACCCATGGCAAGTACCCGGGCGCTTCCAGCTGATCACCGGCATCCTCTTGCTCGGTTTCCTGGTGTCGGTGCCCGCCTTCGCCGGCATCCATCTCAACGACTGGACGATCGCGCTGGCCAACGTCGTGGTGATGCTTTCGCTGGGTCTGCTGGTGCGCGAGTCCGGACAGCTGTCCTTGAGCCATGTCGCGTTCATGGCGATCGGGGTGGCGACGTTCTCGCATTTGGCCGGCGACGGCGTGCCGTGGTTCGTGGCCTTCCTCACGGCGACGCTGATCGTCATCCCCATCGGCGCACTTCTGGCGATCCCGGCGATCCGGTTGACCGGTCTCTACCTGGCCTTGGCCACCCTCGGCTTCGGGATCTTGCTGCAGTACATGTTCTACACACAGTCGTTCATGTTCGGCAACAGCGGAGCCGGGCTCACCGTCCCGCGGCCGGCATGGCTGGGGCTGGACGGCGACCGGTCGTTCTACTACCTGGTCCTGCTGATGACAGCTGTCGCGGCCGTCTTCGTCTTGGCTTTGGTCCGAGGACGGTTGGGCAGGCTGCTGCGGAGCATGGCCGATTCGCCGACGGCCTTGGCCACCCTGGGTACGTCGGTGACGGTCACGCGGGTGCTGGTCTTCTGCATCTCCGCGGCGCTCGCCTCCGCCGGTGGCGCCTTGGCGGCGATGGGACTCCAGTCGGCGACGTTGCTGTCGTATCCGCCCCTGTTGTCGCTCAACTACCTTGCCCTGATCATGATCGTGGTCGGCCGGGCGCCGTGGTATGCCGTGATGGCCGCGGCCGGGTTGATCATCGTGCCCTCGTATCTCACCGCGTCGACCACCTCGTATTGGTTGCAGCTGATCTTCGGTGTCTCGGCCATCATGCTGGCCGTCGCGCCCCCGCCGGGTATCCCGGCGGGGGTCAAGCGAGTGCTCGACCGATGGGGGGGACGGTCGGCGGCTTCGCGGCAAACGTCGGGGGACGACCGGTCGTCGGCCGCGCAGCCCGTTCGGGCCCTGCCGGGCGTCCTCGAGCTGAGCGACATCACCGTCCGCTTCGGTGGTCTGACTGCCGTCGACGGGATGTCGCTGACAGCGACGACCGGACAGATCACCGGCCTCATCGGACCGAACGGGGCGGGCAAGACCACGACGTTCAACGTCGCGACCGGACTCCAACGCCCCACCCGCGGAGACGTCGTGCTCGACGGTCGATCCGTACGGCGGATGTCCCCCGACGAGCGCGCCCGCCTCGGACTGGGACGCAGCTTCCAGAAGATGGAGCTGTTCGACTCGTTGACGGTGCGGGAGAACGTGAGCATGGGCATGGAGGGTGGCCGTGCGGGCCGCAATCCGTTGAGCCACGTCTTCTCGACCTCTCATGACCGCGCCACCGCGGCGACGTCGGCGATCGACGCCCTGGACGCCTGCGGCATCACCCAGTTGGCCGACCGCCACGTCGCGTCCCTGTCGACGGGTCAGCGCCGCCTGGTCGAGCTCGCCCGATGTCTGGCGGGACCATTTCGGATCCTGCTTCTCGACGAGCCCTCGTCGGGCCTGGATCCGGTCGAGACCGCCGCTTTCGGAGACGTCCTGGAGCGAGTGGTGGCGCAGCGGGGGATCGGGGTCCTGCTGGTCGAGCACGACATGAACCTGGTCATGCGCCTCTGCCATCGGATCTTCGTCCTAGATTTCGGCAAGCCGCTGTTCGAGGGCTCGCCCGCCGAAGTGCGCGCGTCCTCGAAAGTGCAGGCTGCCTACCTCGGGCTCGACGAGAGCGAAGTCGTCGATGACCCGAGCGGCCGTTCGGACCCGACGGACACCGTGGAGTTGCCGGGATGAGCATCGACGCAACCGCCCCACCGATGCTCGAACTGACCGATGTCAGTGTCGCCTACGGCCAGCAGGTCGCCGTGCGCCATGTCGACCTCGTCGTCAACACCGGAGCCGTGACAGCGCTGCTCGGTCCCAACGGAGCCGGCAAGACCACTCTGCTTCGAGCAGTGGCCGGACTGGCGAGGTGCTCGGACGGCCAGGTCCGCATCGAAGGCGCGGACGCGACGGGCTATCCGGCCCACCGGCGGGCAAAGGCCGGTGTCTGCTTGATTCCCGAGGGCCGCGGGATCTTCCGAAGCCTGTCCGTCGCCGAGAACATGCAGGCGTTCGCGAAGGAACGCCGGGCGGACACCGACGAGGCTTTCGCCGCCTTCCCCGCGTTGACCAGGAGGCGGTCGCAGATCGCCGGGACGATGTCCGGTGGGGAGCAGCAGATGCTGGCTCTCGCCCGGTGTTTTCTCGCCAAGCCGAAGGTGATCCTGCTCGACGAAGTGTCCATGGGGCTGGCCCCGTTGGTCGTCGACCAGATCTTCGAGTCGATCGCGCGGATCGCCGAAGCCGGCATCTCCCTGCTCATCGTGGAGCAGTACATCGACCGGGCCCTCGACCTGGCTTCGCAGGCGTACGTCCTCAACCACGGGGATCTCGTATTCGCCGGCAACGCTGCCGATCTGAGTCGGGAAGACCTGTTGCGTAGCTACCTGGGGGGCGCCCCAGACCCCGCCTGAAACTCCGGCCCCCACCGGGCTCGACGAAGCGCAACACCCGCGGCAACCTGCCCGGTCAGGCTCGCAAGAGGAGCGCACCATCCATCACTACATCAGGAGTTGTTCAATGATGAAGAAGTCCCGGGTCGCTGCGCTCGCGGCGCTCGCAGTCACGCTGGTCCTGGCCGGCTGTGGCAGTAGTAGTAGCAGCAGTAAGAGTAGTACCGGCGCGAGTTCGGGCCCGAGCAGTAACGCTCCGTCCGGAGATCCGATCAAGGTCGGGATGATCTGCGCTTGCACGGGCTTCGCGGCTTCGTCGCAAGGCGCGTTGCCCGCCCTCGCCACGGTGTGGAGCAAGTTCATCAACGACGGCGGTGGCATCAACGGGCATCCCGTCAAGGTCATCGTCGTCGACAACGGCGGCGACGCCAGCAAGTCGGCGTTGCTGGTCCGCCAGCTCGTCGAGCAGGACGGTGTCGTCGCGATCGTCGACGAGGACCCGGTGAACGACGCGGGCTGGGCAGACTACGTGTCCAAGAAGGGAATACCGGTCACGGGAGGGCTCGGCTACACCCTTCCGATGACGACCGATGCCAACTTCTTCCCGTCGAACGGCAACCTGGCCGCGGCGACCTACGGTCTGGGTCAGGGCCTGAAGGAGGCCGGCGTCACCAAGGTCGCGGTCCTGCCGTGCGCCGAGGCGCCGGTCTGTGCCGGGATCGGCGACCAGCTCCAGCGGATTTCCGACGCGGTCGGCTTCGGCGTCAAGGTCGTCTACACCTCCAAGATTCCGGCGACCGCCGCGAGCTACGCCCCGCAGTGCTTGGCCGCCAAGTCCGCGGGGGCGACCGGGCTGTGGGTCGGCCATGTGGCCCAGACCGTCCAGAACGTGGTCGACCAGTGCGTGCAGCAAGGTTTCCGTCCCAAGATCATCGTCGAGCCGGGTTCCGTCGTCGGCAACACCTGGGCGAAGGACTCGAACCTCGAAGGCGTGTTCATCGCGCAGTACCACCTGCCGGTGACCGATGGGAGCACCGAGGGCAGCAAGGAGTTCCTCGCGGCTGTTCAGAAGTACAACGCCGGCCTGACCTCCGCGGACGGTTGGTCGGAGGAGGCAACGGAACTGTGGTCCGGACTCCAGCTGTTCGCGGCCGCCGCCAAGGCGGCGAACGTCTCGCCCACCTCGACCGGCGCGGATGTGAAGAAGGGGATCTACGCGGTGTCGGGAACGACGCTGGGTGGTCTCACGGGTCCGCTGAAGTTCACCCCGAACAAGCCGACCCAGGTCAACTGCTACTACAAGGAGACGATCAAGAGCGGGGCCTTCGCCACCTTGGGCAGTAACCAGCCGATCTGCCTCGACGACGCGACGGCGGACAAGGTGAACAAGGCCTTCACCGGCTAGGAACAGCCCGGGATCCCAAGTCCCGTCGAGAGTGAGCTCAGGCCCGTGTCCGGCTTCAACGCCGGGTGCGGGCCTGAGCTACTCGAGGTGGCGAAACGCCCGTTCGGCGTCCTGCGCTAGGGTCGGGGGAGCGGTGGCGGCAGTGCTGGGCGGGAGTCGACTGCGCGGGGTCGACTGCACGCAGTCGACTATGCGGGGTGGTCGATCACGCCGCGGATGTTGCGGCCGGCGTGCATGTCGGCGTAGCCGGCGTTGATCTCCTCGAGCGGGTAGCGAGCGGTGATCAGCTCGTCGAGCTTCAGCTGGCCGGCCATGTACATGTCGAGCAGCCGTGGGATCTCGCGGCGCGGGGAACCGCAGCCGTACAGCGTGCCCTGAATGCGCTTCTGGTAGAGCGCGAGCTCGAACAGGTTCACGGGCACGTTCATGGCGTGTTCCGAGCCGACCGAGGCCAACACCACGGTGCCGGCCTTGCGAATGCTGGAAAATGCCTGGCCGATCGATTCGCTGTCGACGACGCCGATCGTGATGATCGCCGAGTCGGCGCCCTGCCCGTTCGTGAGCGAGCGGGCGAGGCTCGTCGCCTCGTCCATGTCCGCGACGAAGTCCGTAGCGCCGAACGCGATCGCGGGGGATTGCTTGCCTGGCACGGGGTCGACGGCGATGACCCGGGTGGCGCCTGCGTGCCGAGCCCCTTGCAGGGCGTTCGCCCCCAGACCACCGATGCCCATGACGATCACGACATCGCCCGGTTGCACCTGCGCCGCGTGGACGGCGGCGCCCCAGCCTGTCGGCACACCGCAGCCGACGAGACACGCGACATCCAGCGGCACGTCGGGACGGATCTTGACCACCGAGCGGGTGGAGAAGACGTTGTATTCGGCGAACGTCCCCAGCGCGCCGTTCTTGGCGACGTCACGGCCGTCGAGATGCATGCGATAGGTGCCGTCCGGCATCGCGCCGGTGATGAAGTCGACGCCCCGGTCGCACAGGTTCTGCATGCCCGAAGCACACCAGCGGCAGATTCCGCACGACGGGATGAACGAGGTGACGACGTGATCGCCGACCGCGAGACCGTCGACGCCGGGCCCGACGGCCTCGACGATCCCGCTTCCTTCGTGCCCACCGTTGAACGGCAGCGGGACCTCGACATCCCCGGTGGCAACGTGGTCGTCGGAATGGCAAAGCCCGCTGTGCGCCATGCGGACGAGGATCTCGCCGGTTCGCGGTTCGTCCAGTTCGACGTCACAGATGTCCCACTTGCCCGGCTGTTCCTGCAGGATCGCGGCGCGAGTCTTCATGCGTCAGACCTTTCGGTGGTAATGAGGCTGCGCGCAGCCGGGCCGTTCACGCGATGCCGTAGGCCTTGAGATTGGCGAACTGATCCATACCGCTGCGGCCCAGTTCGCGGCCGAACCCGGAGGCCTTGGTGCCGCCGAACGGGGCCTCGACCGGCGCGCCGAACCAGGCGTTGATGCCGACCGTACCGGTGTCGAGCCGTCGGGCCACCTGCTCGGCCTCCGCGGTTTCGCCCACCACTGTGCCGCCCAAGCCGTACTTGCTGCTGTTGGCCAGTTCGACGGCGGCATCGACGTCGGGCACCCGGTAGACCATGCCGAGCGGCCCGAACGCCTCTTCCGAGTACAACCGCATCTGGGGGGTCAGGTCGGTCACCACCGCGGGGGCGAAGTACGCGCCCGGCCCTTCGACGCGCCCGCCCGGCACGACGACGGTCGCTCCCTTGTCGATCGCGTCCTGCAACTGCTCCTGAAGCCGGTCTACCGCGGCCTGGGTCGACAGCGGGCCGATCGTGGTCTGCGGATCGAACGGGTCTCCCACCCGCTGGGCACGGAATTGCTCGGCGTACCGTTCGATGAATGCGTCCGCGTTCTTCTCCGTGACGATGACTCGTTTCGGCGACACGCACACCTGACCGGCCTCCACCAGGCGGCAGGATGCGGCCAGGCCGGCGGCCTCGTCCGGGTCCGCGGAGTCGAGCACGATGAACGCGTCCGAGCCGCCCAGTTCCAGCACGATCGGCTTGATGTGCCGGCCGGTCTGTTCCGCCACCGCGGCCCCGGCCCGGTCCGAACCGGTCAGGGTCACCGCCCGCACCCGCCGGTCCGCGATCATCGTCGACACCTGGTCGGTGCTCAACAGGGCGGTCTGGTAGGCGCCGACCGGAAAGCCCGCCTCGACGAACAGGTCGTCGAAGAGCAGTGACGAACCCGCCGTGACCTCCGAAGGCTTGATCACGACGGTGTTGCCCAACATCAGGTTCGGTGCGGCCACCCGCATCGCCATGTAGAGCGGGCCGTTCCACGGTTCGACGCCGAGCACCACGCCCATCGGCTCCCGGCGCAACACCGCCCGGGAGAAGCCTGGTACGCCGGGAATCTCCTCGTCCGCCAGCAACTCCTCGCCGTGCTTGACGTAGTAACGCAGCATCGCCGAGGCCAGCACGACCCCGTGTTCGGACTGGCGGTAAGGCTTGCCCATCTCCGTCGTCACCTGCCGGGCGAAATCCTCGGTGTGGGCGTCGATGATGTCGGCCACCCGCGTGAACAGCTCCATCCGGTGCGAGAGCGGCGTCTCCCGCCATTCGAGGAAAGCGGTGTGGGCCCGGTCGAGGAATCCGGCTGCCTCGTCGTCGGGCAGTCGATCCCACTCCCGGAGGACCTCTCCGGTCGCTGGATTCACCGTCCGGTAAACCCGGGCGGCTGGATCTACGACGGTCTCGGCGGACATGACGCTCCCTTAAAAGCTGAAAATAGACGACAACAAGGACATTACCGGTTCTGCTTCATCCCCCATCAGGGGACGGTTTCAGCCCCGAGGATCCGGGTGAAGCCGGGGGGGACGACCAGGTCGGCGCGGTTCAGTTCGCGGATCGACGCGTGACCCAGCCCGAGGACGACGGCGCCGAGTCCGTCCCGTAACAGGTCGAGGACGTTCTCGACGCCGGCTTGCCCGTTCGCAGCCAAACCCCACAGGTAGGCCCGGCCGATCATGACCGCTTTGGCGCCGAGCATGAGCGCCTTGGCCACGTCGCTGCCGCGGCGGATGCCGCCGTCCAGCAGCACCTCCACCTGGTCGCCGACGGATTCGGCGATGCCGGGCAGCATCCGGATCGCGGCCGGTGTGCCGTCCAGGTTGTTGCCGCCGTGGTTGGATACCGAGATCGCGGACACACCGGCGTCGACCGCGCGCTTGGCGTCGTCGATTCGGGTGACGCCCTTGAGCAGGAATGGCCCGTCCCACTGGGCGCGCAGCCAGGCGATGTCCGCCCAGCTCGGCGGCACGGACTGCGCCCACTTGTGGTACGCCCCGAAGAAGGTGGGTGCCGGCTCGCCCCGGTCGACCATGTTCGGCACGGTGAGATCGGGTGTGTTCAGGATGAATCCGCGCAGCCAGCGCGGCCGGCGCAACGCCTCCGGCGCGAACCCCAGCTTCGCCCGCCAGGTCATCCTCTCCGGAATCGTCGGGCTTCCCCAATCTCGGCCGTAGGAGAAGGACCAGTCGGTGGTGGCGATGATGCCCACCGTCCCGGCCTCTTTGGCCCGTTCCATCCGGGCGACCATGTCGTCGCGGGACCCGACCCAGTACATCTGGAAGAAGGTCTTGGGGTTGGCGGCGGTCACCTCCTCGATCGGCTTCGACGCGAACGAGGACAGCCCCATCGCGGTGCCGCGGGCGGCCGCCGCTCGGGCGACCGCGACCTCGCCGTCGGGATGGACGGCCTGGACGCCGGTCGGCGAGATGATCACCGGGAACGGCAGGTCCTGTCCCATGATGCGGGTGGTCAGATCGCGCTCGGCGGACAACCCGGCGACGTGCGGCGCCAAACCCAGTTCGGCGAAAGCCCGCACGTTGTCCTCGATCGTCGTGCCGCGCTCGGAACCGGCCAGCAACGCGCTGTAGACCGATTTCGGCAGGTGTTTCTGCGCGCGACGCTGGGCTTCGGCGACGCTCTCGAACCATGGATTGCCCATTGCTTGTGGTGTCTTTCGTGATCGGTGATACGAACGCGGGTCAGCCGGCGCTGGGTGGAGCGGTGGGGACGAGGACCCCCGGCGCGCTGCCTGTCGCCGGGCTGGTCGAGGGGGGCGCCACCGGGAGGTACGCCCGCCGGGCCCGTCGGGTGCCGATCGGGGTGACGGGGACGGCGGTGCGGCCGGTGACGGCGCCGGCCCACACGCCGGCCCCGTACAGCGCGTCGTCGACGACGTGGCCCAGGGCGAATCGCAGCGGGTCCAGCGTGGCCCCGTTGCCGGCGGAGCGGTGGCGCCACCAGTTCACGGCCGCCGGAGCGAGCAGCAGGCTCAGCGCGCCGAAGCGGGTGCGGCGGCGCAGAGAGCCGGCGAGCAGGATCGGCGTGAACAGTTGCGTGACGAACCGTCCGGTCGCCAGCCATGTTTGCGCGACGGCGCCGGTGGCCATCGGGAGAGCCCGGACGGCGGGCACCCGGGCCGCGTGCAGTGCCCGCCGGGTCCGGGCGACCGAGCCGGCGTATCCGACCACCGCGGTCGCCAGCCCCGCCGGCGAGGTCAGCGCGAGCAGCCCCGCGGTGGCCGTCGCGGGCCACGGGCTGAGCACCAGCGGCGGCATCGCCTCCGGGTGCCGGCGGGCCAGCGGGCCCGCCGAGGTTCCGTACCGGAATCTCCGGCGCAGCAGCACCCGCCACTCGTCCGGTTCGTGATGGGTGACCGTGACCGCGGTGTCGTACCGGATCAGCCAGCCAGCCTTGTGCAACCGCCAGATCAGGTCGACGTCCTCGCCGGTGCGCAGCGCGGGGTCGAAGACGGCCCCGTCCGGCGCGAGGGCGCGCAGGGCGGCGGTTCGGGCGACGAAGGCGGCGCTGGGCACGAACGCGACCCGGCCCAGCGGCTGCACGCGGGCGGGCGTGGCGCCGAGATCGAGGATGCCGCGGGCTTGCGCGTACTGGCCGGCGAACGACCGCGCTGAGCTGGGGGCGGCGATCCGCGGTGCCGCGACGGCGACCAGCGGATCACCCAGATGCGCGGCGAGGTGCTCGATCCAGCCGGGCGACGGCGCGCAGTCGCTGTCGATCACGGCCACGTATTCGCTCGTCACCTCCTCCAGCCCGGTGTTGCGGGCGGCGCCCGGTCCCCCGTTGGTTTCCCGCCGGACGAGCCGCGCGCCGTGATCGGCGGCGACTTTCGCGATCGCCTCGGCGTCGAGCGAGGCGTCGTCGACGACGGTCACCGGGTATGCGTTGCCCAGCGCGAGCAGGCAGCGGCCGAGTTCGGCGGCACGGTCGCGTACCGGAACCACGACGGTCACGTCGGGCGACGCGGCCGGGCCGGGGGGGCGCGGGTGGGCGAGGCCCGCGTCGGTGAGCCGCCGGGCCAGGGCGGCGGCCGCGGGTGTGTCCACCGGCCCGGCGAGCAGCTCGGCGAATGCCGTGCGGCCGGCCGGTGACAGGTGCATGACCCGGGCAGGGATGCCACCGAACAGCGCGTCAGCGCCCAGGCGGCGTGTGCTCGGGTCGAGTTCGATCGCGAAGCCCACCGGCAGTGGCACCTCTGCTCCGCTCACAGTGCCAGGCCCCCGTCCACCGGAACGGCCGCGCCGGTCATCGCCGTGCTGCTGGCGCCGGCGAGAAACACGAGTACGGCCGCGACCTCGGCGGGTTCGAGTAGCCGGCCGATCGGCTGATGCCGGGCCATGACCTGCGACGAGTCGAGGCCGTAGAGCCGGGCGCTTTCGGCCAGGATCGGCGTGTCGGTCGAGCCCGGGCTGACGGCGTTGGCGGTCACGCCGGTCGTGCCCAGCTCCGCGGCCAGGGCGCGCACGAAGCCCACCACGCCCGCCTTCGCGGCGCAGTACGCGGCCAGGTTCGGGAATCCGCGGACGGCGGCCGCGGAGGCCACCGCGAGGAAGCGGCCGGTGCGCGGCTCGGGGCGTCGCAACAGGGCCGGCACCGCGGCGCGCGCGAGGTTCATGACGCCGCCGAGGTTGACGTCGAGCACCGCCTGTTCCTGGGCCAGCGACAGTTCCCAGGCCGTTCCGCCGCCGGCGACCACCCCGGCGGCGCCGATCGCGGCGTCCAATCCGGACCACCGTCGCTCGGCTTCGGCGACCGCTGCCTGCAGCGCCCCCACGTCGCGCACGTCGGCGACGTGCGCGACCACGCGGTCACCGGCGTCGAGCGAGGCGACCAGGGAATCCAGCTCGGCGCGGGTCCCCATCCGGTACGGCAGCACCGGGTCGTCACCGGCTATGTCGACGGCCAGCACCGCCCAGCCGTCGGCGGCCAGCGCGCGGACGGTCGCCGCGCCGATGCCCCGCGCGGCGCCGGTCACGAGTGCGACCCTCATCGCGTCGCCACCGGGGCGCGCCAGCGGTCGAACGCGGTCAGCAGGTCCATGGTCAGGGTGTCGAGCAACGCCGCGCCCTCCGCCGCGGTCGCGCCGCGAGGGTCGCCGAGCACGCCGTTGCGGCTCACCGCCCGCACGCCTCCATTGCGCAGGGCCGGCAGTACGTCGGCGAGCGGCCGCAGGTCTCCGGCCTCCGCCCGGGCCAGGTCCACCCGGGCGAGGTTCAGCGCCAGCGCCAGCGCGGTCTCGGGCCGGCCGGCGTGCGGGTCGCCCGTCCAGCGGGGTGACCACAGCAGCACGTCCCGGCCTTCCCCGAGCAGGGTGGTGACCGCGCGGCACACCGGCTCGGCGTTGCCGCCGTGGCCGCTGACCAGCAGCACCCGCGAGAACGTGTCGGTTGCCGAGCGCACGAGTTCCAGGACCAGCAGCTCCAGCGCCGCCTGCCCGATCGACAGCGTGCCGGCGAAACCGGCGTGTTCCCCGCTGGAACCGTACGGGACCGCGGGCGCCACCACGACCTCGCGGATCGCCGCCAGCCGTTCGCACAGGGCGAGGGCGATCTCGGTGTCGGTGGCTAGGGGCAGGTGCGGCCCGTGCTGCTCCGTCGCCCCCAGCGGTACCGCCAGCACCGTCTGGTGGGCAGCCAGGTCGGCCACCGCTGGCGAACTCAGCGCTCCCAGCTGCATCTAGATGTCCAGTCCCGCGAGGGGGTTCTCCTCGCACGCGCTGACCGGCGGCCGGCGGTCGAGGATCGTCAGGTGTACGGCGCCGGCGGGGGCTGTCGCCGGTGCGGTGCGGTGCGAGTGGTCCAGCGAAGGACGCGGCGCGCTGCCGGCCCCGACCGCGGCGAGCGCCGGTTCGCCGTGGCCTTTCACGCATTCCGGGTCCGGCCCGTCCAGCGGCAGGCCGGTGAAGAACTTTGCCGCCATGCAGCCACCGCGGCACGCGTCGTAGGACGAGCACGAGCGGCAGGCTCCGCCGGTTTGCGGACGGCGCAGGTCGGCGAACAGCTCGGAGGTCTGCCAGACGTCCTGGAACCCGCCTGGCTCCCGGACGTTTCCGGCCAGGAAGTTCTCGTGGATGGCGAACGGGCAGGCGTACACGTCACCGACCGGGTCGATCAGGCACACGACACGGCCGGCACCGCACAGGTTCAGGCCCGGCAGCGCCTGCCCGTAGGCGGCCAGATGGAAGAACGAATCGCCCGTGAGCACGTTCTCGCCGTGCGCGACGAGCCAGTCGTAGAGTTCCCGCTGCTGGCGCGGCAGCAGGTGCAACCCGCCCCACGTGTCCACTCCCCGGCCCGACGGGCGCAGCCGGGTCAGCCGCAACTGCGCCCCGTACCGGTCGGCGATGGCCTTGAGTTCGTCCAGCTGGCCGATGTTGTGCCGCGTGCAGACCACGCTCAGCTTGAAGTTCCTCATGCCCGCCGCGTGCAGGTTCTCCATCGCCCGGATCGCGGTGGCGAACGAGCCGGTGCCCCGTACCGCGTCGTTGACCTCGGCGGTCGCTCCGTCCAGGGAGATCTGCACGTCCACGTAGTCCGAGGCCGCCAGCCGCTTCGCCACCTCGGCGGTGATCTTCACGCCGTTGGTGGAGAACTTCACCCCCACGTGATGGGCGGTCGCGTAGTCGATCAGCTCCCAGAAGTCCGGGCGCACCGTCGGCTCGCCGCCTCCGATGTTCACGTAGAACACCTGCATCCGTTCGAGCGTGTCGATGACCCGCTTGCACTCCTCGGTGGTCAGCTCACGCGGATCGCGCCGGCCGGACGAGGACAGGCAGTGCACGCACGACAGGTTGCAGGCGTAGGTCAGTTCCCAGGTCAGGCAAATCGGGGAGGCGAGGCCGAGCGCGAACTCGTCCACCAACGGAAGTACGGTCATGCTGCCCTCTCGATGATCATTTTTGACGACGCCAACGCGGCCAGGGCTTTTTCGTAGGACGGCATCTCGACCGGTGTGACTCCCGCCTCGACACATGCGACCCGGGCCGATCCCGCGGTGGCGAGCCGTTGCACGACGTCGAGCAGCGTCGGTGTCTTCACGAACGACAGCGTGCGCGTGCCGAAGTGGTAGAGCAGCGCTCCGAACCGCTCGGGCCGGATGGCCACCTGCGGATGCAAGCGCCATCCGGCGTCGAGGTCGAGCGTGTCAGTAGACACCGCACATGCCGTCGATCGAGACCTCCTCGACGAGCACGTCCGAGCTGGTGAGAACGGTCTCGTCGCTGTTCGCGGAGACCTCGGCGGCGGATGTTTCGTTTGCTGTTTTGTTTTCCATGGGCTGCTCCTTCCGACTTGTTTCGCCGCGAGGTTATCGTCATCGAGTGCCGGAAACAATGGCGACCGACCGAATCGCTGGACGCGGCCGCCCCCGGGGCACGAGCGCCCGGGCGCTGGAGGTCATCGCGCTGCGATTGTTCGCCGACCACGGCTTCGAGGAGATCACGGTCGAGCGAATCGCTACCGCGGCCGGCGTCAGCCGACGAACCTTCTTCCGCTATTTCGATTCCAAGTCGGACGTGCTCTGGCACAACTTCGACAACGAAGTCCGCGACTTGCGCGCCGCCCTCGCCGCAAGCAGCCCTGACGAGCCGCCGCTGGAGGCGATTCGGGCCGCCGTGCTGGCCGTGAACCGCTATACCGCAGCCGATGTCCCGGAACTGCGCACCCGGATGGGATTGCTCGCCACCACTCCGGCTCTCGCGGCCAGCGCTCTGGCGCACTACGATTCCTGGGAGCTGGCCGTGATCGAGTTCGCCGCCTCGCGACTGGGCCAACAGCCCTACGACCTCGTTCCGACCGCGATCGGCCGCGCGACGCTGGCCGTCTGCCGTGCGGCCTACGAGCTGTGGCTACGGCGGGCGGATGCCGATCTCACCGCTTATCTCGACCGGGCACTACGTTTGATGGCCGCAGGTTTCCACGACCCGGACCGCGCTGACGCGGTGATCGCGAGGACTTCTCGCGGCGCGCCGAACGGTCACGCCCGTCGCTGAGCAGAAAGAGAACGAAAAGCGACCAGTCGTGTCCTATTGCTTGCGGCGAAACCGACAGTGTACGTTCGCCGACACCCCATCGACGTCCGTGCAAAGACCTTGCGAGGGAAGATGTTCACACGAGCAACGGCGCTCAAGGTCGGCTTGGTCGCGGCAAGCCTGGTCGTGTTCGCGACCGCATGTGGATCGAGTTCCAAGACGAGTTCCCCGCAAGGTTCCGCATCGACCGGCCAGGGTTCGTCGGCCAGCGGGAGTCCGGTGAAGATCGGCCTCGCGGTTGCCGAGAGCGGTTTCAACGCGACCCAGTACCAGATCGCCGTCACCACCGCGAAGGCGTGGGAGGCGAATATCAACCAAAGCGGCGGCCTGGGCGGCCACCCGGTACAGATCGTCATCCGCGATACCGCAGGCACACCGGCGACCGCGATCAAGGTCGTGAACCAGCTCATCGACGACGACCACGTCGTCGCGCTGATCTACGCGGACAGCGGCACCGAGCCGGGCGTGGCCAAACTTGTTTCCTCGAAGAACATCGCGGTGACCTACGCCGCGGGAATCGACCAGACGACCTGGACTGGTACGAAGAACTTCTTCGCTTCCGGGACCATGCCCCCCGTCGCGAACGAGGCGTTTGTCGACGCGACGGCGGCGGGCGGAGCCACCAACTTGTTCGCGATCGTGTGCGCCGAGGCGCCGGCCTGCGCGCAGATCAGCGATTCCTACAAGCAGCGAGTCGCCTCCAGCGGGAACAAGGTGAAGTTCGTCGGTCTGGCGAAGGCCGCGGCGACGGACCCGACCTATACGGCCCAATGTCTGGCCGCGATCCAGCAGAAGGCCGACGCGATCGCGATCGTGCTCACCACGGATGTCGCGCTTCGAGCTGAGAAGGACTGCCTCCAGCAGGGATACAAGGGCACCTTCGTCGTCGGCGGTGGAACCTTCGACCAGCCGACGTTGGACAAGGTGCCGGGGGCTCACTACGTGGGATGGGTCGGTTACGGGTTCCCCTGGTGGGTCGACGCCGCGCCGGTGAACGACTTCAGGTCGGTCATGCAGAAGCAGAGCCCGACCACCGACTTCCGCACCCCGTGGGCGACCTCGATGTGGAGCACGCTTCAGCTCTTCAAGGCGACCGTGTCCTCCACCACGGCGCCGCTCACCGCGGAGTCCGTGCTCGCCGCCTACGGAACGGTGAAGAACCAGACGCTGGACGGATTGCTCCCGTCGAAATTGACCTACACGGCCGGACAACCGTCCCCGCCCGTCAACTGCTTCTGGCTGGTGACCTACACGGCGGGCGACAAGAATCCCAAGCTCGTCCAGGGCGACACCACGGGCAACAACGGCGCCAGCGGTGATCTCGCGTCGTCGTGCATCAACAACTGAGCCGGCACGCGCACCTCGGTACGAACCGACAGCCCGCGTGAGCCACCGGTTCTGCGGAAAGAAGTTTCCCGAAGATCGAACGGATGAGTCTTGAAGCTCGGAGTAGCAATCCCGAATCATGAAGAAGGCTGCTTCGAAGCGCTGCGAGACCTGCCCTCGATCGTCGAGGAACTCGGCTTCCACAGCTTGTGGCTGACAGACCATGTCGTAGGGGTGGCTGACTACCAGAACTACGGGGACATCTGGGCCGAGTGTCTGACCTCGTTGTCCTACGTCGCCGGTCGTACCTCGACGGTTCGGCTGGGGCTCGGTGTACTGGTCGTCCCGTATCGTCATCCTGTCTACCTGGCCAAGATGCTCGCGACCATCGATCACCTGTCCGGAGGCCGGCTCGACGTCGGCGTCGGCGTGGGCTGGGCGAAGTCCGAGTTCGAAGCCTTGGGATGCGGTCCGCTCTACCGCACCCGCGGCAAAGTGACCGACGAGTCCTTGCGAGTGATGCTTTCGCTGTGGGATGAAGGGACGATCGAGATTCCCGGCGACGACGGAAGCGCGGTCGTCGGGACGATGAGACCCGCGCCCGTGCAAACCCCCCACCCGCCGTTGTTCGTGGGGGGCGACAGCGAGGCCGCCCTCCGCCGGGCCGCACGGTTCGCCGACGTCTGGCATCCGGTGAACATCGAGGCGAGCCGGTTCGCCGTGGTCGCGGATCAGCTCGACGAGCGAGCCGGACGAGCGGTGCGCAGGAGCGTGCGGCTCCGGGCGCACCGCGACGAGTTGTCGAAGCTCGACGACGAACTCGCCGCGTTCGCCGACGCGGGCTGCGAGCTCGCGGTGGTGGAGGTCTTGCCCACCGAGGCGGCGGCGTTACATGATTCGCTGGAGCGCATTGCTTCGCATATCAGCTAGGGGATTGCTGGAACGATGCCGTGCCCTTCGAATCCGCGGGACAACGGGGCCGTGTCCGGCAGCCACTCCGCTCGAACGAGGAGTCGAAGATGACCCAGCTTGCCGAGTCGATCAAGGTCGTGGACACCGATGCCCACGTCTCCGAACCCGCGGACCTGTGGACTTCGCGACTGCCGAAGCGTTGGCGGGCGGACGCCCCTCGCGTCGACGACGGGGTGTGGTATCTCGGTACGCACCGGATGACTCCGGTGGGTCTGTTCGCCGCCGGCGGGTGGAAGGAGTACCTGCCCTCCAACCCGCCCAGCCTCGAAGAGGCCGATCCCGCCGTGTACGACCCGGCGAAGCGCATCGAACGCATGGACGACTTCGGCATCTACGCGCAGGTGCTCTACCCGAACATCCTGGGGTTCGAGTCGTTCGCTTTCATGGAGCATCAGGACGCCGAGTTCTCGTCGGCCTGCGTCTCGGCCTACAACGACTACATCACCGAATTCGCCTCGACCGATCCAGATCGCCTGCTGCCGATCACCGTGCTCCCGTTCTGGGATGTCGCAGCCTCGGTCACCGAGATGAGGCGCTGCGCGGGGATGGGTCACCGCGGAATCCTGTTCGCCAACAAGTACGAGAACGCCGGCCTTCCGGTGTTCACCGACCGTCACTGGGACCCGATATTCGACGCTGCGTCGGAGCTGGGGCTCGCGATCAACTTCCACGTGTCGTTCGCGTCGATGTCCCGTACGGCGGACTCGGCTGACGCGGAGCTGTTGAAGAAGTTGACCACCCGGACCCAAGGCGCCCGGGCGGGCGAGGCTCCGACGACCGATCTGCTGAAATCGTCGGAACCGAATCTGATCTACGACTTCGTGCAGACGATCTCCGGATCCCTGCTCGGCAATGCGCCGACGATCATCTCCCTGTTGATGAGCGACGTGTGCGACCGGTATCCGGAACTGAACTTCGTCTCGGTGGAAAGCGGTATGGGATACGTGCCCTACCTGCTCGAGGGCTTGGACTGGAACTGGCACACCTACGGTGGGCCTGCCGCGTTCCCGAACCGGTTGCTGCCGAGCGAGTACTTCCGCCGGCAGTGCTACGGCACTTTCTGGTTCGAGAAAGTGTCGTTGGCGATGCTGAGTGAATATCCCGACAACTTCATGTTCGAGACCGACTTCCCGCACGGTGGCTCGTTGACGCCGGGACCGTGCTCGTTCGCCGAGGTGCCCAGCGTCCACATCGAACATCAGATGGCCGGTGTGCCGCCCGAGGTGGCTCGAAAGGCGCTGTTCGGCAACGCCGCCCGGATCTACAACATCCCTTCTTGAAGCGTGGGAGGTCTCATGGACGACGTCGAGCAGATCCGCCAGGTGCTCGCCCGTTTCGGTCACGCACGTGACGACGGAGACGGGGCCGCGCTCGCCGCACTGCTGACCGATGACGTGGTCGTCGAGATCGGCGGG
>Ga0081455_10000377_pt1 | contig 59204 bp, 42 predicted proteins | sample TabmetS3T2R1_FD_70207 | JGI IMG/M metagenome (GOLD analysis project Ga0081455, IMG submission 70207) | Tabebuia heterophylla rhizosphere microbial communities from the University of Puerto Rico - S3T2R1 | ecosystem: Host-associated > Plants > Roots > Rhizosphere ...
TCACTGTCGATGCCGGCTACGCCTCAGCTGATTTCGTCACGGATTCCAGTTCGGCCTGGGCGGTGCTCGAACGGCCCGCGGTGCTGGTATGCGGCGACTCCATCGAGAGCTTCCGGGAGCTGATCGGCACACTGGAGAAGCTGATCTTGAGCAAGACGCCGCTCGTCGTGGTGGCGCCGGCCATCGCTCCCGATGTGCTGGCAACGCTGGAGGTGAACGCGATCAGGCAGACCATGCGGCTCCTTGCGGTCATCTGCCATGAGAAGGCCCTCAGTGCCGTTGCAGCCGCCTGCCACGCGACGATCATCGACCAGTCGGACCGGCAGTCCGGATACCTCGGACCGAATGATCTTGGACACTGTGAACGCTGGATCAGTAGCACTACATCCAGCCATCTCGTCATCGCTGCAGAGACGACGAAAGAAGCCGTGTGACCGCCGGGAGCGCGCCGGCCACAACAGCGGTGTCCGACCGGCACACCGGCGGATGGGGATACCTGGCAGCGCTGACTCCGATCATCTTTGGCACGACGTACGTGCTGACCACTGAATTCCTGCCACCCGGCCGTCCGTTGCTAGCGGCCCTGATGCGCTCACTGCCGACCGGGCTGGTGTTGATCATCGGTAGCCCGATTCCGCCCCGCCCCTGGATGGCTCGCTTCTTCATTCTCTCGGTGCTCTACGCCTCTGGGCTCTTCCCGCTGCTCTTCATTGCCGCGTACCGGCTGCCGGGCGGGGTCGCGGCCGTGATCAACTCGCTGAGCCCGTTGCTCGTTGTAGTGATCTCCGTGCCGTTGCTCCACAGCCGGATTCGCGCGATCCAGATCGTCGCCGGCATCTTGGGTACTGCGGGTGTCGCACTGCTGGTGCTGAAATCGGACGCGCGGCTGGATGCGATCGGTCTGATAGCGATGGCCGGAGCCGCGATCATGTTCAGTGTCGCAACCGTGCTCACCAAGCGTTGGGGCCGCCCCGAGGGCATGACCACGATCGGTGTCACTGGCTGGATCTTCCTATTTGCGGGACTCACCTTGCTGCCTGCCACCTTGCTCATCGAAGGAGTGCCCGACCATCTCACCGCACGAAACATCGTCGGGCTGATCTACCTGGTGCTGATCAGCGGCATCGTTGCGTACGCCGTCTGGTTCTGGGGGCTGGAACGGCTGTCCGCGAGCGCGGTCACCTTCTTGACCTTGCTCAACCCCGTCACCGCTGCTGTGTTGGGCTGGGTGTTGCTCGACCAACGACTCAATCACTGGCAGCTGCTCGGCGCCCTCATCGTCCTGGTTTCCGTGGTGCTTGGCCAACCGGGCATGTTCGACCGGCGACGACGAAGATCGGCACTAGCATCGCGAGTGTGAGCGCGCCGATCGAGCCCCGCGACCGCCGCTGGCCGCGACGCGTGTACGCGGCAGGCTCCGAGCCCGACCCGCGATTCACCTTTGCTAACGAACGCACTTTTCTGGCCTGGATCCGAACTGGGCTGGGTTTCCTTGCCGCTGGCGTGGCGATCGCGGCCGTCGCAGGATGGACCGACCGGCTCGAGCTGGAGATACGGCTGGCTGCTGCGGTCCTGGTCAGCTGTGGCCTGGCCTGCGGCGTCGGCGCCTTCAGCAGGTGGATGGGCAATGAGCGCGCGATGCGACTCAATGAACCGCTGCCATCCTCGCCGCTGTTGCTGGTACTCACCGCGATCGTCGCTGGCATCGGGATCGTGGCGCTGATCGTCGTGGCATTCAGATGACACTCCCGCCTTGGGACCCCGGCCTGCAGAATGAACGGACCGGCCTGGCCTGGCAGCGCACCATGCTGGCGGGTCTGACCTGCAGTCTGCTGGTCGCGCGGCTGCTTGCGTCGATCTCGATCATCTTGTCAGTGAGCATCGGGTTGGTTGCTCTGCTGTGTACGGCTGGACTTGGATATGTGGCGATCCGACGTTTCCGCTTGAACACCCTCGCCATTCATCGCGAGGAAGCACTTGGTGATGGCAAGGCAAACGCGCTGCTCAGCCTGCTAGTCGTGCTGACTGCGCTCGCCGCTCTGCTCTACGTCTCCCTCGCCTAGGCCCTTACGCGGCTGGCATCAGTCGTAGCCGAGCTCGTGTAGTCGATCATCGTCGATTCCGAAGTGGTGGGCGATCTCGTGCACGACCGTGATCCGGATCTCCTCGATGACCTGCTCATGGTTTTCACAAATCGCCAAGATCGGGTATCGGAAGATCAAGATGTGGTCGGGGAGGCCGGTGTAGAACTCGCCGCGCTCGGTGAGCGGAATGCCCGAGTAGAGCCCCAGCGTGCCCGGCAGATCGGGTGGCGGATAGTCCTCTACCAAGATCACGCAGTTGTCGATCAGCGCCGCTAGCTCGGTTGGGATCTCGTCCAGCGCCTCCGCGACATGCATCTCGAACTCATCGGCGGACATCTCCATGACAGTGCTAGCCGGACGCCGCGTACCGGATGTTCACAGCCCGCAGCCTAGACCGGATGCAAATCTCCGACCGATACGGCGTTTTCGTCCTGCCAGTGGCCTCCGCTACCTCCAATTTCCGACCATTGCGGCGGTTTCGTTTGGTCGACAGCAGTGAATTACATCAATGAAATTCTTGCCGCCTCATTGTTACAGGATTAAAGTTTTGCGCACTTTGAGGTTTTTGTGACTCAAGTGACTGGAGTGAAACAGTCTTGTGCTCTCGGGAGGCCACCATGCGCAGAGCGGTGATCAAGCTACGAGCGGCTGCGCTGCTGCTTGGGGTGGTGATCTTCGGGCTGCTGTTTGCTCAGACGGCGAGCGCAACGACCCAGATGACGGCGACTGTGGGCGTCAACATCCGCTCGGGGGCTAGCACCGAGACGGCAATCCTCGGCGGCCTCTATCGCGGGCAGACAGTCACTGCCATCAGCAGCTCGAATGGCTGGACCAAGATCGAATTCGCTGGCTCGACTGCCCACGTTGCCAGTAGGTACCTCAGCAAAGCATCCAAACTGGCCCCGCCGAAGAAGCTCGGACCAGGTACGGTCAAGATCACCACCACTGCCCTCAACCTGCGTTCGGGACCTGGGCTTTCCTACAAGGTGATCAAGGTCCTCAAACAAGGCACCAGAGTCACCCTGACCGGCAAGACCGCACGGGGCTGGGCGCAGCTGGTCAACGGCAAGTCCACCGGCTGGTCCAGCATGCAGTATCTGGCCGGCTCGACCACTGGCCGGCCCGCGATCATCGGTACCCGGGTGGCGACGGCTGATCTTGACGTCCGCACCACGAGCGGCGCGGATGCCCGGACCGTCGCAGAGGTGAAGAAAGGAACGGCACTCTCGGTCACCGGTGCGACTCAAAACGGCCGGGCGCAGATCATCTACAAGAATGCGATTCGCTGGGTCACGGCGCGGTACCTCGCGAATCTGAAGAGCAACTTGCCCTCCCCGCCCAAGCTACCCAAGATCACCGGAACCCGGTACGCCACCGCGACACTGAACATTCGCAGTACCCCTACCGCCAAATACAAGCTGATCACCGAAGTGCCCCGCGGGACCAAGCTCAAGATCACCGGCGTCGTCAAGAACGGCCGGATGCAGATCATCTTCAACAAGGCGGTCCGGTGGGTGACCGCCAAGTATCTCTCCAAGTCTGTTCCGCGCGGGATACCGCCGAGCTGGCGCGCGGTCGAACGGGGCTTGCAGCCGAACGCGATCAAGGTCCATCGCGCCGCACGCGCGAAGTTCCCGCAGATCACGACCTACTACACCTTGCGGGCAGGCGTGTTCACCGACCATTCCACCGGTCGGGCACTTGACCTCATGATCCCGAACCATCGGTCAGCTTCAGGGAAAGCGTTTGGCTACAAGGTTGCGAAATGGGCCAAGGCAAACTCCAAGTCGCTCGGGATCAACTACGTGATCTGGAACCAACACATCTGGAACGTGCAACGTGACAGCGAGGGCTGGCGCTACATGGCTGATCGCGGCGGCGATTCGGCCAACCACAAGAATCACGTACACATCACCGTTTTCGCGCCCGGCTTCGATCCGCGTTAGAAGTGGTGATGTGGGTCGGACGTCCTGGACCCCGCGGTTCCATTGCCTCTGCCCTCGGCGCCGAAACCTACGTTCACGTAGGTTGCCTGCGGTCTGCATAGGTTGCAACCTGTGCAGACCGTCAGCAAGGTACGTGAACGTAGGTTTCGCCAGCAGCGGAGGCCAACGTACGGTTCTTGCCGCGGGAGGAGAGACGCTCGCCGACACTGCACACCTGGCCCTCGCTGCGATGACGGTCGCACTGATGTTCGCTGCTGTGGCATTCGGCGCGGCCGCCTTCGGACTTTGGTTTGGGCTCTATTCGATTGCGACGATCGTGATCCTTCTCGCGTTCGGTGGCTTGACGACCTCCAACGCGGCCCGGATAGCTGCGGACCTGCCGACACCCTGGGTGGGCCTCTGGGAGCGCATCAACATCTGCGTCTTTCTGCTCTGGGTCGTGGTCCTGGCTATCGTCCTGCTGCGCCAACAGGACCATCGCGACACGCTTTGACAGCGGGCGCTGAACCGCCATCGCGCTGGTGTCAGGATTCAGGGGATGGAGATCCGAGACGCTAACGATTCTGACTGGGCTGATCTCTGGCGGTTCGTCCGGCCAATCCTCGCAGCAGGCGACACGTACTGCTGGCCGCCGGACACCAGCGAGGACGCGGCGAGGACCTGGTGGATGGGCAAGGCGGGGGCTCGGGTGCTGGTCGCAATCGACAACGACGCTGTTGTCGGGACGGCTGAGATTCACCCAAATCAGCCGGCCGCGGGCAGCCACGTCGCCAACGCCGGTTTCATGGTGGCGCCGGCTGCAGCAGGCAAAGGCGTCGGGCGCGCGCTAGCCAACCGGGTACTGGAAGTCGCGGCGGAGGATGGCTATCTGGCGATGCAGTTCAACGCTGTCGTGGAGACCAATACCAATGCCATCCGCCTCTGGGAGTCACTCGGATTCACCATCCTCGCCACGGTCCCCGAAGCATTCAGGCATCCAGAACATGGGCTTGTTGGCCTCCACATCATGCACCGGCCGCTTCGCTCGGGTTAGAGCAGTTGGGCGATGAGGGTTGCGGCCTTGGCGGCGCCGTCACGTTCGACTGGTTGGTAATCGACGTGCCGCCCGATTTCCCGAGTGATCATGTCGGCGATCAGGTCCGGGGTGGCGGTGTCGAAGTCCAGCATGCGGCCGGCGCCGTATTGGTTGAGCCTGTGCCGGACATGGAAGTTCTGCTCGAAATGGTGCCGCAAGGGCACATAGAGGAACGGCCGCCGAGTTGCCGTCAGTTCCATGCAGGTGGTCAATCCACCTTGCACGATTGCCAGATCGCAGGCAGCGAGATGTCGATAAAGCTCAGGTACGAAGCCGCGCACCTCGAGGCCATCGTGGTGTGGGAGTGTGTCCGGATCTATCCGTGGACCGGTGACCACTACCATTCGCAATGCCGGAAGCCGACGCTTCGACTCCGGGAATGCCTCGATCACCCGCCGCAGCAGATGGCCTCCAACGCCCGAGCCGCCAACCGTGACGATGCAAACCTGATCATCATCTCGGTAGCCGAGTTCGCGTCGCAGTCGGGTGCGGTCTGCGAAGTCGGACGGATCGAAGCCAGTGACGTAGCCGGCGAAAGAGTAGTGCTCGCGGGTCCAGTCGCGGATCAGTGGCAGCTCGGGCCCGAACGTATCCGGAACGATGTCAGAGTCATTGCCGACGAAGATCGCGCGATCGCGTACCCGCGGGAATCGCGCGATGTGCTCGATCATTTCCGCGTTGTAGTCGGCGGTAAGGAATGCTTCATGATCACCACCATCTGGCATCGGCAGCCATCCCACGAAGTCGGTGAGCCAGACGTAGGCCGCATGCTTCTGCTCGGGATTCTCGTGTAGGTAGTAGTCGAGCTCCCACGCCTCGTCTCCGACCCAGAGGTCGTACTGCTCGTCGCGTGCCAGGTCGTGGAACACCATGAAGTTGGACAACAAGATCTCATCCATCCGCCGGATCGCCTGGAAGCAGTGCAGATCGTGCTCTGCCGACTCGCTCTCGATGTGGCTTGATTCGTTGGCCAGCAGTGCGCTTGCGGGATGAATTCGCTCCCCAGCAGCCTGGAGAACTCTGGTCACCGGATGCTGGGCCAGCCAGTCGATCTCAAGATCAGGATGCAGCTTTCGCAACTCATCCGCAATCGCCACATCCCGCTGCGCGTGCCCCAACCCGATCGGAGAGGAGATATAGAGCGCCCGTTTGCGCCGAGACCTGCCCCGCGCCCAGCGCCGCGCCGGTGGAGCCGGCTTGACGAAATCCCGAAGCAGCAAGTTGATCTTGACTGGATCTCGAAGGTGCGGTGCGTGTCCGGAGCCCTCCAGCACAACCACTTGACCGCCAGTGTGCTCGGCGAGGGCGATCCCGCGGGAAACGTCGGACATCCCGTCGCGATCGCCATGCGCGACCAGCACCGGACAGCGGACTCGCTGAGCCAGCTCAAGCGCCTCGTCAGGTTCCAAGTGATGCCCTAGGTAGGTGAGTCCGAGCATCTCGCCCGTCGTCTCCAGACCCCAACCAATACCGTCCTCGATCGGCTTGGTCGAGTGCGGCTCGGGGAACATCGTGGATAGGAAGAACTCCACAAAGCCCTGGTAGTCCCGCAGCCAGTAGTGCTTGTTGTACTTCGCCCAACCCTCGTCAGTGTCGAGCTCGTCCTCCCACGAATACACCGTTCGCTCCGGCCGTGGGTGCCCGCCACCCGGATACGTGGGGCCGATAAAGACAGCCGCCTCGACCCGCTCCGGGTGGTCTGCGGCGAGCAGCAGGCCTCGCTGTGCACCCAGCGAGAACGCAACAATGATCGCCCGCTCGGTCTGGTTCGCGTCCATCACGGCAAGAGCGTCAGCTGCAAACTCGCTCTCCGCATATGCCTCAGCTGCCGTTGGTCGATCCGAGCGGCCATTACCGCGACCGTCGAAGGTGATCACTCGACAATGCCGGGAGAGATAGGGAATCTGCATCTTCCATTGCCGGGAGTGGATGAGCGACCAGGTGGGCAGCAGCAAGACGGTGGGTTCCCCGTCGCCGAACACCTCGTAAAAGATCTTGATCCCATCGCGCTCGACGTAGCCGTCACGGATCGGCTCGCATGCTCGCATGATCAGACCTTCCCGTCCCTGCCGGACTCCTCGAGTTGCCGTATCACCACGCTGAATCTCCGTAATGCCGAGCGGATGGGCATGACCTCGCGATCGAAGCCGAGCAGCAGCAACGCCTCCGCACCTATGAATGAGGCGGTGACGAGTGTGGCCACTTCGTCAGCAGTGAACGGGCTGCGCGAGCCGTAGCGCTGCTCGGCCTCTCGTGCCACCTCCGCGAGCAGGGAGAACCATCCGCCGAGGAGCTCCCGCACCGCGTCGCCGAGCTCCTCATTGGACCAGCCTGCTGCGATCATCTCCTGGAGTACTCGTACGTATCCGGATTCCAGGTCATCCTCGAGAAAGTCGCAGGCACGCTCGTAGCGCCGCCAGAGCGGTGCATTCTCGGCATACATGTTGCGCTGGCGCGTCAGGCGCCGGCGATTCTCCTCGTCCAGCAGCGCAAGAATGAGGCCCTGCTTGGAGCCGTAGTGGTAGTGGAGCTGGCTCAGTGGAACCCCGGCTTCATCGGCCACTTTGCGCGTCGACAGACCGCCGTAGCCGTCGGCCAACAGCCGGATTCGCGCTGCCTCAAGGATGAGCGCGCGAGTGTCGGGGGAGCGAACTGCAATCTCCGCCAAGGTCGGAACTCCTCTCATGCCTACGGGGGTTGGCCATCGCGAAGGAAATTACGTGATTTAACGGATGTTGAGCGTCCGGCCAACCCCTAGCGTCCTGGCTAGCACCCGTAAATCCGAGGAACCCGGCCATCACTGAAGCCAACTCAACAACCTCTTCCCAACTACATCGTGTTCGGTCGGTCGATCGGTCTTGACAAGACTCTAGCAGCATAGTAACAATCTCATCTAGTTCGGTCGATCGACCGATGACTCGATGCCCTCAGGAGGGATCTTCATGAGCACCACCACCACTGAGACACCTCGTCGGAACGGCGTGGACGTCGCGACGTTGTTCGCCACTCTCGACGCTGTCAAGAATCAGAAAGACATCGCCAAGTTTCAGTTCCGTGCCAGTAACACCTGGGTGAGCGGCACGCACAATCGCTCAGAACTGTCCGGCTTCTATGGCGCGATGCAAGAGCTGCAGCACAAGCACGTCACAACTCTTGATGCTGATCATCCTGCTGTGCTTGTAGGACAGGACAACGGTCCTACACCGATCGAGTTCGTCTTGCACGCCATCGCTGCCTGCCTGACCTCCGGTCTTGCCAATATTGCGGCTGCGCGCCGGGTCGATCTGCACAAAGTGACCTCCACAGTCGAGGGCGATATCGACCTGCTCGGACTTCTTGGCCTTTCCGACGGCACGGTTCGCAACGGCTATCAACAGATCCGGATTACCTTCCATATCGAAGGAGACGCAGACGATGAGACGCTCCGCGGCCTCGTCGAGCAGTCCCGTCGCCGCTCTGCTGTCTACGATGTGCTGACCAGTCCGACGCCGATCATGATCAACGTCGTCACTGGTAAATGATCTTTGTAAGCGAACGCTCTCCGTGACACGCGCTGACACCATCATCGTTGGCGCCGGCCATGCTGGTCTGGCTGTGAGCCGGCTGCTGACCGACGCTGGACGCGATCACGTCGTACTCGATCGGGGCCGGGTGGCGGAGCGCTGGCGCACCGAACGCTGGGACTCCTTGCGCCTATTGACTCCGAACTGGATGACCCGGCTGCCTGGCTGGTGCTACACCGGACCCGATCCCGATGGCTACCTGAGCTCTGCCGAGCTGATCCAGTATCTGGAGCAGTACGCCGCCTCCTTCCAGGCGCCCCTCGTCCTGCACTCCACCGTTGTGGAGATCGTCGCCGTGAGTGGGCCACCTGCCGCACGATTCCGGGTTGTCACCGATACCGATACCTGGGACGCTCGCCATGTCGTCGTGGCCACTGGTCCTCATGGCAGGGCTCACTTACCGGCTGGCCTCTCCGGGATCTCCAGAGGCTTCCAGGTGATCGCCGCGAGCTCGTACCGCAACCCGGCGGCTCTCCCTCCCGGCGGCGTACTTGTCGTGGGCGCCTCCGCTTCCGGATTGCAGATCGCCGACGAGTTGAGGCGCTCGGGACGCGAGGTATCTCTGGCTGTCGGTCGGCACACCCGGATGCCGCGCCGCTACCGCGGGATGGACAGCTTCTGGTGGCTGGCAGCGACCGGTCGGCTCGCCCGCACCATCGATGAGGTGAGCGATGTGAATGCGGCTCGTCGGGAGAACTCGCTGCAACTGGTGGGAAACTCAGACCCGTGCCTGCGCGGCCGTGATTTGGATCTGGGAGTCGTGCAGGAGCGTGGCGTACGCCTTGTGGGCAGACTTGCAGAGGTCGTCGGTACGGTCGCGTCGTTCCGCAGCGACCTCGACGAAACTGTCGCCGAGGCAGACTTCAGGATGCACCGCTTCCTGGACGCCGTGGATCATTACGTCGACGGCACCGGCCTGACTCGCGAGGTCTTGCCCGCCATGCGGCCTCGCCCGGTCAAGGTGTCGAACCCTGCCTCGCGAATTGATCTGGCGGCTGAGAACATCAGAACTGTGCTCGTCGCGGCCGGCTACCGCCCGTACCATCCCTGGTTGCAACTCCCGGTCCAGGCTCCGGATGGTTCGATTCGTCAGCGACGTGGCGTCACGTCAGTGCCAGGCTTGTATGTCGTTGGACAGTCCTTCCAGCATCGCCGTGATTCCGGTTTCATTGACGGCGCTCGGCACGACGCCAGATATGTTGTCGATCATCTACTGGGCAGGGAGACATCGACCCCCGCTGCGGCGAATGGACGGCTGGTTGCATGATCCGGCATGACGTTGTCGTCGTGGGCGGCCGCGTCGCCGGGGCAGCTACCGCGCTGCTCTTGGCCCGCGCGGGTGTCCGAGTAATCCTCGTCGACCGCGAGCGCTACGGCAGCGACACGCTGTCAACCCATGGTCTGATGCGGGCCGGGGTGCTGCAGCTGTCGCGCTGGGGGGTACTGCAAGATGTCGCTGCGACGGGTACGCCGCCGATCCGCCAAGTGATCTTCCACTATTCCGACGGTGAGCAGACCGTCGTCGCGATTCGGCCTAGCGCCGGTGTGGACGCGCTTTATGCACCGCGTCGCTACCTCTTCGACCGGCTGCTCGTAGACGCCGCCGCGGCCGCCGGTGCCGAGGTGCTCCACGAGGCCAGCGTGACGGCGCTGCTCCGTGACGCCACCGATCGTGTCGTAGGTGTGCAGATCCGCAGTCGGGACGGGCATTCAACTGATCTGTACGCCACTCTCACGGTTGGCGCGGACGGTATCCGCTCGACCGTCGCCCAACAGGTCGGTGCCCGAGTGTCGCGGCAAGGCAGCAGTGCAGGCGGGGTCCTTTACCGTTACTTTGATGACCTCCCGGCCGAGGGGTACGAATGGTCCTACGGCGATCACGCTGCGACCGGCTTCATCCCGACCAACGACGGCACGTGCGTCTTTGTGGGAACAACGCCCGCCCGCATCCACTCACTGCGGCGCAATGGAGCCGAGCATGCTTTCGCCGCTTTGGTCGCGTCCGCCGGCCCGGCGCTGGTAGACCGCATAGCCGACGCGACTCCGGCGAGCCGGATGCACGGATGGAGTGGAGCAGTCGGCTACCTGCGCCACTGCTGGGGTCCGGGCTGGGCGCTGGTAGGAGATGCCGGCTACTTCAAGGACCCGATCACCACGCACGGGATGACCGACGCGCTGCGCGATGCCGAATTGCTCGCAGATGCGGTACAGGCCACACTCTCCGGCTCCGCCGAAGCCACCGTGCTAGCCGAATACGAGTACACGCGGGATCGGCTCTCCGATGAGATGTTCGACGTCACAGAGGCGGTAGCCGCCTACGACTGGGAACTTGACCGGGTACGCCATCTGCTTCGCGAGGTCAGCTCGGCGATGGGTGACGAGGTAGATCATCTTCAGTCGCTTCCGCGGCGATACGCCCTACGCTCTTGAGCCCTTGTCACGCCACCTCCGAGGGATCCTCAACCTTCCGGCTGGGGGCTCTACGCGGTCGTGTCGTTGTCATCGTTTCCGGTGTTGCGCTTGGAGGCCATCCCTGCGTTGAATGGTGATTTGCGAGTACTTGGATTCAAAGGGGGTTCCAGGTGCAAGCTTTCCCACGATGGACCGGTTGGGCTGTCACCGGGATCTTGATGGCCACATGCGCTTCCTGTGGCGACGCAGGTCCGGCGCCGGTCGCGCCAGCACAGCCCAGCCGCTTGGCCACAGTCGCGCCGGCAAAGCCAAAACAGACCAATGCGGTAACGCCTACTCCGGAGAAGCTGAGGGCAGTCGAACGCCCCTTCTTGCCGAAGAAACAGGAGACGACGGCCGGCCGACCCTCAACGAGGAAACAGAAGTCGACCGTGCCGCGACCGGACCACATCGTGGTCGTGATCTTTGAGAACAAACACCGCACCAGTGTCATGGGTAGCGGGCAGGCGCCGTACCTCGACAGGCTCGCGACAATGGGCGCGAGCATGACCCGCTCGTACGGTATTGCCCACCCCAGTCAGCCGAACTATCTGGCATTGTTCTCCGGATCGACCCACGGCGTGACTGGGAATGGATGTCCCCAGAACCTTGGCAAGGCCGACAACCTGGGCCATCAGCTCCGTAAGTCAGGCCTCAGCTTTGTCGGCTATGCCGAGTCCCTGCCGAGTATTGGCTTCCGCGGCTGCGGATCGGGTCACTACCTCCGCAAACACAACCCGTGGGTCAACTTCGGCAGGCTGCCAGCAAGAACCAACCGTCCATTCAGGGACTTTCCCCGCGACTACAGCAGGCTGCCAACTGTGGCGTTCGTGAGCCCGAACATGTGCCATGACATGCACGATTGCTCGATCCGCACCGGCGACCGTTGGATGAAGAAGCATTTCAACCGGTACGCGCGCTGGGCCCAACGCAACAACAGCTTGCTCATCGTCACCTTCGATGAGAACGCGGGCGGCTCAACCAAATCGATCCCGACGATTATCGTCGGCGCGAACGTGCGCCCGGGTGTCTATGCCGAAAAGCTCGACCATTACAAGCTGCTCCGCACTATGGAAGACATCTACGGACTGCCCGCCCTTGGCCGCGCGAAAGCCGCTTCCCCACTCAAGACGATCTGGAAGAAATCTCCAATTCCCGGAAGCCGTCATCGTCGCCGGTGACATGTGACAACCTGTTAGTTGGTCGCCCTCCCAGGTCGGCCTTTGGGGGTGGGGCCCATACTGGGCGCCGATATGCGCGGCACACAACTGCGATCGCGGCTGGACAGGCGGCCGTAAGAGAGCGTCTGCTGGTGGGTTTGTCGTCCACAGAGAAGGGCGCCGCGGATCACGCACCAGCAAGCCCAGCGATCAGATTGGGGACGATGTGGTCAGGAGTCTTCCGTGGTGACTCTTCACTCTCTCACCGCCAGAGACGCCGAAACAGTCAAAACGAATCCGGGTGACCTCGGCACGCGTAAAAGGGTCACCAGCCTGCCTCGCAAGATCCGATCGCGGATACTCTCGTTCGTCCGGCGATCGCCAGGCACCATTGTCGCTGGATCTCTTGCCATCCTGTTCGCCATTGCGTACCTCCTCGCTGCGCCGATGGGTCGTGATCTGTCTGCCCAGCTTGCGCATGCCCAGCTAGCTGAGCTGGCATGGCCCGCACTGTTGAACCTGCGTTGGTACGGCGGCTTCGATCCGCTCGGCTATAGCGTCTTGTCTCCGCCGGTGATGGCACTGCTCGGCGTGCGCCTCACGACGGCCCTTGCCTACGTTGTCAGCGTGGTGCTTTGCGCGGCACTGATGAAGGTCACGGCAGTGAGGCGACCGGTTGCCGGGGCGATCATCGCGACTGTATCTCTTACCGGGAATCTGGTGACCACGCGGACTACGTTTGCGCTTGGTCTAGCGGTGGCGCTGGGAGCGCTGGTGGCTCTGGTTTCGGGACGTCCGCGCGTGACTCCGGTGCTGGCTGTCCTCGCGGCGCTGTTCAGCCCGGTAGCAGGCTTGTTCCTCGGAGTAGCTGGCGGAGCGCTCTTCCTCTCGGGCAGGCGACGAGACGGCGTGACGCTTGGCGTAAGTGCCATGGTGCCGACCGTCGCCATCGCCCTAACGTTTGGCAACGACGGGTATCAAACGTTCGCGGTCAAGCAAGCTGTGATGGGCTTTGTGGTGTGCCTAGGCGTGGCCGGATTGTGTTGGCGCCGTCCGGTCATCCGCTGGGGGGCGCTGCTATCCGCCGCCCTGGTGGCAGCGGCTTATCTGCTGCCGACGCCGGTGGGTACGACGGCGTCGCGTCTGCCCGAGCTCTTCGCCGCGCCGATTATCGTGGCGGTTGCAGCCGTCCCTCTGGGCGCAGTCATCGCCGCTATCGCAGCCGCGGTCTTGCTGCTACCCCCGGTATCGATCAAGGAGGTTCAAGAGCGGGGCGATCCTGTGCTCAGCGCAGAGTTCTATGCGCCCCTTCTCGAGGAGTTGGCCGCTCGCCGGGTTGCCGGGCCAATTGAGGTTGTTCCGACGCTGCGGCGCGGCGAAGCTGCCTTTGTCGCACCGGTGGTGCCCATCGCGCGAGGGTGGTCCCGACAGCTCGACACCGGTCGTAACCAGATCTTCTACAACCAAACCCTCAACCCCGGCACCTACCGGAGGTGGCTGGACGACAACGCCATCTCGTATGTAGCCATCTCGAACGGGCCGTCCGAGTGGGCCTCGACTGAGGAAGCGACCTTGGTCCGAGATGGGCTGCCGTACCTACACAGAGTGTGGTCGAACCGAAGATGGACCCTTTATGCCGTGACGAAGCCTTGGCCCGTCATCTCAGCCCCAGGAGAGGTTGTCGCTCGTGATGGCGTTTCGATGACGCTGTCATTGCCCCATCCGGGTGAATATGTGGTGCGAGTGCACTGGTCCCGGTACTTGTCGGCCTCCGATGGCTGCGTACGACCGGCTGCAGGCGGGTGGTCAACGGTCGTGGTGGACCGGCCCGGTACCGTCAAGATTCACGCGAGCCTGGCGCCACGACATTGTTGACCTAGCCGCCAGCACATCACCTCGTCCGCACCGCCTCGTAAACACCGGCCACTTTGGATGCGACCGCATGCCAGGAGTAACTGCGCCGCACCAAAGCATGTGCTGCATCAGCTCGCTTCAGCCGCTCGCTCGGGCTCGTCAACGCCTTGACAAGCACGTCGACCAGGGCATCCTCATCGTCTGGAGGGATCAGCCAGCCCTCGGGCACATGTACGTCGAGGTTGAGGAAGGTTGGAGGACCACCGGTGGTCGTGGCCACAACCGGCAACCCGGCCGACATGGCCTCGAGGTAGACCGCGCCGAACGCCTCACCGACTGACGGAGCAACCAGCAGGTCGGCACACCCCAGACCGAGTCGAAGATCATCATGATCGCGCCAGCCGACGAAGAATACGCCGTCCATACGTTCCTCGGTCACCAGGGAATAGGGATGTTCGCCCTCCCATTCGCCGGGGTGCCCGCCCCAGATCAGTAGCGGAGCTACCGGGCCGAGTCGGGATCTCACCCGGGCGTACGCGCGAAGCAACAACGGCAGGCGTTTCACCGCCGTGAACCGACCGACGTACAACAGGACAGGACGAACGCCGGTGGAGTCGGTGAAGGCTGACAGGTCGGCTAAGGAGTATCGGACACTGCCCGGGCGGCCGCTCTCGTCCCACCCGCGGGGGTCGTCGACGAGCCAGTGTCGCAGCAGCGCAAGCCGCTCGTCCGCAGTGAGGCCGAGTCGCCGGAAGTGCTCGGTGTCGACCCCATTGGGCACCACAGTCACGCGATCCTCGGGCACACCAAGGACGCGAACCGCGCGAACGGCATGGTCTGTGGAGACGGCGATAACGCGGCTGCTGCGTTGAGCGGTCGCACGCAGCCGGTCCACCCAGTAGTCGGCGTACGTCCATGAGGGAGGCAAGCCGACCTGCGGTCCATCGGTGCCGTACTGCTCGATCTGTTCCAGCATGAGCAACTCGGTACCGTGCAGATGGGTCACCACCGGCACGTCGGGCCAGACAGCCTCGGCGGCATCGTGCAGGGGCGTGAGGTGATGGAGATGCAGAACCTTGGGGTCGGGCGGGCCCAACCCGATCAGCAGGCGCCGCCAAGACTCCACCTGCCGGGCGGCCAGCTGAGGCGGAACCGCGGCGAAGATGCGATCCGGGGCGCCCGGCTTGTCCTCGTACGAGGCGTGCAGCGGCTCCGGCTGATCCAACGGATCCTCACCGCGCAACCAGGCGTCCCGGGCAGGACTGAAGTCCACCGTTGACACCGGAAGGCCGGCAAAGAATGTTGTGGCATTGCTCGGATTTCCACTCTCGCCCAGTGATCCGGCGACAATCCGTGGTGTCCAGCCGGCCTGCAGTAGTGCGGCAGTCAAGTAGCGCACGACCTGCGCTGAGCCTCCACGCGGAAAGAACGAGAACCCCTGCAACACCGGGCCCGGAACCATAAGCGCACCATTTCACAAGATCACGCGTCCAGATGGTGTTCCAGCGCGGCCAGCCGAAGTTCCAGCTGGTCAACCCGATGCCGCAGCAGTGTCAGCTGCGCCTCCAGGCTGATCTCACGCTCGGCGCGGCGCTGGATCCGGGCAGACTGCGCGGCCCGGTCAAGCACCGCCTGCAGCGGCACCAGCCGCTGCGGACCGTGAGGTCCGTCGACCAGCCGGGAAGCGATCTCACCGTTGCGGTACCAGGCGCGCAACGCCGAGCGCGAGACCCCTGCCTCGACTTCTGCAGTGGCCAGCGGCACCCACGGCGTGTCGTCGATCTTGGCCAACAGCTCGAGCTCATCGCGCCATGCGGCGAGGCGGTCATCCCATTCGGACGGCACTCTGACTCCTGCCAAGAGACTCTATTAGTGACAGTGTATTGACAGGGTTTTGATAATGAAAATATGTTTGAGCGATTCTCTGGAGAGGCCCGGCACGTTGTCGTCAGCGCGCAGGAAGAGGCCCGAGAACTGGACCACAACTACATCGGCACTGAGCATCTGCTTCTCGGACTGTTAGCAGCCTCCGATTCACTTGCGAGCGCCAGCCTCACCGGCTTGGGCTACGCCCATGACGACGTACAGGCCACGGTGGAGGCGATGATCGGTCGCGGCAAGGCCGCGCCCGGTGGGCACATCCCGTTCACCCCACGCGCGAAGAAGGTGCTGGAGCTGTCCTTGCGCGAGGCATTGCAGCTCAAGCACAACTACATCGGTACCGAGCACATCCTGCTCGGTCTGCTCCGCGAGGGCGAGGGCGTCGCAGCGCAGATTCTGGCGGACAGACATCCGCTGGATCGGATCCGCGGCGATGTGCTGGCACGGATCGAGTCGCCAGGGCCGCGCGAGCCTCACAGCGCGGGCCGTACGCCGGCGGCGCACGACGTGCTGGCGCTGGCGACCGAGCTGGCCGGCGAGGCGCCGGTCGGCAGTCACCACATCCTCGAAGCGATCTTGGAGCAGCCGGACAGTGCCGCGGCCAAGGTGCTGACCGATGCCGGCATCGACCTCGACGAGCTCGCGGCCAAATTGGACGAGGTCACTACCGAGGACACCGCGGACGACACACCGGAGCAAGCCGCCGCCCGCCAGCTCGAGCTGTCCGTGACCGACGACGCGGTGACCATCGTGCTGCGCGACGCCCGCTCCATCGAGCTCGGCAAAAAGATCATTGAGCTCAATGGCGGCCCACTGACGGCTCGCGGCCCGCAGCTCGGTTTGCTCAGCAGGCTTTGGGCTGCACTGAACAGTTGGCTCGCTGCAACCGCGCGTACGCTGGCACCCCCGCCCGACGTATCGCCGGAGGTAGCCGAACAGCTGTTCGGCCGGGGCGTACGCTCCCGGTTCCGGCGACGCAGGGCCGGTTGATCATCGCTAGATGTGAACTGTGCCCGACACGCCGGTCACTGAATTGCCGCCGGTCCAAACTTCGTTGTCGACTTTATTGACGTAGACGCGGCCGCGCCGGCCGAGAACGGTTCCTTGGGCTGCGATGTAGGTGCTCGGCGCCCGTCCGGTGCCGATCAGCCACTGACCTAGCGCAGCGTTGAGGCTGCCGGTCACAGGATCTTCGCGCTGCCCCTCCAGTGGTGCAAAGGCTCGGACTTCGAAGTCCACCTCGGAACCCGGCGGATGGGGTCCGATCACTCCGATGGCGTCGAACCGGTCTGCCTCGCTGGTCTCGGGGTGCAGCGCGAGAACCGCCTCTGCGTCTGCAAGCAACAGCGCCACCCAGCCGGGACCGTTGTCGGCCCACTGCGCATCCACGACTTGATCACCATCGATGCCGAGAAAGGCCGTGATCTCTGCCAGATCCTCGGCGTCGACGTCACCGCCTCTGATCAATGGAGGTGCGGCGAAGGCGAGCCTCGTTCCGTCCCGGCGGACGCGTACCAGTCCTGCTCCGCACTGTTGGACGAGCTCTTCGGGATTCTTTGCTACCCCGCCTGCCTCCAACCAGGCGTGTGCCGAGCCGAGCGTAGGGTGACCGGCAAACGGCAGTTCCATGCGGGTCGTGAAGATCCGTAGCCAATAGTCGGCGCGCTGGTCAGTGGGCGCGGACAGGAATGTGGTCTCGCTCAGATTGGTCCACTTGGCAAAGTCGGCCATCTGCTGCGTGGTCAGGCCGTCGGCATCGTGCACAACAGCCACTGGGTTACCGAACATCAACTCGTCAGTGAAGACATCGACCTGTGAGAACCGGTGCATGATGACAGCCTGCCAGCCGGACTTTGGGACACTGGTGGCATGCAGAAGATCTCGCTCGAGGCACTCGCGCGCCAGCAGATGAAGTTGGCTGAGACAGCCGCCGGCCGACATACCGCGGACACTGTCTACGGCGGTCATGAAAAGGTACTGCGTCAGACGGTGATCGGCATGATCGCGGGATCTTGCCTTTCCGAGCACGAGAATCCCGGCGAGGCGACCATCCTGATCTTGCACGGCCGCGTACGACTCTCGGCGGCTCACCATTCCTGGGAAGCCGCTCGTGGTGACCTGCTGATCATCCCGGATCGGCGTCACATGCTCGAGGCGCTAGAAGATTCGGCCGTGCTGCTGACGGTGGCCAAGCTGTAAGCGCTAAGAGATCACGGACAGTCCGGCGGCTACGGCGTATCCGATCACCGCGGCAAGTCCAGCACCGATGGCCGCCCTCTCCTTCGCATCGGGAATCATCGAGCCCACCAACATCACCAGTAGCGCGCCAGCGGCGAACCCGTCGACCGCGCCGGTGAAACGGGCACCGACGAGACGGGAGACGGCGTATCCAGCGATAGTTGCCAGGGCGCAGATCATGGCCACGATCGTCCATCCGATGATGATCATTCTCGATCTCCGGCCGGCAGATTTCATCTCAGTTGCAGAGCCGATTGCCTCGGGCAGGTTTGATACGAAGATCGCAACGAGCAGCGCGACGCTCACGCCCTCACCGGCGGCGAGTCCGATCCCTAGCACGATCTGTTCCGGTATCCCGTCCAGGAGCGCGCCCAATAAGAGAGGCAACCCGGCGGAGGCCCCTCCGGCACGACCGCCCATCCGGGCCACGTAGCGATCACCGGCAAAGAAGGCGAGCGCCCCAGCCGCGAGGCCGAGGGCGACCGGGAGTGCTCCGGCCACTCGCATGCCTTCTTCAACAAGCTCAAACGAGACGCTTGCGATAAGGGCCCCGGCACCGAAACCGAGAACGAGGCCGATGAATCGCCGATCCCATTGCCGGTAGACGCCAAGCACCGCCCCCAGAAAAAGTGAGCTGGCCGCAACTATGCCCCATAGGCCGGCTGTCACCACGATCAAGGACGATAGCTAGCTGGCTCCTAGAGCGACCGTGCACCCTAAACTGAGGTCGGCCGGTGACAGGACAAAGGCGACCGTAAGGGTGGATGACATGGCCAGTGTCGGTGATCCGATGAAAGCCTGGCAGGACATGATCGAGCAGTTCCAGAAGGCTGGATTTGGTTCGAACATGGAGCTTATGCAGACGATGTTCGCGCCCATGCAGCAACAGCTGGACCTGCTTCAGAGAGCCTACGAGTCCCAAATTGAATTCAATCGGAAATTGACCGAACAAGCTTTCCTTCCAATGCGGCAAGTACTGGAGGGCCTGCAGCAGGCTGCCAAGACGACTCGCGCCGCTGGTGAGGCTCTCAAGCAAGCCGGCGAGTTGTTGACGCAGCAGGCGGCCGCAATGGATCAAGCCTTGAGCTTCAGCAGCCCATTCCTCGACATGACCGCACCCCCCACCGCGGGGAGGGCAAAGGCAAAGTAGCGGTCGGCGCTTGCTCCCGTCGCGTGCACCCTTGGGACTTTCACTTCAAGATTGTGCGTTCTCAACAGAGTCTTCGACCAAGATCGGCAACCAGGCCTTGACTCGTGTGCCGCCCGTCGGTGAATGCCCATTGGCACACCAGCCTCCCAATTCGGTGGCTCGTTCGGTCATGGACGCCAGGCCCACTCCCCGCGGGTTCGTAACAGCCCCGACGCCGTTGCCATCGTCTTCTACTTCAACGGTGAGACCGTTGTCCGCACGGGTCATTCGAACGGTGATGCGCTGCGCGTCCGCGTGTCTTGTCGCGTTGCTAATGCCCTCCTGCGCAATGCGATAAGCCGCGACCTCGACCGCTGCTGGAAGTATCGAGAGATCACCTGACACCTCGAAGGTAACCGCCGGACCGTTTGGCTCGTCGATGTCTGCACTTAGTTCGGCGTGCTGCTGAAGGGCAGAGAGCAGACCCCCATGGTCGAGGGCTGGCGGTCGCAGTCCTTCCACCAGGCCGCGTACGTCGCTGAGCGCGGTCTTCTGCAGGTGGTGCAACTTCTGCAAGGATTCAACCTGGTCCGGGCCTCCTGGCGGCAGGTCCATGGCAGTTTCGGTGCGCAGCAGCGCTGCCGCCAGCAACGGACCGATGCCGTCGTGGATCTCTCGCCTGATGCGACGGCGCTCTTCCTCGCGAGCAGTGACAGCTTGGGCGAGTGCCCTCCGCAAGGCCTGTTGTAGGCCCAGGCTGTACGCACTGCTGGCGAGGACGTGGCTGAGAGCGTCGAGCAGTTGCTCGTCTGCTCGACCGAGGGGTTCTAGACCGGGCCGGACAGCCAGGCTCAGCTGCCCAACGTGAACTCCTCCGGCATTCAGCGGTATCACCCGATCAGGTTGCAGCGAAGTCCCGCGGCGCAAGCTGGATGGGGTCATGCCAGGCATCGTGACGTCAAGCTGCACGAATGCCAGCCGCAGGGCATCCACGATGGCGTCGAGGGTGGCAGTCAAGCCGCTTTCGTCGGTAACCACTGGCGTGGTTCGAGGCGACAGCGCGGCAATCATCACATCGCTGTCAGCACGAGCACCGAACAAACGCCGCTCCAAGGCTCGGTTGAGCATGGCGATTGCCATGCACAAAGTGGCGATTAGCGCTCCTGCTGCGGCCGCCACCAGCCAGTCAGCCGGATGCGTCCGAGGCATGATCAGCAAACGCCACAGCACCAGGACGCCGGCCGTCGCTGAAATTAGGGCGATGATTCGGATCCCCCAACGGCGGACGACGATCTGAACCTCGAAGAGGTGGTTACGCACCACCAACACGGTCATTGCACCTAGGACCAGGATGAAAAGTCCGCGAAACCAGATCCTCGGGATCAAGGGACGCCCGATGATCGCTGAAGGAATTTGCCCGAGCCCGACGTAGGCGAACATCAACAGCGTGAAGGGAATCAGTACCCATCGAGCTGCAGCCCGTTTCTCCGGCTGTCCCACTGACCTATAGCCCAGAACCAAGGCGAGAACCATCAGGACTGGTATGGCGTAAGACGCCCCAAACGAGACGTTGATCAGTCGGGCTAGCTTTCCGAGTTCGCCGGTTTGTTGTAGCCCCACCAGCATGTAGAGCACATGTAGAGCCAGTGGCACCGCGAAGCAACCAATCACGAGTCTGCGCGGGGGAAGGCTCTGCCGCGGCAGTGAGGCAGCCATCAACAACAATGCACCCCAGAACAGCGCTTTGGCGGTGTCACCAATCACAAATGGCCATACCCGCGGACCGCTCGCCAGGTCGACAACTGGAGTGCCAAAAGTCCGCGCCGTTAGGCCGAACAGAAAGAAGCAAGCAGCCGCCAGCAGAGCCCATGGAACACCAGACCGCGGGCGCACGGCAACCAAGAAGCCGCCAACGGCAAGCATGAAGCCGGCGAGGAGCAGCACGCTGGTGTTTTCCCTGAGGACTGAACCGAACCGGTACGCGGTGAGGGTGACCTCGATGCTCGCCACTGGCCCCAAGCAGTCTCGGTCAAGCGGCGCCTCGCTTCGACGCACGTCGTACCGAACCACGTCTCCCACGTTGTAGATACGGACAGGGCCGTCGCGAACCAGATCTTCGAGAGGCCGCCCATCGACCGCCACGACGCAATCACCTACGCGCAGTCCGGACACACCCGACACCACGTTATTGATCACGACGCCGCGTTTCGACCAGTAGGGTGCGCTGGGAAATGTGACAGTACCGTCTGCGGGTGACGTACCGCGGGCAAGAGTTACCCACCCGAGGGAAGCCATGATCACTATGGCAACAAGCAGCGGGACCCCTACCCAGCGTGGCAGATGTGATCGGATGCCGACCCAGCCCGACCAGGACGGTTGCCTCATGCGACCGGGACACCTCCACTGGACGCTTGGGGCATGACGCCGCCCGGCCATTCAGACCTGCGGCGCCCACGTGCTCTGAGCGACCGCAGCCGTCACCCACCCGACCGAACAAGCAAGTTTGCCCCGGTGTTTACGATGACAACTTGGTTGCGATGACAACATTACGCGTATTGATTGCCGATGATCACCCCCTTTACCGAGACGGTCTCAGGGCGGCGCTCGCCGCGGCAGGTTTCGATGTAGTCGGCGAGGCAGCCGACGGACGACAAGCGGTTGCGCTCAGCCTCGAGTTGCAGCCGGATGTGGCGATCATGGATGTCGATATGCCCGGCATGAGCGGCATCGAGGCCACTCGCCGGATTGCCCACGCCAGCCCCAGCGTCGCAATCCTTGTACTCACAATGCTCGCTGACGATGATTCGGTGTTCGCAGCCCTGCGCGTAGGCGCCCGCGGCTACCTGCTGAAAGGTGCCGCCAAAGCCGAGATCGTACGCGCGGTGGAGACCGTAGCTGAGGGCGGCGGAGTGTTCGGCGCATCCGTCGCCCGTCGAGTCATGGAACATTTCAGCGGGCGGCACGCGTCCGACCCGTTTCCTGATCTGACAGCGCGTGAGCGCGAGATCCTGGCGATGGTGGCGGCAGGACAGAACAACGCCGCGATTGCTCATCGGCTCATGTTGGCACCCAAGACAGTGCGTAACCACATCTCGAGCATCTTGACCAAGCTCCAGGTCCCCGACCGCGCTCAAGCCATTATCCGGGCACGCGCTGCTGGCTTAGGCTAAGCCGCCCCGTCCCAATGAACCCCGGCACTGGCCCGAGTCAGGCGGGACGATGGTCCCTCGCAGCTCGGGCCGGCCAGTCAGCACCATAGGTATTCCAGCAGGTCAGGCTCGGGGGCTATTTGGGAGTGATTAGCCATGCCGACCAGTGGTCCGATTTCAAGGCCTTCGTTCAAGGGGGTAGACACTCCCAGCGCACGCCAATCGGATCGATATTGCCTGGTAAGGAACGGCATTCATCTCCTCTGACCACTCGATGACCGTGAGCGTCATAAATGCCTTGGAAGACTCGGCTGCTCGAGGTCCGCTCATTTCGGCGAGGAATGTGCATGACGGCTCGTCAATTTACTCCGACGCCATGGTGGGCCGGGATCATGAGCGACGCATACTCAGCGGGCTCGTCGACTCACTAACTGTTGGGGGCGCCGGTGTAGTCGTCCTCGGCGAGCCTGGTATGGGAAAGACATCGCTACTTCGGGTTGTCGCGGAGTATGCGCGTAGCCAGGATGTCTCGGTTCACATGTTGCGCGGGATCGAATCGGAGGCGGTGCTGCCGTTTGCGGCCATTACGGATCTTCTAGTGCCGCTGGAGGAACACCTGACGACGCTTCCGGCGATCCAGCGGGAGGCGCTCGAGGTACGCCTGGCCCGCTCTGATGGGCCGCACCACGGGCTGTTAGCTGCCTATGCCGGCACTCTCGGGGTCCTTGCCGCCGCTGCCGATCAGCGTCCGCTCGTCGTCCTGATCGATGACTTCCAGTGGCTTGATTCCGAATCTGCGCAGATTTTGCAGTTCGTGGCGCGCCGTCTGGCTAGCGAGCGCCTAGGGATGGTTCTCGCCGTGCGGGTCGAACCAGGTACAACGCCTTCGGACACCGGCTTGCCGATGCTATCGCTGGCAGGGTTATCGACGGAAGAGTGTGCGCTAGTCGCAAGTGCGATGGGCGTGACAGTGACGCCAACAGCGTTGGCGTCACTATTTGAGTCGACGGGGGGCAACCCGCTCGCGGTTGTGGAGCGTCTACGTCGCGGCGCAGGCGGAGGCGCATGGCTTGACGATTGCTCGCGCAGCCTGCAGTCAGGAGGGCTCCACAAGTCTCTCGAAAGGAGTTGGGGACGACTCTTCGATCAGCTGCCGAGCCAGGCACGTACAGCCATGTTCGTTGTCGCAGCCGATCACGATACGGGCGGACATCACACGATAGAGGCGCTGGAGACCCTGGGCCTGTCGCTATCTTCGCTCGAGCCAGCCGAGCAGCTCAGCCTGGTTGCATGCACCGCCGATGGGATTGGATTGCGACATCCTTTGTTGAGATCCGTCGTGCTTACGCAAACCCCGTTGGCGGACAGGGTTACTGCGTACCGTGCGCTTGCTCAGGCGGCAGATGGTTATAGCCGTTCCTGGTACCTGGCGGCGGCAGCGATCGGTCCCGACGAGGAAGTCGCTGGCGCACTTGTGGCTGCGGCAGATGAAGCTCGCCAGCGCAACGGGCCGGAGGCCTCCGCCCGAACGCTGCACAGAGCCGCCGAGCTCACGGCAAATCCGAGCGTACGCGCGGAACGCCTGCTCCAAGCGGCTCTTGACGCACAGCTGGCAGGTGATTCATCGAGCGCCGTAGCTTGGTGCGAGCAGGCTCTTCGCTACCGTGACGACCCCAGTTTCGCGGTGGAGGTGCAGCGGGTCGCCGGCCGCGCGCTCACGTGGATGGGCCAGCCCAGGCGCGCGCTCGAGCTCATGACTGCGGCCGCGGCCCGGGCTCGTCATGACCCGATACGGGCCGCCGAGATCCTGGCGTCGGCCACCGGGCCAGCCATCATGCAAGGCGACATCCACCTGGCACGGGACATTGCGGAAGAGGTTGAGCGCATCTGGGAGTACTCGCCGGAGGCTGCAGCAGCCGCAACGCCCACCGCCGTCGCTATGGTTGCAGACGCCTTCTCGATATCCGGCGACATCGACCGCGCCGCAGCCTACCTACGTCGTGCCTCCCAATTGCCGCCATCGTCCGACATGACAGCGGAGCTGCACGGTCTGGCGTTCCATGCCCAGAGTCTGGGCTGGTCAGAGCGGTACTCCGAAGCCCGCTTGAAGCTGACGGTTTTGCTGGACGCCGCCAGACGTCTCGGTTCACCAACAACCCTGGCCTTCGCCCTTGCGATCACCGCCGAGATCGGCTGGTGGAGCGGCCAGTGGACGACCGCCTATGCAGATGCTACGGAGGCGCTGCAGTGGGCGACTGAGAACGGCCAGCCTGGCCTACTTGCCTATGGACTCAGCATGTTGGCACGTATCGAAGCAGCACGTGGCGAGAGCGAGTCTTGCCAGGCTCGCATTGACAAGGCGCAACTTGAAGTTGAACCTCGAGGGGTTGGCTGCGTACCCATCTACGGTTATTCGCTGGGATTGGCCGCGCTCGGCGCGGGCGAACTGCGTGAGGCGTCCGGGAGACTCCAGGAGGCGACGGACCTTGTTATACGCCAAGGTATTAACAATCCCACTGTGTTCCCAGTCGCAGGAGACCTTGCGGAAGCTCTAGCACGCGCTGGAGAGCTCGACCGCTGTAAACAGATCCTCAACTGGTTGGACGAGCGAGCCCAGGCGACCGGATTGGCATATCCTCATGCCGCGGCCTGTCGCGCGCGAGGAATCCTGGCAACCGACCCCGACGAGGCGCAACACCTATTTGCTGAATCCTTCGCGACACTGGACAAGATCGGCCCTATCCCGTTCGAACAAGCACGTACACTTTTATGCTCCGGGCAGGCGATGCGCCGCAGCCGACGTCCAGTCGCTGCCCGTGCCCCACTCCATGAGGCCCTGCTACTTTTCGAAAGTCTCGGCGCGCGACCATGGGCAGCCCGTGCGAGGGCTGAACTCGCAATATCCGGGGTAAAGGATCAGCGCGCCGCGGACCGGGCCGACAGACGCAACGGGCTCAAACTGCTGAGCACACAAGAACTGCAAGTTGCACGGTTTGCGGGCCGAGGCCAGAACAACATTGAAGTGGCTGCGGCCCTGTTTGTATCCCGCAAAACGGTGGAGGCACATCTAACGAGGGTCTACCGCAAGCTGGGGATCCGCTCGAGAACGGAATTGGCCCGAATCCTGCTGGCCAACGGCATCGTTGACTAATAGTAGCGGGTAGCAGAGGTTGCCTTAGTAGACGAATCCGTCAGATTCAATCAAATGCCGCGATTCAAGACAATGATTTTAGACCTGTCGGCTATCCGAGACTGGCGTATTGCCTACCAGGTCTCGGAATGTCTCTGACCGGAGCCTGGTTTCTGCGGCGGCGCCATGGCGCCGGGGACGCGGCTTGCTGCCAATCTTGCGGGCGACCCTAATGTAAGGCTCCAATGTGCGACGAAGTTCTTCGGCCTGAGCCATTGGCAAGTTGAGCTCGAACTCTTCGCCATCGACTCCGAAGTAAATTGTCTCATTAGTCTGTGAACCGTCTGTCATGTTAGTCATACTCACGACCATTTCGTCGCCACCTCTCAAATAGAGAAATTAGTACTGCGATTGTTCTCCAGCGATGGGTCACCACACTCCTGCGACCCCGATTGGCCGGGTGCCTATAGCCATTCCTGTTTCCTCTCGGGATCCGCACTGGTTGAACAATGCGCAGCGAAGCAACGCGGAGCTAGCAATTTCACCTGCCAAGCGGCACGAATTCCTCTGTGTACGTTGCCTTGATTCTGCAGGCGGACGCTCTGCGGCGCTTCGGGGAGATCCCTACATCCCGGAAGGTTCTGGGTTGCCGAACGCGGCCAGCGAGTCCCTCCCTGAGGCGGCCAGTCCGTCCTACGCGGGCCACCACGGTCACGCTGGCCGGATTGTCGAAGCGATGAGCACCCTCGATGGCTCACGCGTAACTGATCACGGCGTGGCTAGTTCCTGCGGGCAGTCGGACATCGCCAGCACTTACCGAGAGCGGGACTCCGTCGGCGGTCACGGCGGTCACCATTCCAAGCCTGCACGGATACACGTAAGTCACCCCGGCGATCGGCTGCGTAATCTCGATCGTTACCTGCGCCTGCTGCTCGTCGTGACTCAGGGTGAACCCAAGCAGTGTGGCGTAAGTCGTGGCCGCGTTTCTCACTGTGACTGTCTGCCGGCCTCCGCCGCGCAGCCATCGCGGCGGAATACCTGGCGCAATATAAAGCTCTCGGATATCGTCCTCGCCCGCCTCGAAGAAGAGCATGTCGCGAACCAGGAGCATGAACTCCGCGGCAGCCCAGCCGTGCGGAATGTCACCCATGTACCAGTCATGGAACGGCATTTCGCTGAAGTCGTTGGCTACGGGATAGGCGTGTTGTTCATTCCAGGTTCCTGTCGTCACCTGCCACTGCTCGGTCGCCCCGGTGTAGCGACTCACTCGTGAGTAGCCCGCGTTGCCGATGGCCCACCCGAGCAAGGCATCCATCCGATCCACGTCGCCAACGAGTAGGAACGCATGAGCAAGCTGCAGGGTCAGATATGGCCCGTACGCCTGCCACGACCTGTCGTGCCGGAAGCCGCCCTCCACAAAATGTGACCAGATTGTTTCTAGCGTGAATCGGAACGCCCTGTCGATGTCGTCACCGAGCTTGGCCCCGTAGTGCAAGCGCGTCGGGTGGAAATAAGCGGCAGCACCGATGATGGTGGAGTACAGTCCACGGTCGCCGCCTGGCCCGCTCGGAACGTAGGTTTCCCATTGCCCCTCGTTGCGCTGCTGGCCGAGGACCCACCGGATGGACGCCGCGGTGGCCGCCTTGAGCGAGTCGAATGCACCCCACAGTTCGGCCACCTCGTTGGCCCCGATGCGCTCCGCGATCCGAGCGGCCTCGTACAGCCCAGCAAGGCCCCACAGGTCGTCCCAGTAGTGCGGCTGATCGCGATCGCCTATGTGCTCGGCGCTCCAGCCGCTGAGCAAGATGCCGTAGGTACTTCGGTTGTCCCTAATCCAGCGCGCGCCCTGCAACACATACGGCCAGTACACCTTTGACCCGAAAGCCGATTGACTGCCCTGGATCCGGTCGAACTTGCCGAATGCCCAGAGCGCCTCGCCGTTGGCGTCCCATTCGTGTGCGTCTTGCTCGTGCTCCCCGCCGAAGAAACCGTACGCTGCCGCGGGCCCGATGCGGTTGGCGCCAGTCTGAAATACCTCCAGGTGCCGGCGCCCGAGTTGCGAGCCGGCAAGTCCGTCGTCCCCGGCCAGCACGCAAGCGATTGCCTCCACGCTCGAGTCCCGGATCCAAAAGGAGTCGTAGATCGTCGGCCCCGGATGGATAGCGCCGTCGTCAGCCAGGATCAGCAGGTCGGCGCGGGAGGAGCGGTACTGCGCCCACAAATGGTCGACCACTGGCGGCAATGTGGCCTGCATGCCCGAGCCGTCCAGTTTCTGCTGCCACCATGTCGCATTAGCCGTCTCGAAGTTGTCCGCGGGCTGGGCAGTCAGGTCCGCAAAGTCGCCTGCACCACGGAAGTCGTCGACAGGCAGCCACATGTCGAGCTGAAAATCCTGGCCGCCAGACACATCGAACTCCCAAAGGAACGCCGCGCTGCATAGCCCCGCAAGCGGATCCGACGCCTGAGTCGCAGCGTTTAGCGAGCCACCCGCGGCTAGTGCGGCGAAGGGACTTGCCGACAGATAGTGGTCGGGGTTGTTCACGCCGTTGTCGTTGCCGTACAAGCCAAGCGAAGTCGGTGCCGTGAGGAACACAGGTCCTGAGCGGGTGTTCGCTTCTAGTCGCGCCTCTGCTGGCAGATAGCGCAGGAAGGCTAGTTGTGATGCCTGCGGCTCCCTGTTCTTGTTGTAACGAACGAAGCCGCTCGGCTTAACGGGGATAACCGCAACGCCGAGCTGGCCGGCCTTAGTGCCGACGCCGACCGACCTCACAACGAGCCGGTTGAGGACGGCGACATGCTTCTGCGCACCGACGACCGTGCTCAGGGTGCGCTCCTCTACTCTCACCCCGAGGGGTGGGTGGTAGGTGGTCAACACGACCGGGAGGTAGCCGTCTTGCCGCTGCTGCGCGAGAGTAGGGGACGGTGCCCCGACCTCGGCGAACTGGGGGAAGTGGAGTCTGCCATCCGCGATGAGGAAGAACGTCACGGCGTACCGCTCGTAAACTGGCTCGATCTCGCCCGCCTGCCCTACCACGCTCTCTTGGTGGGCGTCCTTGACTCCCACCATGTTCCAATAGCGGTACAGCGCATTAGAGGCGAGGCCGGCTTCCTTGGACCCAAACATTCCGCTTGTGTCGCCAGGCCATTGCCGGAAGTAGGACTGTAGCCACCATGGCATCGGATAGGGAATGCCGCGCGCCCAGGTACGCCACATGACCTCGTAGAACATCGTCTCGTACGGTTGCGGAGCCACAGCTCACCTACTTTCTGGTCAGGCGCCGCTCAATGCTGGTGGACGCGTTCAGGTCAGGTGGATCCAGTTGCCCTCGGACGGAACTCCGGTAGCGGTGACCACGAAGAGCAAGTACCAGCCGGGAGGCGCGAGGGTGGCGGTCACCGGCAGCTGAAGGAGCAGACTCGTCGGGCTCGTCACCTGAATAGGCACGTCCACCAGCCGCTGCTCGCAGTCCATCGAATGAGTCGTGGCACCGGGCCGCATGAGACAGGCTGACGCGATCTGGGCTGCGCCCGGTACGGCGGTGGCCAGGGAGTCGCCGTAGGTCACTTCCGTCACTGACGGACTGCACGTTGGCCGCGCACCAGCGAACAGGTACGGCGGCCAAAACACCTCGAGGCGCAGCTCCTCGGTCTGGCGCGCCGGGTTGGAGCCGGCGGTAATGACTCTTCCGTCCGGCACGAGCAGGGCTACCGAGTGATAGAGCCGCGCAACCCGCGACTTCGCGGCCATTGCCCACGCACCTGGCCCGCCTGCGACGTCCACGTGATAGATCTCGGCATCCAGCGTCGCGTCCGCGCCACTCTCCTCCATCATTGCGCCGCCGCTGACGAGCACGGTTCGATCGGGCAACAGCGTTGCACATGCGTGCATCCGCCGCATCGCCATGGGCGCTGCCGTGACTACGGCAGGATTTGGAACGGACAAATCCGTAACGGCTGTCGTACTCGTCGCGCCCGTACGGTCATGCATGTCTGACGGCCCACCACCGATCAGCATCACACGCTGAGCCTGCGCGGGTGGCAGCAGAACGCTGGCGGCCTGGTTTCGTCGGCTGGCATCGACGAGTGTGCCCTGCACATCCGTTGCGGTATTCGATGCGAGATCCCAAATGCTTGGTCGGAGGCCGTTGTTCCCGCCGTACTGTCCGCCGGTGTAGTACACCCGTCCGTCGGACATTAGAAACAGGTGGCAATACAACGGCCAGTTCGACGGGGACTGCTGGTTGTGCGACCAGCCCGTGCCGTCGGCGTACGTTTCAGGCACAAGATTGAGCTGTTCGTCGCCGCCCAGGCCGGACACGGCGAGCACGCGTCCGTCTTGCAGCGTGAGCAGGGTCGGATACCAGCGCCCGCCTGCCATGTTCGCCTCCGCGATCCACGCTCCAGTGGTCCCTGAAGGGCTATTTGGATCGGGCAGTCCGGCATGTGGATCGAAGGAGACTGTCTGTTTTAGCCCATGGAACGGGTCGTATTGCTCAGTGCCACCGCTAGCGAGCAACTTTCCATCGGCGAGGAAAGAGTGCCCGCAGCAGAATAGGTCCACTGGGGTCGGCGGCTGGCTGTACGACGCGGCGGGATAGTGCCAGACTGCCGTGGCGTATTGCAGAGCGGCATGGCGGTCGGCGTCGTTTCCGGACCCTGCGAAGAACAAGACGCTCCCGGTATGCAGGAGTGCAGTATGCACTGGATTCACGACAGAGTCATTCTCGAGCAGCCGCCACACCCCCATCTGCGGAGCCATGTCTAGGTCAGTCATGAGGTCGAGAACTCGATACCAGCCGTCGTTCGCTCCGGGCCGGTCGTCCACTGTGAGGACGACCAGGTGCGACATGCCCGCGGATCCCAGACTTGCTACAGCTGCGGCCGCGCCTTGTCCATCCCAGAAACGCCAGTCCGGTACCGACTGCCACGGTCCCCAGCCGTCTCTCGGCCGGCCGCCGTCTAGGTGCCAACCCACCGAGTAGTAGCCACCGTTTTGACCAGGTGGACTGTCGACAGAAAGGACAACGAGCTCTGGATTCCCGTCGCTGTCGAGGTCTGCCACGGCGATTCCAGCGCCCTGGTTCTCCCAGAAGTACCAGTCCGGAACGGCCACCCACGGGCGCCAGTCAGTTACAGTGCCGTCAGGGTTCAGCGGACCGCTGCGGTAGTAGCCCTGGTTACGGCCGGGCGGCGCATCCACCATCAGGACGACAAGATCGAGAATGCCGTCGCCGTCCACATCGGCAACTGTCACGTCGGCACCAGCGTTGAACCATGGGAACCACTCAGGCACCGCCTGCCATGGCGACCAACCGGTGACCTGCCCGGCAGCATCGAAATTCCAGCCAATACGGTAGTAACCGGCGTTCTGTCCGCCCTCGACGGCGTCGACCCGGAAGACGAGCAAATCCTGCTGCCCGTTGCTGCTGATGTCGGCAACGGCTACACCAGCGCCCTCGTTGAACCAGGAATCCCAATCGGGCACGGGCGACCAGGCACTCCATTCGCCGATAGTCAGTTGGTCATCGGTACCTACTCCTACACGCACATAGCCCCCGTTCTGACCGGGTGGGTCGTCAACGCGGAGTATCACGAGATCCGGGAGGCCATCGGCGTTCAGGTCCGCGACGGCAATACCCGCACCGGCGTTCTCGGGAGATAACCAGTCTGGAACTTTGAGAAACTCGGTGTTCATCCGTTCGCCTGACGCAAGAACGCATTGGCGTGACTCATGTGGGTTGGATTCCCTTCCTTTGACGCAAGCTTTCTTGCAAGAGCTAGGCGCCGACGATCCGTGTTCGAGCTAGATGCGCTGGCCGCTCGGTCGCCCGCACTGATCAATTCGCTCACCTGAGCAGGCTCGACAAAGATCGGTTCACCAATGTCGCCAGTGCTCTCGATGCGGGTCGTTTTGTGCTCATGATGACCTAATTGCCTCGCCCCACGGAGAATAAATCGACCGTACTTCTACGTTGCCGTGCCAATAGCAGCGTGTCAATGGCGAGGGACAGAATATGAACTCCACACTTGATATCAACTCCACACTTGCGATCGCAGATTTCGACCGTCGCGTCAGACCGTCAGCAAAGCTGATCATCTCCAAAGTTCAACTACGCATTATGACAAGCCGTGGGCAGCGCTGGTGTGGACCGGGTCAGGGCTAGGCGGCAATCACTGTTACCGTTCATCGTAAGCTCGCACGACAAGCGCCGGCAACCTGAACGGGCCGACCTCAGACCCCAAAGTCATAAAAGTCTGGATGCCAGACAAGATGCGCGGATCGAGCCGCCCCACGGGCCCACAGGTCGCTTAAAGTTGGCCGTTGAATACCAAATTGCACCGGTTCGAGACTGACATCGGATGAAACACTGACGCGGTTCAGCCTCCACAGGGGGCGGAACCCGATGAAGAGATCGGCTGTAGTACGTCAGTCCGTGCAGAAACCGACTTGCGCTGGAGACGAATGACTGAATTAATTCTACTCATAAGGTTCGTGAGAAGGATTAGATGATGAGCACCCCAACAGACCCCCCGCAAACCAATGGAACGGAGAAGAAGGGGGTTGGAGGACCGGTTTGGGTGGGCTGGCGTGAAGGCACCCTAACGCGGGCCAAGGAACTCGAATCGTTGTGGAAGTGGGTTTGCCAGAAAAATCCACAAGCGAGCAGCGAAGCCCTTTCGGAGGCAGTTCCGGTCCACCTCGATGCGGCCAGGGACGCAGCTAAGGCGTCTTTGCAGACGCCGAGAAAACGGTTCCGGAACGGGCCACTTATCGAGCGGGCGGCAAGTAACCTCGACGCCGCTGAAGCTTTGATCCTCGATGTCGCCTCAGCTGACTATGTGCTCGGCCAGATGCCGTCGCTTCTCAGGCACGTGCAGTGTCATCTTATTCCCTCTGACCCGCGGCGATTGGAGCTTGAGCGGATCGCGCAAATGGTTGGGGTGAAGGATCCCGACCATCCGTTGATACCGAGCACGAAAGAGGATGGCAAGGACGCCGCGGCGCGCAGGGAAGAAAAGCTATCAATTATTGAGGATGAGCACGGCAAGATTGTCACCGCTGTGCGAGGGGCGAGCTCGGCGGCGCTTCGCGAGCAGCTTCGCTTGCGCAGCTTCCGCCTCGTCGTGATTATTACGACCGTAGTTATGCTGGTGCTCGCAGTCGTCGTAGCACTCATCGGCTACTTCTATAGGACCTGGATCCCACTGTGTTTTGCTCCTCCAGAGGCATCCGATAGAACGGTGGTCGTCGTCTGCCCAACCGCGCAGTCCGGGCCCCACCCGTCCGATCCAGAAGCCATTGATAGAGCTATCAAGAGCACTGTGCAGCCACAAGACCTGCTGGTCATCGAGCTCGTTGGATTGACTGCTGCCGCCATCGCCGCAACCACATCGATCCGCCGCATCCGCGGCTCATCAGAACGGATTGGGCTGCCTGTCGCATTGGCCCTCCTCAAGCTGCCGACCGGAGCCATAACGGCATTCCTCGGGCTCCTGCTCATGCGGGGCCAATTCGTGCCAGGGCTCACCGCGCTGGATACCTCCGCCCAAATTCTCGCGTGGGCATTAGTGTTTGGATTCGCCCAGCAGCTCTTTACGCGCCTGGCGGATCAACAGGGCCAGGTCGTACTTGAGAGCGTGCGCGGCGCCAGCAAACCAATATCCACCCCAAGTCCGCCGTAGGGCGCGGCGCCGTCACCGTATAGTTCCGCAGTCTGGCTTGATATGTGCACCGTCACTCGAAAGATTCGGTCCAGCGAGCCAAACGCATTAACACGTCACTCAGGCCCGCGATTCGTTGGTCTCCGTAGCAGCGATTGATCGATTCGATTGTGAATGTAATACCTTCCGATGATCGGGTCGGCCTGGTTCCCCTCGTAGAAGTCGTGCCACCATTTCGCTGCCTGCCAGAACGATTCTGGCGAGCTCAGTCGGCTATCGATACTGGGCGAGATATCGAATCCAACCGCGCTGAGAACCGCATCAATCATCACTGCGCTCGGGACGCCGCGCCCCTCGAACAGCGGGTTGGGGGTGCGGCCGACTCCCCAGAGGAAGGCGAGCCAACCGAGAACGAGCTCCGGCGCGTCCAGAACCGCTCGCTGCCGCTTGAACATGTCAAGGACTGAGACGACTTGCTGGCCGCGCGGCTGAAGCCATGCGGCCGCAGGAACCTCGAGCCTCAAGACGCAGATGTTCGGGTAAGCCTGAGCTCGGTTGTAGCGGGAAATGGCGTTGCTCTGTAACCCATTCAAGTCAATGGACGCTTCAAAGCCCTGGCGCATCTGCAGAGATATCTCATAAACATCTGTCTTGCTGAAGTCGTCCTGCTGCGAACCCAGCAAGACGACGTGCGACCAATGGCTCGGCCAAAGGTCGTCACGTAGATGAGCCTGAGCGAGGCGGAGTCGAAATGCGGCCCTGTCACTACCTCCGAACAAGACGACATATGTCGGCGTCAGGTCTGCCGTTTTGCTTACTTGTGCGTCACCTGTCGATTCCGCCGCTACGTCGCGTTTCATCTCCGACGTCTGCAGCTGCCGTTCGAGCCATTCAACGTTCTCCTCCTCGCGATTCCGCGTCGAGCTGATTAAATCCGGATTCTGCGATTCCGCCGTCGACGCCATAGCGTTCAGCATCGGTGTTCCTCCTTTTATAGGGCTAGGGAAAGGCTGATGTGGACCGGTTCACCAGCCTGGCCATTTGTCGTCTCTGGCTTCGGCACTGCGTGATACGTTACAATCAGCTCTGCGCCGGTCTGATTCCGCTGAAACGAGAGAATAGCTACGTGGTCACCGCGACGGGTGTCAGCCTTTTCTGGGTAAAGCGACTGGAACCGGAGGTCAGACGGGAAATGTGCCAGTGTTGAGCCGTCATCAGGACGAGGCGCCTTCTTCCATCGCGACCCCGTGGTGATAATAGACCATTGATCAAATACGGGCATATCAACAAGTGAAGTCGGCGATGAAATGATTTCATGTATTGATCCGTTGGGCCTTGTCAGTTGCGTGAGCTTGAGATCGGCCTTGAGAATCCTGGCATAGTGCACGTCGCCAGTCAGGAGGAGGACAGGGTTTCCTGCCCGGGCCATCATCTGAAGCCCATTGATGATCTTCACAAAATCGTCGTAGTTCGCCAAGTTGCTATCCCGGTTCCTGGCATCGCTGCCTGACTTCTTGTCTTGGAATACCGATTGCCCTGTGATGAGCACGGGGATCGTGCGAGTACCGGCAACATCCGCTGTCCAGTCCTCAAATGCTTTCAGCGTGTCGCCTGAGATCGAGTGAGTAAAGTCTTCGCTCCGCTCGCTGCGATTGTCCATGAGAAAGAATGACAACGGCTTGATGTTGATGATCTCGCTCGTGGTTGTCGCATTCTGCTGGAAAGCGCTGTACATAGCCGACGCCGCATTTGTCCACGATCTCCGTACGTGAGCAAGTTCTGTGGTGGGGACGACGACCGAAGGCTGCGGGTAATTGTTCCAGAACTCGTGATCGTCAGGGACCGAGGAGGTCGGTGCGACGTGCAGTATTTGGGCATAACCCGAGGGAGCTCGGCCGACAGGAATTGTCCAGTTTTCAAGATATTTACGTTCGAACCGCTGGGCAAGGGTTGGCTCGTGGCCGGTCAACGAATGAAACAGAGGCTGATCAAGATAGACCTGATCGCCAACGAGCAGACTTAAGTCCGGCTGCGGCCTGAGCCCGGCGACCAACTTGCCCGCGAGGCCGGTGCGATCGGTTTCGTATGCGAAACACGAAGCCAACAGCACGCGAAACGGCTCATTGCCGAGCTCAGCTGGAAGCGTGCGGGTTTGGAGGACCTCGCTGTCCTCGGTGTCGTCTACGCGAACCTGTACTCGATGAATTGATCCCGGGTCGAGTCCTCGAAACTCGTACAGTCCCGTCATCACCCCTGTATATCCAGACTGTGGATATTCATATGCGCGAGCCAGATTGCGCAGCGAAGTCGGCTCCGTCACGGCTCCGTCCAGGTACCAAGTGAGCTTGGGCTGGTCGGGCTGCTTGAGGATGCCCAGCCACACCCGAAGCGAATCACTCGGCGCTGCTCGAGGATGCAGCACAACTCGACCAAACATAGCTGCTGCCAACTTTCATCGATGACATGTCGTTCCATTGAGTGGATCAAGACTAGATACCCAAAACCCTTACACCCTTAAAACCTCGCTAGTCAACAGCTCGGCATGGGCTTCTGCCGACTGACAAAGTGCCGAAAGGTGACGGCGCGAATGTCTGAATGCGAGGTACGGCAATTATCTCGGCATGCCTGTCTTCTCGTACGCTGCCCGCTCCGCCCGATGCTCCCACCCGTAGCGAAATCCTCGAGTACGCCGTCCAACATTGAGTTTCGAATCGGTCATTGCCCGGGCTACGAAAACACGGCACCGGGAGCCGGGTTGACGTCGACGCATAGCGGCTGTCCGACATCTGACACAATCCTTGTGCATCCTGCTGGGCTGATCCAAACTTGGATTCCCGGGTTTTTGCTCATTCGGGCCGTAAATGGACTTAAAGTCGACCATATCTGATTCCTCCCAAACGCATCCGGATAGGAGTTGACGACCATGACCAACCAGGATGCGACAGCGACTGCTGTCCAGGTCACTGAAGCAAATCTCTTCGACATCGCTGGGCCAATCCACATTAACTACACGAGCACTAGCATTACAGGAACTCCGCGGCTGGCCTACAAAGACGCCGAACTCGATCTCAACTTCGAAGACGAGCAGATCACACGCATCCAAACCTCACTGGGTGAACTGATCACAGTCATCTTGGACCAGGAAGTCGACGCCTTCGTCCGCACGTTCACCATCATCCTGCCGACCATCCTCGTGCCACCTGGAGGAGAGATCGAGTTCGATGCACTCGGAATCGACACCATAGATCGAACAAGCGCGTTCGTCGTTGCCTCAACCGCGAACGCAGTCAAGCACATCCACCGTGTTCATCAGCTCCGTGGAATTGCACAGAACGTCGCTTTCTGAAGTGCTCGGCGTTGGACAGGCATTAATGCACATCATCGTGGCTTGAGTTGTGTCAAATACCGAGGACCAGCCGCTGGTAGTTCGTATTAGCGCAATCAGCTCATGATGATCTCTTGGCCGCGGCCACCGGAGGAAAGCGCAAGGCAACGATGCGCTAGTCACACACAGTCCCATGTCAAAGGACCAAGAGCCAGTCCGCGGACAACACGTCCTGTTAAGCACGGTTCTCCAAGGAGGAGTTATGCCGTCGGTGCCGAACTTCCGGCCGTCGACCAATGCACCGCTATTCCATAACGGTCCGTGGCCGGCAGGGACCAACCTGAGCGTTTCGATCATGGGCCTGCCGGCGATCAGCATCGATGCGACACAGATGGGGTTGTGTGGTGGGATGTCCTTCCTGGCACGCGACATCTACGAGTCCGGCACCGAGCAGCTGCGCAACCGCGGCGCAAGTCGCATCCCGGCGGCCCTGGCGCAACACGTGCTGAACCGCCTGATCCAAAGCTTCGACGGAGGCCCGGTCGTGGCCCGCTGGCTATCTGATACACAAGCAGTCGACCACGACACGTTCTTCCGCGGCGCGGGCCTGTACCGCAGAACCGTGGAAGAATGCCCCGCTGTCATGGCCGACATCGACGCTGGCGTGCTCAGCCCGATCGGGCTTGTGCTCACCGAGTCCTTCGCCCCATGGGCGGTGTTTCAGAACCACGTCGTGCTGGTGTGGCGATATGAGCGGAACGGAAACATGCTCACCCTTTATACCTATGACTGCAACCGAGAGGGCAACGACAGCATCATCATCACGCTGGACATCGGCTCGCCCGTCCCGGCAAAGACGATCACCACCAACGGCACCGACGGGCCCAAGCCTGGCAGTATCCGAGGCTTCTTTCGGCTTCCCTACAAGCACGCCGATCCGTCACCGGCGTACATTGACGATGCTGTCGCTGTCTTGCGCACTCCGCCGCCATTGCAGATGACCCCGGGGCAGCAGGCAGGCGTGACTGTGGACGTCACGAACCGGGGCTCAACCCGATGGACGGCAGCAGATGGCTACCGCCTTGGTAGCCAAGCGCCGCAGGACAACCTCATCTGGGGGCTGGGCAGGGTGGAGCTGCCAAGGTCCGTCGACCCCGACGAGACCGTCAGCTTCAACTTCGATATCACCGCGCCCGCTAGGGACGACGGCTACGCGTTCTCATGGCGAATGCTGCGCGAGGGCGTGCGCTGGTTCGGGACGACCACACCAATGCTGCGTATTGCCGTCGGCGGAGCTGGTGACATGTGCGATGCGCTGCGTGACCAGCACCTGGCGCTGGCAACCGAGCTTGCCGACGTTCGTGCTGAGATAGCAGCGATCGACTGGAGCGACCCGTTCGCAGCCCGCACAGGCACAGCGAGCCTGGCTCGACAGGCTCGAGAGCTGCAGCGGCAGCTGACCCAACTAGAGGCAGATCAGGTTGCCAATGGGTGCTCGTCTCCCTAGCACTGGTGCTCTGGCTGAGTGCACCTGTCGCGAATATCCGCTCTCATCCAGGAAGGCAACCGTGATCCGCGACACCGCGGGGCGCATTGATGCTTAGGCTCTTCGCGTGTTCCCGGACGAGCTACGGATTGACGGTCAACGACCCGCGCATGCCCTGGACCGGCGTCCCGTGGAAGAAGCAGTGGAAGGCGAAGGTGCCGGCTGCGGTCATGACCGGCGTCGTGTAGGTGTCCCCAGCCGCCCCGGCGGCGTTGATCGTGCCGGAGTTCGGCGGCGAGCCCGGCGTGTCCCAGTCCACGGTGTGGGCGAAGCCGTCCTTGTTCACGAACCGCACCGAATCTCCATTGCGCCACCGTCGTGATGGCCGTCCCCGTCGTGCTCGGCGCCGTGCTCGCATGGGACCCCCGTGGGGAGCGCGAGCGCGAGAGCCCCGCCGGGGACGATGAGGAGCGTGCCCATCATGTGAGCGAGCGCGTGGCAGTGCATGTGCCACTCGCCTAGCGCATCGTCGAGGCCGGGCCCGCCCGCGCGCATGAAGGATCCTGGGCTGCCGTCGATGGTGAAGACGAATGAATTCGCCGCTCCGAAGATGCGTGTGTCTTCGAATTTGGGTGACGGCCTGGACCTGTGCGCTGTTCTGGATCGCGCGTGGCGTGTTCCCGTCTGGACCGGGCAGGACCCACCGGTGTCCGTGGATATGGAACGTGTGCACGTCGCTTCCCATCCCGACGACGCCGAATCGCATTCTCGTCTCACGCCCGGTAACGATCGTCGGCGTGTTCCCCACATATAGGCGCCCGTTGATCGCCATCCCGCTGACGCCGTTCAAGGTGTGGAACAGCTGGAGGTAGAGGCCCTTCGTGGGCGGTGTCCGGTAAAACGCGAAGCAGAACCGGTTGAACCGCTCCAGCTTTTCGTCGAGCTCTAGAAGCAAGTCACCGCGAGTCACGATTCGATCAATCTCCGGATCAGGCTCGTCGTGTCTCTCCACAAATCGCGCTTTCGGGATTCAGCGGGCCCACTAACCAACTCTCGTGTCCCGTACACAATCCTCCGGCTGGCCTTGGGTCGCTTACCCGCGGCGACGGGTGACTCCCACTGAGTAGGTGCCCGTGGCCGACGGATCCTTGTGACGCACGGAAAGCCAGTACTCACCAGGCAGCAGCTTTCGTGTGATGCGGGCGTTCCGCCCCTGGCCGCGGTCGTCATCCCATGCCAGAACCGCCCCGGGATCGTTGGGTCCAAGGAGGGTCAGCACTGTGTCGCTCGGCCCTTGGGTGGTCATGATGTGGGTTGCTGCCGTGCCCACCTCAAAACGGTAAGTGTCGACCTCACCGCTGACGGCAAGATCGGCCTCAACCCGGCCTCCGTTCACCGCAACGTCCTGCAGGCCGGGCACGTTCTTGGGATATTGCAGGTGCATGAAGTCCTTGTCCATCGCTGACAGCTGGGTGTTCCAGCCGATCGCGTACGAACCGATGGTCAGGCTCTCCGGCACGGCGTACTGCATGATCGAGGTCGGGTCGAAGCTGGTGTGGTTGGTGCTGTCCGCGCTGTACACCTCGAAGATGTTGAAGTCCACGTCGTCTTTGGTCCAACCCTGCCGGGCGTAGTAGGCGTACACCTTCGGCTTGTCCCAAGGGATAGATGCTCCCGGGTTCTGGTGCTCGTGGATCATCCCGAGGGCATGCCCGAACTCGTGCCGTACAACTCGCTGGTACTCGCGTAGCGACGTATTCGGCTCCAGCCAGCCGTAGTTCATGGTGGCCTCCGAGTTCGGTGCCGTTATGGCGTCGGTGCCAACGGCTGACCAGGAGAACCCCTTGTCGGCGAAGCTGACCCGGATCTCCGTTGCGCCGGACCGCACGAACCTCAAGGTCAGGTTGGTTTCGATCTCCCACTCCTTGGCAATCGCCTCGACCTTTGCCTGGACACCGGAGTCGCCGTCTAGGAACTTCACCCGAAGTGTCCTGCCGTTGTCCCACAGCTTCATGGTCTCCACGGCTGCGGCCGCGACCGATGTCCCCGGCGGGCCGAACGCACCGGAGGGGATGCCGGCCCTGCCGGCCACCTCGGTCATCGGTATCACGCGGACGTTGTCGACCCGCTCGTTCACGGCCACCTGCTGACTCGATGCGGTGGCGGCCCTTCCATTGCCGGCATCGGGGGCGAATGGTGAGCAGATCTTGTAGGTGCGAGGCATCTGGGCTCCTGGTGGGTCGATGCGCCAACGGATCGATAGAAGGAGAGTGCGTAGTCAGATTCCGACACGGATCGAGCGCACTGCGACATTCGGGTTATTGAGCACCATGTTCCGCAGTGTGTCGTTGACAAGGTTGATGTCGTTAGCCGGATCGTTGTCCCCGGCGCGCAGTACCGCCGCCAAGATCACCACAGTGTTTCGCAGCAAGCCGCTCAAATTGAGGTTGAAGGTGACTACACCCGAGCGGGTGTTGTCGAGGGTCTGGCCGGCGAGCGTACGCGTGATGTTCGCCGCATTGGTTTCGGCGAACCGCCAGCCGCCGCCCAGGTTCAGCGAGGGCGGAGCCACCCCGTTGTTGAGTAGGTTGTTGACTGCGGGAGCCCAGGGGACATTGCCCGGCACCCAATTTGCCGAGTTGTTCGGTCGCGCCCGGCCAGGCGGCGGTAGGGCAGGACGGATGTCAATCCAGCGCAGCAGGGTTACTCGGACGTCGGCGCCGGGGCGCGAATCCAGACCACGATGGTGTATGACCACGTCAACCCGACAATCCGCCGACGGGATCCGGCAGGACGTGCGGAGCAGAGTCCCCTCCACCAGCTGCGGGGTCAGCTCGTAGAGGTCCTCCTCGGTTGGTCTGCCGAGACCCCATGGATCACGGGTGGAGTGCGGAGCCGTCATCTGGGTGTCCCAGAACCGGCCCGGCGGGTTATTCGTGATCCCAACCGTGTTGGCCGGGTTGGGCGGCGAGGGCAGGATCGGTGCCCCGTTGGCCCGAAGCACCTCGTTGAAGTAGTCATCCCACACGCCCGTAGCCCGCACGCGCGGATCACCGGTGTTAGAGCGCATTGCGGCCTGGAAGCGACGTAGCCGCTCGGTGTTGCCACCGAACGCCCCGCGCTGCCACGCCGCGCCAGGTGCCGGCACCGCCGCTGAGGCCACGCGGGGCCGGACGTCGGGACTGCCGTGCCATGACCGGTTCGGCTGCCCGTTGCGCTGCGTGGTGCTGGAGGACGCCCGGTACCGCAGGTCGTCGTCGTGAGCACGAAGGTACGTCCGTCCCCCGTCCTCCACGTCCGCGTCCAGCCGCAGCTCCCACACGCCTCGCGAGGCGATCGCGGCCCGCACCAGCCGCAGGGCACCGTCGGTGAAGATGGCCAGATCCTCGACCGAAGCTTCCGGCAGCCCGTTGACGCGCGGCAACCACTCCCAGGTGGGCGGGTTCGGGTCATGCAGCGTACGGATGCCGCGCCAGACACCGACGGTGGTGCCGACCCAGACTTCCTCGGGGTGGGCGGGGTCGCAACAGATCACAGTGACCGGCGCCGGGACGCCGAGCGAGTGGTTCCGCAGCCCGGTCGGATGCCAATCCCGCGTGCCGTCGAACCACCACAACGTGTCCACGTCCTCGTCGTCAGGGTCGCCGATCGTGCCGACATACACCGAGCCCCATGGACCACGCCGCGGGGCTTCCTCGTTTACTGCCAGGTCCGTCCATACGGCTGCGGAGCGCATCGGGCCGGTCGGAGACTTGCGATCCTTCTTGCCGCCAACAGCGCGGTTAGCGAGGCGTACCCGAGTCCAATTTCCGATGCCGCCACCGTTGTCGGAGCCAGCGGCGCGTTCGTACCGCCACACCTGGCTGTTGGTCAGCACCCAGGCGACGTTAGGGGTGTCCCACCGGCACACCGTGATGGCTTCGTCGACGCCGTCGGTTAAGAAGTTGGGCGGCAGAGCAGCGAGCGGATCACCGCCGCCGGGGAGAGTCACCCAGGTCTGACCGAAGTTCTCGCTGTACCACAGCCGGTTGGTGCCAACGATCAGCTGCCGCACATTCGGGTTGGGCGGAGGTACTAGGCCACGGCGGTGTCCGATGGCGGCCGGCGTCGAGTAGAAGGCAGCCGCGGTCGATTCGGCCGCATGAAACGTGACTACAAAACCAGGTGGCGGCCCTACTCGCCGATAGAGGTTCCTGAAGTCGGCGATTGAACCGTCTGAGGCGTCCCAGTCGCCATTGAAATACTGCCGAAACCAGCGGTCGGGCTGTAGCGGGTCCAGCACGATGCCACCGCCGTCGCCGAGCCCAGCATTGCGCCAGACGGTGCTGGAGAGTCGGGTGATAACCCCGTTGTCCTGCAGGCCGACGGTGACAAATCCTTCGCAGACCGGATGCGCCGCGAGGTAGTTCGACTCGACGATCGATAATCCGTTGTTACACGGGAAGAAACCCACCTGGGCGATGGGATTGTCAGAACGAAACACCCCACCGTCGCAGCCCACCCACAAGCGCGGGCCGGGGTTGGAGAAACGTACATCGTGGACATCTGCATGTACGCCAACCCCGACCATGATCGGCGGGTTGGGGAAGCCGAAAGTCAACTGCCCGGCCAGGTTGTTGGCGACATCCGCCCAAATCACGGCGGCGTCGTCCGTTCGACCCTGGTTGATCAGCGCGGTGGTGTCCGGTGCGACTGCGGGGGTGCTGTTGCCGCCCAGATAGACCCTATTGGGAAAAGCCGGGTGGACGGTGATCGCAAGATCCCAGAAGCCAAAGCCATTGAGGAAGTCGGCTACGCCATTGACCACCTGAGTTGCCACGGGCAGTGCGGCACTGGTCGAGGCGATCCGGAACAGCAATGGCGCGTTGCCGCCTCCCTGGTCGTTGAGCAACCACACCTGATTGGCCGGAGTTGAGGCCGCCAGCGCGCCCCGGGTGTTGGCGAAGCCGGGGGTGGCGACGTTGCGGAAATTGGTCGAGCCGGCGTCACGCACCCACAGCCCCGCGTTGAGCCCGTCCTGCACCCACACCCAGAGTCGCTCCGGTGTGGCTCCGATCGCCGGGGTCCAGAGCACGTCGGAACAGTTGGTGGTCACCGAGTTGAACGGCGTCCCGCTGACTGGGTTCCAGTTGACATTGAGGCCAGCCGGAATGGGCCGCTCGAACAGCCCTTTCGTGGTCGCAGCGACAACGCCGGCGCCGGCGCCGGGCTGCAGGGCTATCTTGCTGACGGCATCCTCGGCCAGGTTGGGCGCTTCTCTCACCCAGGGGTTGTTGTCGGCGGGGTCGTTCGCCGGCCCATGTCCCACCAGGATCCCGACCCCCCCTCGGGTCAGGCCGGCTTGCGCCGTCACCATTCCAAGCGGGAAGTGGTAGGGCTCCCCGGTGCCAACGAAGACGTCATCTGTTGCGAGCGTCCCTCCGGGGCGCACTGCGATCGTTCCAGTCGCGTGGCGGTGAGCTGGCCGGTCCAGCTCGGTACGGGCCTGGCCCACGAAGCCACCTAGGGCACGCCAACTGCCTCCGGCATCGCCGGAGAACCACACGCCTCCGTTGGCGGAGGCGGCATACACCCGCAGACCGTCGTCGCTGATCGCCAATGCGTTTACCCGACCGGCAACCCGGGGCGCACCTACTGCCTGCCCGCCGAGCACCGTGGCTGGACCAAGCGGGATCCACAGGTTCGCCCGACCGGTCGGCGGTGCAGCGGGGCCACGCCTCGGCCGCTGAGCCGGGCGGATGCTGGCCGCCATCGTGGCTCCCTCTGGGTCGAAGTCGAGCCGCCGTGGGCCAACAAAGTTCCGACGGCCCGCTGGATCATCCCGAGGCCCCCCGCCCCGGGACAACGGCCACTCGTAGGTGCTCACTGCGCCCCTTCCTCCGGCTCGGTCGGGATCGGCGCGACGCGAATCCAGCCCTCACGTAGCTCAGCAGGCGTGTCAGGCAGTAGCGCGGTCTGCGTGGCAGCCAGAATCGCATCGGTTCGCCAGGTTCCTGGGGTGTCCCGCCAAAGGAAGTTCTGGTCCTTGCCGAACACCGACACCTTCGGCAGCCTTACCTGGGCGTCTGGGTCGAGGTCGGTCTCCACGAGCACCGGCCCGGTACGCAGGGACGGCGCGATCGCCGCCAAGCCGGGCGCCACCCAGTTGCGTGCCAGGTCGATAGAACGCCGGGGAAGGATGCCCGAGGTCAGGTTCGCCCGGCCGGTCGGGTGCATCAGCAGCGTGAGTGTCACCGTCTGACCGAGGTGCAGGGCCAGCGTGTCGGCGTCGTCGGTTCCCGCAATGTAAGGATGCGTCAACGGGTCGGCGGCCGGCATGCCGCTGGTCTGACCGTACAACCCGAGCTGGCCTCGGCTACGGCCCGAGTCGGCGGCAACACCGGCGATAGCCTTGTCCACCAGCCGGAACCGGGAGTAGTCGTCCTCGACGAAGAAGCCGAGCACCCCGTCGTCGGTCCGGGTGATCTCCCCGATCCGGACGCTGAACGCATACCGGGCGAGCGCCTGCTCCGCCGCCGCCCACTCCGCAGCGCGGGCGGGGTCGGACAGATCGACGTCGTCGGGCGGCGCCAACTCCAGCCGGAGTTGCGCGCGAACCACCGCAACCGGTCGCCCGACCAGGCCGGCGACATGCTCAGTGCCCAGCGAGGCGAGGCTGTCGATGCTCCACAGTGTGGTGTCGATCGCCCGCAGCAGAGCCGAGAGCGCCGACTCCGACGGTGGTGTGGCGGAGCCGCGAGCAGCCGCATCGGTGGCGACCAGACCGCTCGCGAACCACCCCAGCGGCTGCTGCGACGGCGTCAGCCCGAACCCGGGTCCGGAGTCGGCCGGCCCCAGCCGCCCAGGGGCGATTTCCCACAACACCCCGCCGCCGACCGGTTCATGCAGCAGTTCGCCCAGCGGGGAGCCGTCGGCGGCGAAGACCTCCAGGCTCTCGTCCAGGTGGTCCGGCAGCAAAAAGCCGGCAACCGGGGACACCTGCAGATCCGGCTCGATCTCGTCGATCCGCGCCTCAACGCCCTCGGCTCCAGTAAGGGTGGCCGCGTCGACGAGGCGGAACCGCCACCGGGCCGGCCGCAGCAGCCGCGGCGGCGACGCCAACGCCCCGAGGGCTTCCGGCACGCCGAGCCGGGTCGGCACCATGACGGCGTTGACCGGAACGTCGAGCGTCCGGCCGTACGCGTCGAGCAACCGGGCCGCCGTGAGCGTGATCGTGCCGGCCAGCAGTCCGCGAGGGGCGGTTGTCGGTGCCGGATTCACGACGGCGCCCGAGGTGTCGACCGGTCGCGTCAGTCCGTCGCGAGTTTCGAAACCGAGCAGCTGGCTGCGGACCCCGTCCAATGCCACGGTCGCCACGTCGAGGTTCTGTACGGCCGCGGCCAGCGTGCGCAGCGCCGCCTCGGTCGCCTCGTCGGCCTCACCTTCGCCGCCCTGCGCGTCCTCGTCCTTCAGCCAGTCCGTAATCGCCGAATGCAGGGTGCCCGCTCCCCCGGTGGTCAGCACCGAACGACCGCGAAGCGTCACGGTGTCGCCATCGGCTGCCGCGGCGGTAGCGGTCGACGTCGGCTCCAAATCGAGTTGGTCCAGACGCCACGCGTCGGTCGTGGCGGGGTCCAGGCCGTCGACGCGGACCTCCCACTCGACCCACATCGGACTCCAGGGCTGGCTCCATGCCGTCACCCCGACCAGGTCCGGATCCGCGCCGGCGTAGAGCGAGAAGCGGTGTAGCTCGTCTGCGACCTTCATCTGCTGCTGCCGCACGCCAACCTCGATGGCGGCAGGCGCCATGGCACGGCGGCGACGAGCGGCCCGAGTCTTTGGCATGGTCGGATGGAAGGCGACCGTGGCCCCGTCGTAGCTCGCGTCGAAGCCGAACCGCAGCGCCGACTCCGCGACCATTCTGGCCTCGATGACCCGCAGGGCCGGCTGGTTTGGGGCAACGGCCCGAGCCGTCCAGCGGTCGTGGTAGGGGTCGAGCAGGATGGCCTCACGTGCCAGCGTGAGCGCCTCCGGCGGGACTGACCCGTTGCCGAGCGATCGTACAAACCGATTGGGCTCGATCAGGCCGCTGATCTCGGTGATCGCGTGCGTGGGCCAACGACAGGTCAGCTTGCCGTCGGCAGAACCCCGTCCGTCGCCGCCGTGGCGCAGGCTGCGTCGCAGCCCGCGAATCCCGATCAAGGGATCATCGGGGAAGGTGAACCGGGGTGCTGGCCGATCGACGAGCCGTTCCTCAGTCGCCGTCAGTACGTCACCGACCCGGGACCGGGCAATCTCGTGCACCCTGGCCTCCGTGGCCTTCATCAGAGTCGGCTTGGCCTCGAAGGTCATGACTACTTCAGCTTTCAGGTCTGCGGCCGAAGCCGCCACGGCGCTCTCCTTCGCGCTCGTGCGGGCCTTGCCGACCTTCAGCCCGCCAACGCCGCCGGTCTGGCGGCGCTGCAGATAACGGTCTGTGCCTGCGCTGCCGCTGACCAGGGAGGAGAAGCCGGCGGCATGCTCGTGCTCCTCCACCTCGACAATCCCGTCCGGGGCTGCCAGTCGGCCGATCTTTTGTGCGGTGAACGCCGCCAGCAGCCGCTCGGTGTCGCGCCGCTGGCTTTCCGGCTTGCCGGCCGAGGCGAACGCTGCCACGACATCGTCATCGTGCTCGCCGAGCGCCACCGCCAACGTCTCGCTGTCGGGCCTGTGGTCGACGAGCACCGGACCCTGGACGGGTACACCGAAGATCACGCCGTGCAGCAACGAGGAGCGCAGGTCCCACTTCACGACGGGCGCCAGGCGCAGCTCGGCTTCTGCGGCAAAGACGCCGCTGTACGGCGCGCCGGCGTCGGCGGCGATTTTGCCACTGATGACTTCAGCGGGCGGCCGCCCTGCAGCCCGCGTGGGTTGCGCCTGGGGGCGGCCCCTTTCGGCCGATGGCAGCGGGTCCCACCGGCCGCTGCTGTCCAGGCCCAGCGCCTGGCGCAGCTGGTCCTGGGATAGTCGCTTGCCCTGCTCGGCTGCCTCGTCACCCCATTCGTACATCAGCCGCCAGCGCAGGCGGTCCAGCAGCTCCTGCAGACTCTGGGAGCTGCGGGCCGCGTCGAGCGGGTCTTGTCTTGGGTCGCTCCACCAACCGGCGACTAGGTATGTGGCGCAGTCGGTGTCCACGCCGGCCGGGGCCAGCCCACTGAGGTCGGACAGTGGATCGTGAAAGGCGAACCGGTTGAGCACAGCGTCGTAGGTGCCCGACCAGTTGAGGTTCCCGCCGGCGGTTCCGGTCAGCTCACCGGCGGCGAGGGGCTCGCCGGTACGCCCGGTCGGGGGTACTGTCATGGATTCTCGGAAGTCTGCCAGCGGTACCGCGGTGGCCTGGTCCGCCAGTAGGACCCAGCCGGTGACCACGGGGTCGCGGGCCCCGTTTGGATGGATTATGCGGAGCACTAGCCACCGATCGGGCAGTGGCGGCAGGGAAAGCTTGCGCTGACCGGTGGCCTGCGCGTCCAGCTGTCCCCGTAGTAGTGCATCCGGCATCGCGCAATGGAGGTGCACGCCGGGCGGCCGAGGGGCACCGGATGCAAAGGGCTCGGGCATGGCGGTCTTCGGAGTCTGCGGGTTCCCGGCGGCGTCGTAAGAGAGGAGCATCGGCAAGCGCACCATTGCCTCCCCGTGACCGGGAGGAACGTATAGCGCCTGGACGTCGATCGGCACCAGCAATCGGTGTTCCCGGAGCAGATTGCCGTCCCAGCTGGCGACCTGGTTCACGTCGAGGGCGATCCGGTCCGCCGCCAGAAACCGCTTGGAGTAGATAAGCTGGCGGAGCTCCTCGGGAGGCAAGTTGAGGCTCATTTGCTGCCTCCCGGCCGGGTGTCCTGAGGGTCGGCGTCGGTGAGGAACTCCTGCACCTTGCTCGTCCACTTGGCCGTGCTCAGTTGGACCGTGAACTGGTCGAGGTCGTAGAACTTGACGCCGACCAAGTCATTCGGGTCGCCGAACACCTGCCGGTACGGGAACCGCAACATCTGCAAAGCGAACTCGTTCGATTCCAGGGTTGGTCCAGCACCGGGCGCCGTGGTACGCAGCCGCTCCGCCAGCTGGACCATGTCGATCACTCCAGGTGCGTTGCGCCGGAACGGCACGGTGACCGAGTTGGTGCTGGTGAAGCTGGTCTCCGGCGGCACGATCGCGCCGGTGTCAGCCCGGCGCACCTTGACCCGCACCTGGCTGTCCGCGTCCCCCGGTGCGTGGCGGACGCCGAACTGGATTCCCTGACGCGGCTCCTCGATGTGCACGACTTCCGGCACGCCGTCGATGAGGACCAACAGGACCGCCGGGGCCAGCCGCTCCTGCCGCAGCACCTTCATCCTGGAGGGGTGTGATTCCGCGACGGTACTCAAGGCGCTGTCGGGCAGCACGTCCTGGTCATACGCGCGGATGTGCAAGTTCGGCCAGCCCGACACGACCTTGGAGCGCATCAGAAACCCGGTGATGGTGCCGGCGTTGCCCTCCAGCCGTTGCTCGTCCTGGGGCCGGCGCTGTACCCGTTCCGCCTCGTCCACCTCGGCGCGAATCTGCGGATACATCGCCTCCAGCTGAGCCCGGTCGGCGGTGGTGATGGTGCCGACACTGAGCACTCCCTGGACGAGCGCGTCGGTCCAGGCTCGGTCGATGTAGAAGAACCTGATCGACTCTAAGGGCAGCAGCCGACTGTCCGGCACCAGGTAGCTGAACGGCACACCTTTCAACAATCGCAGGCCGCCGAGGAAACGGCGCAGTTCGCCGGGGGTGGCGTGATCGCCGTCGTCGGGGTCGTGCTCGGCGATCACTCCGACCGCCTCGGTGAGGTAGTTGACCACGCTGTTGAGCACCATCTCGCCGGTGAACTTGCTCATCAGTCTTCCTCCCTCGGAGACAGCCGATCCAGTAGCGCATCGAGAGGATCTGGTTCCGTTGTGGCCGGAAATGCCACGCTGGCCACGGACTCCACCTCGGCTGCCAGGGTGTTCTTCAGCACGGCCACCGCGGCCTCGTCGAGCTTGATGGCCCCTGGCTCGAACGCCACAGGCACAGAAGTGATGGCCAGCGCCGCCACGATGCCGACCGCGTCCGCGCGCTTGCGGATGACGTCGACGTCTAAGCCGAGTCCGCCGGCGATGATGAGGTCCAGGTCGCCGTCGATCTTGAGCTCACGACCCGGATCCACCAGTGGCCGCCGCGGACCGAGCACGTCGAATGGGCTCTTCGCCGCGTCGGCGAGCACCGAAAGGGCCACGTACCTGCCGAGGTCGTAGTACACGTCAAGCTGGTCCAAGACCAGCGGCGGCTCGCCGGACAAGATCTGCTTCACCTGGATGTACGCGCGCCCCGCCCCGAACTGGGCATTGCGGAACCGGGTCAGTGCCCCAACGATGGACAGCTGGCTCAGGCCCAACAAGCGGCCGATCTCGAATGCGGCGGCCAGGCCCAAGTCCTCGCGGCCACCTGGTACGACCCGTTTCAACTGATCGGCGGCGTGCGCCACCGGCAGCCGGCCGGCCACCGGGGCGTCTCGCTCGGTCGGGAAGGGTACAAACGGGCCGCGATACCAGGCCTGCACTGGGTCGCCTCGCCGGGTGCGGTGCTCAAGGCCGATATGGCCGGTCTGCACCACCTCGGCGGGCTCCTCCGGCGTCGGCGGGTCTGCCGGGTCGGGCTTCACCACCGTGCCGAGCAGTCCCACGTCGAGGCCGGTCATCAACGTTTCGAACGTGTCACTGCCTGCCGTGGTGAACGACCAGTGGGCCAGCACCGGGTAGCGGTACACCTTTTCCTTCGCATAGACCGAAATCGGATTGCGGAACCCGATGCCCATGGTGTCGCGGACCACATAGGAGGCGTCCGGGTCAAGCGCCGCCTTGGCAACCGCAACGGTGGCCACGGACCATTGTCCGGACACCGTCGGGCTGCTCATGGTCGAGCCACCGTCGAGACCGATCGAGTGCTCGGGCCGTTCGGCGGGCCCCGGGGCGTCGCGCCTCGGTAGTCGTGGCTGCCCGGCGGGTCGCGATCCGGGCAGCACGATGTCCCCGATGTCGACGTTGCCTATGATCATGGAGTCCGCCTCAGCCCGGACCTGACGCAGCACCATCCAGTCCTGGACCAGTTGGAAGCCGAAGCCGTCGTTATCGGGCGGTACGGGCGGCGGCAGGCTGGCCAGCTGACCCTCGAGATTGATCAGACAGGCCAGATACCGCACCGGCTTGTCGTTGGCGATGTCGTACACCGGCAGCCGGTTGGCCAGTACGACCGCCAGCCAGCCGTCATCGTCGCCGTTGGCGAGCTCGGTATCGGAGACATCGACGTGGCGTACGTGGCAGAGTAGAGGCAAGTCCTGCTCGCAGGGGAAGATCTTGTTCTTCACCGTCTCGGTGACGGTCAGGTAAATGCCCTGTTCGACGTCTCGGTCGGCCGCGTCCCGCAGGGTGATTCCCGGTGTCACGCACTGCGCCACCGGAACCGGCGTGGACAGCTCTGCCTCGCCCTCGGCCACGACCACCAGGGCCAGCCAGGGGGTTGGGGAGGTGGATGTTCCGCCAGCCGGGTTGCGTTCCCAGGGCAGTGTCCGCCGTTTCAGGACGATCTGGGGCAGCCGGTCGCTGAACGCGCCCTCGGCGTTGGCTGGGGGAAAGCTGGAGAGTATCTGCTCAACCGGCATCTGATAGCGCGGGGCGGCCAGGTTGACATAAGTGCTTTCGGTGGCGACTGGAAAAGGTGTGGCACTGTGGCTCGTGACCAGCCGGTAACCGCCGGCCGTCATCGGTGGCATGAAGTTGGTGTGCAGCACGAAGTGACCCTTGGGTGGTGGCGGTATCGGCAGCGGCATCTAACGTCCCCTCCTCGATCCACGCCCCGAGCTCCTAGCGCGCCCCGAGCCTGACCCAACGCGCCCCGAGCGCGCCCGAACGCCCCCCGAACCTGTCGAAGGGCGCCCCGCAGCCAGGGCCCTGGCCTGGCCGCGCTGCCGTAGTGTGCGCGTTGGTCCCAGCCAGCTGAGCCGGCTAGTCCCCCCGCTGCTTGCGGCGAGAGGCCGCAGAACGGCGTCCAGTCCACGCGCGCCGATCTGTGCGACTGCCTCGGCAGCGGTTCCGGCGCCTCCCATCACCCCAACGAGCGACCAGCCGAGCTCACTGGCAATCGTGACGATCTGCGGACCCTCTCCCGGCACGATGTCGTAGGCCAGCACACTGCGGTTCTCGGTGACCAACAGCACCGGCGCGCTCTCCCGACCGTCGGCGTCGACGACACGGTCGGCGCCGTCCAGTCCGAGAACCAGTCCCCGTCCGCTGACGGGGTCGCCGAGCGCCGCCGGGTCGTCAAGAATGATCACCACGCTGCGCACCGGCATGTTGAACCTGGTGCTAACCGTGCTGAGCCCCCGGGCGAGTTCGGCACCGACCGCCCAGCCGGCCTCGACCCGTTCTACGTTGCGCCCCACCGAATCGCCGGCGCTGCGAACCACACAGCCCGGCCCGATGGCGGTGGACCAGCCGGCGTACGGGAGCTGGGCTCCCGCGTGCCAACCCATCAGCCCACCCCCGTTCGGACCCTCGAGAGCTGGCCCCTGGCCAATGGCCACGATCCGCTCGGCTCCCGGGTCGATGGTGATCTGGCCGCCGTTCGGCAGCAGCTGGTCCGCCATCACCTGCCCACCGGGGGCGAACACGACCACCCTGGCGGAGTCGCCATTAACCCGCAGCTGGGGCCGGTCGCCGTCGCCCGCGTCGGCGTACGCGTTGGGCAGCGTCATGATCACGGTCTCGCCGCCCGTCAAGATCGCGCCTGCGGCACCGCGGCCGACCCGGCGCCCGGCGGTTAGGGAGGCGTTGAAGGACGTCAGGTGGTCCGCACCGGGCCCTCCGGCTGTACGCACAATGGCCGCCGGCTCATGTCCCACCGCGGTGACCGGCACGCGGTCGGTACCGATCACGGTGCTTTCGCCGGCTGGGACCGCGACCGGATTGGTGATCACGAGCCGCGCTGCGATCGACCGGCTATGGGCCTCTTCGACGAAGGCAAGAGTCGGCGGCTCCTGCTGCCAGAGCCGGCCGCCGGCGCGCACGGTCGTCTTCCCGATCGGCGTGCTGCGCTGGTCCATCGTGGCGCCCGGCAGCAAGGCGATCGCCTCGGGAGCATCCACGAAATGGTCGTAGACCTTGCCGGGAGGCGAGGCTCCGATCTCTGGGACGACTGTCCGGGTGCCGGCGTCGAGGCCCTCCCCAAGGGTGCCTGCCCGCGGTGGCGCCATGCGTTCGCCGCGCAGCGCCGCCAGACCGGTTGGGGTGGCGGTGGTAGAGAGGAACTGGCCGGCGAGGCGGAACGCCTCATCGACTGTGGTGGGCTGGTTGACCAGAGCAGCCAGGGTCTTGGTCTGGTTGGTGAAGGTGTTGACCTGGCTGGCGCGCCGGGTGAAGGGCAGCGGCTTACGCTGGCCGATGTCCACCTGGTGGTAGGGGATGGTGGGCCCGCCGGGGGTCGGCGTCGCCGTCGCTGTTAGCTCGAGCTCGTTCAGCGCCTCGATCATCTCGCCCTTCGGCACCGGACGATTGTTGTCGGGCTGCGGCGGCCCCCAGACCCCGACCGGGAAGGCTCCGAAGGGCCGGGTTCGCACTTCGAACGGGAAGTTGACCGGCGCGCCTGCTCGCTGCCAGGTGAGACTGAGCCGGGGTCGCATTATGCCGATATCCATCGGCGCCACTCCCAACGTGCGGCTGGGGTTGTGGGTGGTCATGCCGGGGCCGTTGACAGGCATGACCTCGATGAATGGCACGGTGCTGGAGAAGGTCAGGCCAAACTCCGGCACGACAACGAAGGGCCGCGCTGCGGAGCCGTCCGGCGTGGACTCCTCGCCACCCGCCGGCAGCGCACCAAGGGCAACCATTGCGGCGTGGGCCAGCGCCCCGCCGGCGGTCGGGTCCAGGTACTTCTCGATGAACGTCGTCGCGCTCAGCACTTCCTTGCGGGTTTGTTCCGGGTCCCCGAATGGCACCGAGAGCTCGACGGGACCCACCTCGAAGGTCGCGATGCCGTGGAAGTTGGGACCCTCGATGTTGATCCGGGCGCCCAGCGAGACCGAGATGGTGACCTCGCCGAATATCCAGAGGTCGATGGTGATTCCGGCCGAGATGCGTACGTAGGCGTTGACCTGATACCGGAACGGGTCGAAGTAGATGATGCCGTGGGCGCCGAACTTCAGCTCCGCCCAGGCAGGGCCGAAGGTGGCAGAGGCATGGAAATCCCCGCCCGCCATCAACGCCTCGGAGGTCAGCGCGAAGTAGCTACCGGCCTCGATCACGATGTTGCTTCCCAGAGCCCAGCGCAGGCCAAGCCGCGGCACTACCGGATAGCCCTGGCGATGGAAGTTGGGATGGTAGCCACCCAGGGTGAGCACGAACTCGCCGCGGTGTTCCCCCTTGAACCACAACACGTACGCAAACCCGCCGGTCAGCCGTACCTCTGGGTAGAGCAGCCAGGAATTGTCGGTGAGCTGGGCCTGGATCCACAGCACGCCCTCGGAGGTGGAGAAGCGGACCAGTAGGGCCAGCTCGATGGAGACGATCGCAACCTGCGGCCGGGGCAGTGCCAGCCGGGCCAGGCCGAGCAGATTGACGTCCAGCCCGTCACCGATCTGCACCGCGATGACAGCGATCCCGTCCACGAGCGCGAAGCTGTTGAACGAGATGCCGGCGGCGAACCAGAAGGTGCCTTTCCTCATGGGGAAGTAGCTGCCGAGTGCCCGCAGTTGCTGCATCGGCTCCGCCGGGCTGGCCGCGATGTCGAGAGCTTGGATCAGCGGGTAGTCGCCGAAGCGGCTGAGGTCGGTCGGCACCACGAGCCGCCGGTTGATTCCAAAGCCCCCGCCGATTCCGGTCAAGAAGAAGGCCGGGGGCCCACCGATGGGCCCATTGATCGCGCCGACGGCGAAGAATGAGACGAACTTCTGCCCGCCCTCGGTGCCCTCGCCGTAGCCGCCGTAGATCGTGATGCCGTACGCGGCGAACCGGGCCAGCAGCATGCCGAGATATTCGATGCCCAACTCGGTCGTTTGCTTGAGCAGGCCACCGGAGATGACAAGTCCGGCCATGTCGGCGGTGACGGCCAGGCCCGCCAAGTCGATTCGCCAGCTGCTGAGGTTGAAGAAGTCGCCATCGGCGGTCAGATAGGTGATCTGCAGGTCGTCGACCGCGCAGGTGAGCCCAAACATGGAAATCGAGCCGTCCATCAGCAGTGAGACCCGCTCGATCGTGCGATTGGCCACACCGACCCCGAACCCGACCTGCTCCAGATAGAGCGGGCCGAAACCGCGGCGGATGGCGATCCACCACGGGCCGTCGCCTGGGCCCGCCCGCAGCGTGACCTGGACGGGATCGTTGCCGTGCTTCTGCACCGCCAGTGCAGGGGAGAACGCCGGCCGCGGTGGGGTCGGGCCGGTGTCACGCATGACACCCTGCGCGATGCCGTTGTCGCCGCCGCCGCTGGGGGCTAACGCGAGGTTCGCCAGTTGCAGCTGGGCACCGCCGCCGCGCAGGCCGCTCGTGTCGAATGATGCGAAGAGGTGCAAGGCGATCGAGTCGATGGTGATCACCGAGTCGACGAGCGGCCCGTCGGCCGACCCGACCCGCAGTCCGACTCCATTGATCGTGAGGGTTGGCCGGAAGACGAGGGGAGGGGAGGCGCTGATAACGCCGAGGAAGATTCCCCCGGAGCTGGGCGGGTCGATCCAGGAGCCGTCAGCCTCGAGCCAGAGCGAGACGTCGCCCTCGAGCAGGGCCCATCGTGGGCTAACCCCGAGCTGAATGCCGATCTCGGTACCCAGGGTGCGGAGGGCGATCGTCAGGCCTTCGATGGTGATGGAGAGGTTGGCGCCACCGATGTTCGCGGCGAGACGCTGCACCCGGTCCAGAACCCTGTCCAGGTCGAATAGGCCGTCTATGAGCTGGCCCGGGTCCGCGACATCCTCGAGCACGACACCGCGCAGCAGATTGCCAACGTCTGTGGCTCCAACGGCGGTGTCTAACACGTCTTTTACCGCGTCGGTCTGCAGGGCGACGGCGGCCACGACGTCGGCGATCACCTCGATCAGGCGAAGTGCCACCTCCACCGGGTCGTCTGACTCCGTGGGATCGAGTGTTGTGCCGGTACTGGAGATCAGGGCGAAGTCATGGGTGTCCAGCAGCCAGCGGGCGCCGAAGCGGGCCTCGTCATCAACCGCGAGCCCGACCACGATGCGCCTTCCGTCGGCAGGACTGGCTCCCGCTGCGACCGTGATGACGGGCGCCAGCACGACACCGCCGGTGTCGATCGCGGCCGGGCCGAGGGTGACGCTGAGTTCCTGCAGTCCGCTTGGGCTGATGACCAAGGTGCCATTGAGCAGCTCGATACCGGGTACAGCCAAGTCGTCAATGCTGATCGCCACCAAGCTGGTGCTTGGAGTCCAGGTCAGCGAGACGTCGCCGACGGTCACTCGGATTGTGTTCGCAGTGGGCACGGTGGCGCTGATCGCCGTCGGCAGATAGGCGTCGGCGGCATTCGCTAGCGCGTTGACGCCAACTGCGACGATGGTGCCGGCCGACCCGGCCAGCTCGGCCACCGGGTTGTCGGCCCAGTCCTGCAGCCGCTGACGGTTGAAGGTCGCTGGTGAGCCCGTTCGGAGGCCGAGAGCATCGCCGATCGTGGTGACCAGCGGCCCGACGGGCGCCGGGAGATTGGCTAACGCATCGAGCAGGAACGGTAGGGCTGCCGTCGCGGCAGTCGACAGTGCGCCCAGCCCGGCGAATGGCAGCAGGGGGATGTCGGCGCCCACGGCTGGGCGGAGGAACACCACGATGCCGGCACCTCCGAGGCGGACGTGGACGGCTTGACGGCCGGGTTCGGCGCCGACTCCGGCGAAGACATCCAGCTCGACGCGCGGCGGGCCGCTGGCTCCGACAGTCAGCGCGGCGGCTGCGCCGGCGGTGAGCCGGGCTGTGCTGCCGGCCGGGGCGGTCCAGGCCCCAGCATCAACGGCAAGTTCGATCCGCGCCTCGGATCCTGTTGCCGTGCTGACGGCCAGAGCTACGCCGGGGGCCAGGGTGAGCGCTGTGCCAGGGCCGCCGGTGATGCCGATGAGTGGTCGCAGCGCGTCGAAGAGGCCCTGCACCTTCGCCGGGTTGGCAGCCAACGAGTCCGGTCCCCGCAGCCAGGCGGCCGGATCGGCGATCAGGCCGGCCAGCGGCCGTACGGCACGGTCGGCGTCACCTGCCGCGCCTGCCAGCATGCCGAGCGCGTCCAGGGCTGCGTCGATGATCGGCCTAGTGGCCGGGTCGAGCCGGCGCATGATCTCCAGCGCGATCTGCCCGGCGAGAGTGGGAACCGCCGCGGCGAGCGTCCGAGCGATCTCCCCCGGATCCGGGTCAGGCCACAAAGTGATGACCCGCACGAGCCCTGGGCTTGTCGAAGGGCGTGGCTGGTGCCAGTGCATACGGACCCGGAAGGGATTGAGCAGCACCTCGAACTGCAACCCGCCGGTGTTCGGAGATGGCGTGCTCGGTCCGAAGACCAGCCGGCCGGTGATCGTGGTCGGGCTGGCCACCAGCTGCAAGGACCAGCCGAAGCGGCCGGCGGTGTCGGTGCCGGCCGCGAGCGTGATCGTACGGGCCGCGACGTCCAGTCCGACCGAAACCGGACCGAGCAGGTCTTCCAGGGCGGCCGCTAGATCGGCCCCGGCGGTGCCAAGTCGGCCTCGGATCAGGCCGCCGGGGTCATGGATGAGCTGGTCGACGGCGTCGCCAACCAGCCCGCCGGTGGGCGCGATCAGAGCCAGGGCACGCATCAAATCGGTCAGGGCGACGGAGGCGGCGGATGTGGCGTCTGCGGCGAGGCGCTGCACTATGACCGCCAATAAAGTACGCGCCTCGGGGCCGACCGCCGATGTGCCCGGACCCGTACCGATGACGAGGGCCTCCCAAGATTGTCCGAACACGCGGGCGTCGTGCAAAGTGACCGTCGCCGTGCCGGTGCCGGTGCCGTCGAGCGGGAAGGCGATGTCGGCAGACACCGCCCGGAGCTCGACGTCTGGATTGGCCACGAGCCAGCTCGTACGGTCGCTGACCCGCAGCCGGACGCGGAGTCGGCGCGCTGTGTCGAGGCCTTCGGCCGCCAGGTCGTAGGAGATCAGCGTCAGCCTGGCGTCACCGACGACCTGTAGGGTGCCGGCGGTCGAGACTGGAACGCTGAGCAGCAGACCGGCCTCGATACCGGATGCAGGAGCCAGCGGAGTCGCCGCTCGGGCGCTGGCGCGCTGGGCTAGGCCGGCCACCACGATCGCGGTGATCGCGCGGCTCACCTGCTCGGCGGTGACCACGCCGAAGTAGCCGATGACCTCCAAGCCAGCGCGCGGCAGGTCGGGGGCGATCGCCGGCAGACGGAGGTCCACGCTCGGGTCGGCCAGAGAGGTAAGCTCGATCATGGATTCGACCAGGGCGCGGCCCAAGGCTAGATCCTCGTCTTCCGGTGCCGTGTCGGGATCGACGGCCGGCGCTGGAGGCAGCAGGCGATGCAGCAGCCGCAGCGCGTCACCGGTCGGCTGGGTGGAGAGCGCGGTCAGTGCGATGGGGCTGAGCGGCGTGCCGATGGTGAGCAGGGTGGTGACCGCGGTCTCGGACTGGGCTACCAGACGAGCCGCGTGGCCAGCCCCGGCGACGGCCACCAAGGCGATGTCAGTGCTGACCCCGGCCAGGTTCTGCACCAGCCGGCGGAGGCGGGCCGCCTGCTCCGGGGTGCCGTCGGTGCTCGAGGTACCAGGCCGGCAGTCGGTTCGGGTGCCAAGGGCGACGAACCATTCACCTAATGCTGCGACTGGGAGGGCGAACATCTCCGGCGTCAAGCTGGCAGTGCTGAGGTCGACCCGGCGTCCGGCCGGCGCGTCCGGCCAGGCGGCGGCGCCGAGCGCGACGTGCACGGTGACGGCAGGCGTGCGGCCGAGCAGATCGTCGAGCTCTATCTCGCCCAGTAGCTGGCCGGCGCCCACGCCGTCGGTGATGAGGTTGACACCGCTGGGTGTGCTGGGCGGCAGAGCGATCCGGCCATCGGTGCCGGTCCAGCGCTGGGCGAGCGCCGCAAGCCCGCTGGCGATGGGCCGATCCTGAACCAGGCCGCGCAGGAGTGGGTCGAGCTCGGCCTCGGCGGCCAGTGCGCCGGTCAGCGCCTCCGTCGGAAGGCCCGGCTGACCCGGGCGCCAGTTCCGGATCGCGTCAGCGGCGGCGGTGACCCGAGGTTCTAAACCTTCCGGTGGGAACCAGACCGCCGGTGTCGGCAATCCCGCCCCGACGGAGAGTCGATACGGATCGTCGGGGTGCCCTGTGCCGCGGATGACGCCCCGCGCGTCGCCCGCACCCTCTAACAGGTCGGCCAGCATGTCGAGCAGCGCCGGCGCGAGCCCGCTGGCCGCGATGCTGGGCAACCAGCCCAGCAGGGCGGTGCCGGGGTCGTCTACCAGGTCGGCGAGGCGAAGGTGAGGTCCGCGAGGAATCACCTCACCCGCACCTCGCGGCTGTGAGACGCTCCAGCCCAGGATCCGGACCAAGTCCGCAACCACGCCTCCGATCAACTCCCCCAGGTAGCCGACCAGTCGCTCTACGATGTCCCAGCCCTCGGCCGGCATGCTGACCACCCCGGCGGGCCCGATGACCGGGAGCACGACCGGAAAGTCGGTGGCGCCGAGGTGCAGGGTGAGTGACGGGGCGACGAGGTTGGCTGTCAGCCCACTGAGCGGTGACCAGGCGAGCCGCAGGCCGACTCGGTCAGCGGTGACACTGGCGCCGCTGCCGAGCGGGAGGCTGACCATTGTGGGGTCGGTGTCGGACTCATAGCAGGTCAGCTCGGCGGCAACCCCTGGGAGCAGGCTGGCCGTGCGGGCGCCGAGGTCAACTTCAGCCAGGGTGGCGGCAAACCGGGTCTCGACCACTGTGCAGCCGGCGCCCAGGCTGTCAACACTGGTGGCGACGACCAAGGCGACGGCAAGGATGTCCCCGGTAAGGCTGGCCTCGAGGGCGAGTGGCCCGATGAGGCCGACC
>Ga0081455_10000378_pt1 | contig 59093 bp, 50 predicted proteins | sample TabmetS3T2R1_FD_70207 | JGI IMG/M metagenome (GOLD analysis project Ga0081455, IMG submission 70207) | Tabebuia heterophylla rhizosphere microbial communities from the University of Puerto Rico - S3T2R1 | ecosystem: Host-associated > Plants > Roots > Rhizosphere ...
TTAGCCCTAATCCGACATTATTTCGAAGCGGCTCAGGCGATGAGCCCTACAGCCGTGGGCAATGGGACACAGCCTTGAGGGCCACCCCGCAATCCCCTGGGGTGATGATTCGTGTGATCGATGCCTGCGAGCAACCTGCACGCTCAGGTGCCGACGGCTTCCGGTCTCACCGCTCTCGCTCACTACTCACTTTGCGTAAGTTTTGTCGGATTAGGGCTAGCTCGTACTATTCATGCTCCGAGGAAAAACCACGACACAGTGCCGATCAGGGGATGAGCTTGGAGGAGCGAAGGCACAGAGACGAACAGCTTCAATGACTATTATAGTGCTTGGCCGTGCGCTCGAATTTTCCTCAGATATCCGCTCTAGATCATGAGTTTGCAGGCCGCCTCAAGATAGAGGCCCATTGCCTTCGATCCGGAGGGCTCGTCCCTTGATCGTTGCTCGCTAGTGAAAAATCCGAGCCAGAAACCCCAAGTCGATGGCACTGCTATTAAGATCCGAAGAGCTTAAGAGCCTCATCTCGATAGAAGAAGCGATTGCGGCTGTGGAAAACGGCTTCCGTGATCAGGGCCAACAGCCGCAGTTTAGTTTACCGCGCCAGCGGATGATGGCGGGTGATCGGCGGATTAATATCCACTCCGGCGGCTGCGTCAATTTGAGCGTCGCCGGCACGTTCATTCACTACGAGCGTCATCGATACACTAAAGAGGACCAAACCTATGGCGCGGTCGGCAAGCGTGTCTACATGGCCTATGACAGCGAGACAGCCGAGCTCTTGACGATCATTGTCGGGTCGCTTCCCCTCTATGACTTTGAGGACAACGATTTCGCCACTGAGACCGCGATTACCAGCGCCGTGGGAACGAAACATCTGGCGCGCAAAGACTGTAAAATCATGGGGCTCTATGGCACAGGCCGGCAGGCCCGGCGTCATCTGAAGGTGATGTGTAACCTGCGAGCGATTGAAAAAGTTAAAGTCTTTAGCCGTAGTGCCGAAAATCGCCAGGCCTTTTGCGCGCTGATGCAACCGCACATCGAAGCGGAGATCATCCCGGTCGATAATCCCCGCGAGGTCGCAACGCAGGCGGATCTCATCGTATGCGCGACCGGTAGCAATATTCCGGTTTTGTTCGGCGATTGGCTGGAGCCTGGTATGCATGTCACTTCAATCGTTGGTAGCAACAAGGAGCTTCTGGCTGAGGGACTGGTGAGCAAACCGCGCCGAGAGATCGATGACGGCGTTCTGCGGAGAGCCGATGTGATTGTCGCGACTCTTAAGCAACAGGGGATTCAAGACGAACAAGGGGACTTCGTCGAGCCGATCTCAAACCGGGTCATTCGTTGGGATGACGTGCATGGATTGGCGGAGCTGGTAGTAGGGCTGACCCCTGGCCGGACGCGCGCAAGCGAGATTACCCTTTTCAAACAGAACAGCGATCAGGGTGTCGGCTTTATGGCGCTGGCGAGGTTGGCTCATGATAAGGCCAGAAAGGCCGGTATCGGAATCGACATCTGATGGCCGGAAAGTCACGCCTCGTCCCAGAGGTCGGCGAATAATTTTGCGGAGCCCGGACCATAACCTGCGTAGTAGTTGCTAAAAAACGTGTACGTTTTCGTTCCTCTGGCGACGATTTTTTTTAGCTCATTGGCCCAGACCTTCATTTCATCGGTTTTGTCCTCGAGGAGGGTGTCGAATTTCTGGGTCTGCTTTTCCAGCTCTTTGCGGTCTCCCATGAAGCGAATATAGCAAAAATCCGCGGTGACCAAATCCAAAGCGTTCGCCAAGGTATCGATTCCGGGCATCCACGCTTGGGCTAAAAGCGTAAACCCGACCGAGCGGTCTCTCAGGAGCTCAAGAAAATCCCAACTGATCCAGTTTTTGTTGCGAATCTCGACTGAGAAGCGGAATCCTTTGGGTAGTCCGTCTAAAAAAGGGCACAAAAGTTTATCGAAGTGCTCGCGAGAGGCAAAGGCATTCTTGTTGAAATAAGGGAACTGGAGGAGCAAAGGGCCGAGTTTGTCTCCGAGAGTTTCCATGACCTGGAGAAAGCTTGAAAGCTCCTTCTGGCAATCGCTCAAGGCTTTTTGGTGGGTGATGACGCGGGGAATTTTGGCGGCAAAGACAAACCCGCGGGGCGTCCTGTCTCTCCATCCGGTGACCATTGCGCGTGGTGGAATACGATAAAACGTAGAATCGATCTCGACGCTGCGAAAAGTACTGGCGTAGGTTTCCAGAAACTGGGCGGGCTTGAGATTCTCCGGATAAAAGGATCCGACCCAGTCCAGTTTTGACCAGCTGACGGTTCCTAGATAAAGGTTTTCGGGTAGCGCCATAATCACTGTTCACCATATCCGAAAGTGGGCGTCAACCACGAACCGGTGTCGGTCCGCAGCCGGTATTTCTTGACAACTCGTTGCCATCCGTTTACCTTCAGAAAACACGGTTGTTTTCATTTCCACGAGGGCAAGATCCATGAAAGAGGCTTACGATAGCAAGATGGCCAGCCGCATCGTCGGGGTCAGCCTGCGGCAGATCCAATACTGGGACGAGCGCGGCTTTGTCCGACCGTCTGTCAAGCCAGCCCAGGGACGGGGCACAAAGCGGCTGTATTCATTTCATGATTTAGTTTGCCTTAAAGTCGTGAAGGATCTTGCCTATCATGGAATCAGCCTGCAAAAGATTCGGCGTTGCCTACAGCCTTTGCGACAGTACGCCGCCAAAGCCGAGCAGCCGCTTGATTCCCTCAAATACGTTACCGACGGGGAAAAGCTTTTTGTCATTACCAACGACCGCAAGAAAATCCTCGACGCTATGGAGCGCCATTTTGTGCTCTCCTTGGGAATTGGCAATTTGGTGCGGGAACTGAACGGCGAAGTGCGGCGCGCGGCTCGAGCCGGCGGCGGGGAAACTACCGCGATGTTGCGCCGCCTGCAGGAAAAACGGACGGGATCAGCATAGCCTCCCATGGAGCCGGCCCGGATTACACCGATGATGCATCAGTACCTCCGCATTAAGGAGAGGTACCGGGATGCGATTCTGTTTTTTCGCCTCGGCGACTTTTACGAAATGTTTTTCGAAGATGCCGAAACGGCATCGAGGATCTTGGATATCGCATTGACATCGAGGAACAAGAACGAGCACTCCTCGGTGCCGTTGTGTGGAGTGCCTTATCATTCCGCCGAGCCCTATATCCGAAAACTCTTAGACGCCGGTCACAAAGTGGCGGTCTGCGAGCAGATAGAAGATCCCAAAACCGCCCAGGGTGTAGTGCAAAGAGAAGTGGTCCGTGTGATTACCCCAGGGACGGTTACCAATGCCGATGCCTTGGATGCTCGTGACAACAATTTTCTCGCTGCCGTTTGTGAAGCGCGCGGCGACTTTGGCCTGGCAGTGACGGATATCACCACGGGCGAATTTCGCTTTACCCAACTGGCCGACGAGCAATTCTTGTTTGACGAGATCAGTCGAATTAAGCCGAGCGAGCTGCTGATTGCCGAACGCGCCGCTGCTCTTCGAGAACAGCTGCAAAAGACTTTCCCCGTGGTCCATGTGACCCTGGTGGCGGATTCTTTTTTCTCCGATATGGCGGCCGACAGACTTGCAAAAGAACAAGTTGCGGGAGCTTCTCATTGGCGAGCGGGAATTCGGGCGGCCTCGGCAGTGATCGGTTATCTCGAAAGCAATGCGGCGGACTCGCTGCGCGTCCTGCGTGACTTGGAGCCTTATGCCGCCTCCGGCTATCTGGTCCTTGATGAAACGACCCGAATCAATCTCGAACTCGTCAGCAACTACCAAGGCGATAGAAAAGGTTCACTGCTGGCGGTCATCGATCGGACGTTGACACCGATGGGCGCCCGGCGATTGCGTCAGTGCCTGCTTTACCCGCTGCTTGATGAGCAGGCGATACGCGGACGTCATGACGGTGTTCAGGAGCTCGTGGATCAATTCCAGACACGTCAGGAACTCAAACTCTGGCTGCGTAAGATTAGTGATCTTGAACGTCTTAGCGGCAGGGTTGTGGCGGGGAGTGCGCTGCCGAGAGATCTGGTTGCGATCCGGGAAACGCTGACTCACGTGGGGGCCATTCGCAAAGAGCTCAGCTCCTGTAACTCGACGATCTTGAAGTCGCTGCAAACGAAGATTGCCGAATTGCCTGAAGTTGTTTCGCTCATCGAAAGCGCGATCGTCGATGCGCCGCCGTTGGCGGTCAAGGAGGGCGGTTTTATTCGTGCCGGTTTTGATGCGGAGCTCGATGAGATTCGGCGCATGCGATCTCATGCCAAAGAATGGATGGCCAATTTCGAGGTCGGAGAGCGGCGGCGCACAGGAATTCAATCCTTGAAGGTGAGATACAACCGGGTCTTCGGTTATTACATCGAAGTGACCAAGTCGCATCTCAAAGCGGTGCCGGAGGACTACATTCGTAAGCAGACGCTCGCCAACGGCGAGCGTTATATCACGCCGGAGCTGAAAGAATATGAGGCCAAGATTCTTAATTCCCAGGAACTGATCGAGAAGTTAGAGATCGCCTTGCTGGCCCGTGTGCGTGAACAAGTCGCCGTTCATTTTATCGCTTTGAAGGATATGAGCATCGCTCTCGCGATGCTGGACGTGCTGTTGTCGTTTGCAGAAGTCGCCGAGTCGCAGCACTTTATCCGGCCGCGGGTAAATAGCGGCTTCGCGCTGATCATCAGAGAAGGGCGTCACCCGGTGGTGGAAGCGACGTTGGGCCGCGGCGGTTTTGTGCCCAACGACTCCATTCTCGATCCAGCATCCAATCAAATCCTGCTGCTCACGGGGCCCAACATGGCAGGCAAGTCGACTTACATGCGCCAGGTCGCATTGATCGTGATTCTCGCTCAGATGGGCAGCTTTGTGCCGGCATCAGAGGCCCGGATTGGCATAGCGGACCGTATCTTTACCCGCATTGGCGCCTCCGACTCACTGGCGCGCGGCGAGTCGACTTTCATGGTGGAGATGAAAGAGACCGCGAATATCCTGCATCATGCCAGTGAGCGTAGCCTCATCCTGCTGGATGAAGTGGGCCGGGGCACGAGCACCTTTGACGGGATCTCCATCGCCTGGGCCGTGGCGGAGCGTCTTCATGATATGCCGGGGCGACCGCGAACGCTCTTTGCGACGCACTATCACGAGCTCACCGATCTGGTACGAACCAAAGAAAGGATCAGGAACTTCAATTTTTCAGTTAAGGAATGGCAGGGCGATGTTATTTTTCTGCGTAATCTAGTCGAGGGCGCCGCCAGCCACAGTTACGGCATTCACGTCGGCCGGCTGGCCGGCTTGCCGTCGGCGGTCATCGAGCGGGCCAAGGAAATTTTGCAAAACCTCGAGAGCGGCGAGGCAGAGGGAAAACGAGCCGATACAGAAAAAAGCGGGGCTCAGGTGGACGAGCCTGTGCAGATGGCGCTCTTTGGATCTCTTGAAAGGAAATTGACCGAGGAACTAAGAAAACTCGACGTGTCCCGGCTATCGCCAATCGAAGCGTTGAACTTGCTTCATAAATTGTCTGAGGAAGCGAAAAGGTAGCCACGGGTTGTAGAGTGTTTATGTCTAGGAGACTGCTGCTCGGCATAATCGGACTTATGGGCTTGGGGCTATGGGTATCGCAGGGATGCGCAGGGGGGCCGGAAACTCTCCATCGTCTCGCTCAGGTGCAGAAGAAAACTCCGGCGACAAATCCGATCGCCAATTCTGATAATAACGAGGCGCTTGACGTTGATCGCAGGATGCAGCCGTCAAAAGTTTCCGCTTCGCCGGACAGGGTTCGCCTGTTCGCGGTGCGGGTTCTGTCGTCTCAGACGTACAGTCGGGTCACCATAGACCTTTCCCACGAGGCACGCTATGAAACCCATCGCCTCAAGGGAGATCCGACGAAAGGATTGCCGCCGCGGATCTATGTCGACCTGTTCAGCACCAAGCTGGCGATGGATTCCAAAAATCCGATTGCCGTCGACGATGGTGTGCTGCGTCAGTTGCGCGTAGGCCAATTCAGCGCGGATATCGTGCGCATCGTTATCGACCTGACAACCTTAGGCGAGCACAACGCCTTTCTGTTGGCCGATCCTTATCGCCTGGTGATTGACATCCAGGGACAGAAAAATGCCGACGCAGTCGCTGTCGACAAGAGCAAGAAGAAAACAGCGACCACGCCGGAAAAAGGAAAGCAGATGGCTGTCTCGGGAATCCGCAAGATTGTTTTGGATCCGGGGCACGGCGGCAAGGATCCGGGAGCCATCGGCGCCGGAGGGATGGCGGAAAAGGACATTGTTTTGGCGGTGGCGAAAAAGCTGGAGCGGAAATTGAAGCAGGAAATGGGAGTGGAGGTGATTCTGACGCGACGGGATGACCGATTCATTCCCCTGGAAGATCGGACGGCCATCGCCAACGCCGAAGCAGCCGATCTTTTTGTCTCTCTGCACATGAATGCGAGCCCAAATGGTGAGGCAAGGGGGTTGGAGACGTATTACCTGGACAACACCAATGACGAGGGTTCGCTGCGGCTTGCGGCGCGTGAAAACGGCACGTCCCGGAGGAATGTTTCCGATTTGCAGTTTATCTTGAGCGATATGACTCAGAATATGAAGCTGGAGGATTCCATTACCCTTGCCCATCACTTGCAGCATTCGCTGGTCAATGGCATGTCAACCAGATTTGCCGATGTTAAGGACCTCGGGGTCAAGAAGGCGCTTTTCTACGTACTGGTGGGAGCACGCATGCCCAGCGTGTTGGTGGAAATGTTTTTCATCACCAACCAGACCGAAGGGCGCGCCATGAGCCAAGAGACTTACCAGAACGCCGTGGTTGACGCATTGTACGATGGGATCCTGAAGTACAAGGAAAACAACTTGGCAAACAAAACCCTATAGAGAACATTGGCGTGGACGCAATCGCACTTTCCCGCTCCCTGTTAGACGAAACCCAGACGGAGTCGGATCTTCGACGCGCGGCGCGGAGCTATGTAAGAAAAGGCCGCGAGCTGCTTTTGGAAAAGCACCGGGCAGGTGCCGGCGGAGTCGAGGTGGTGTCGGTCTACTCGACGATGATGGACCAATTGATCCGCTATCTTTTCGGCAGGGTGAGCGACGACTTCATTCGCAAGTATCCCAGTGAAAATCCTCGCTGCACGGTCGTCGCCCAGGGCGGATACGGCAGGGGAGAGCTTAATCCCTATTCCGATATCGATCTACTCTTTCTTTACTCTTGGAAAATCTCGCCTTATGCCGAAGCGGTGACGGAAAGGCTGCTTTACACGCTGTGGGACGCCGGTCTCCAGGTGGGTCATGCCACTCGCACCATCAAAGAATCCATTGCGTTGTCCACCTCGGACATGAAGGTAAAGACGGCGCTATTGGACGCTCGCTACCTCTGCGGTCACTACGAACTCTACCAAGAGTTTGACAAGGCCGTGGAGAGCCGCTTGGTTAAAAAGCGAGTCAATCGATTCGTCCAGGAAAAGCTGGTGGAAAATCGGCTGCGTCATGAAAGCTACGGCGGATCGGTCTATCTTTTGGAGCCCGACGTAAAGGACGGCGAGGGCGGTCTGCGCGATATCCATACGGCTCGATGGATCGCCCGAGTAAAAGCCGGCGCCAAGGACCTCGATGGGCTGGCCTTAAAGGCAATCGTCAGTGCCGACGATGTCGGCAAGCTCAAAGCCGCCCAGGACTTTTTGTTGCGCGTGCGAAACGAGCTTCACTTTTCGACCGGCAAACACCAGGACCAGTTGACCTTCGAAGAACAACAAAAGGTCAGCCGGGCACTGGGCTTCGAAGGCGAGGGGACTTTGAAGGCCGTTGAGGTTTTCATGCGCAATTATTATCTCCATGCCGCGCAGATTAGCCGCCTCACCACCTTGATCATTCACCGTCTCACCGATGCCCCGCGCCCGCTTGTGGGCGGACTCTACAGCTTTGCCAAGACCCTGCGCGAGGGCATTTCCGTTTCCCAGGGACAGTTGTTGATAACGAAGCCGAGTATTCTCAAGTCCGAGCCGGGCAATCTCATCGAAATCTTCGCCGAGATGCAGAAGCAGCGCTGCGAGCTGAGCCACGAAACGCGGGAGCTCTTACGCGATCATGTCGAGTTGATCGATGATCGATTCCGTCGTTCGGCAGCGGCCAACATCCCGTTTTTTAAGATACTCAAGTGGAAGGAGCGGGTTTACCAGACACTCTTGGAAATGCACCGCTGCGGGATTCTCGGGGCGTTTATCCCCGAATTCGGCAGGCTGCTCTGTATGGTCCTCCATGACGCCTATCATATCTACACCGTGGACCAGCATTCCCTTAAATTGATCCAGGAGATAGAGCGACTCAAAGCCGGAGAATACAAAGAGGAGCTGCCCCTTCTCACCCAACTGGCCCGCGACGCCGACAAGATCGAGTTACTCTATCTCGGGCTGATGTTTCACGACATTGGCAAAGGGTTCGGCGGGGGACATTCAGAGATCGGCGCCCGTTTGGTGCAGCCCATTGCTCGGCGCATGCGTCTCAACGCGGACGATGGAGCCCTGGTGGAATTCTTAGTACGCCACCACCTGTTGATGACCCACACGGCGTTCCGACGAGATTTGGAAGACGAGAAAACGATTTTTGACTTCGCAAAGACGATGGGCAACGTCAACAATCTCAAAATGCTCTACCTGCTAACATTTGCGGATGTCAAAGCAGTCGGCCCTGACGTCTGGAATCCATGGAAAGCGTCGCTGCTGGGGGAGCTTTACGTCAAGACATTAAACGTCCTCGAGGAAATGGAAAAGGGGGAATTCCAACGTGAAGATGTGCGGGCGGTGCTAAGAAGAATCCAGAGCCGGGTCAGGCGTGAGCTCGCCAAAGATCACCCGGACGACAGGGTGGACCATTTTCTGGAGGCGATGCCGGAAAGATATTTTCTTTCTACCGCCGAGAGCGATACTCCGGCGCACTTCGAGTTGATGGAAAAATTTACCGGGAACGGGGCGGTCACCGCCGTCGAACACTTTCCCGAAAGGGACTGCAGTTCGGTCGCGATCTGTACCCAAGATCGCCCGGGACTTTTTGCGTCGATTACCGGGACGTTAACGGCGCTGAATCTGGACATTCTGAACGCCAGGATTTTTACTTCCAGCGACGGTCGAATCCTGGATGTTTTTCGGATCTCGCACCGAGGGCGTTCCGAGCTGGTCATGGCGGAACAAAAGTGGAATAAATTTCGCTCGACCCTGAATGACGTCTTGGAGGGCCGACTGGATGTTGCCCGGCTGGTGGAAAATTCCCAGCGCTCCTCATTTTTGCAGAGGCATGCGCCGAAGGTATCCACGGTTGTTCAGCTGGATAACGAAGCGTCCGACTTTTTCACTATTGTCGAAGTTTTCACCGAGGATCGCATCGGGATCCTGTTCAAGATCACTTATGCGCTGCATCAGCTCGGCTTGTCTATCCACGTCGCCAAGATATCGACCAACGTCGATCAGGTGGCCGACATTTTCTACGTTACTGACGAAAATGGAAAAAAGCTTCCAGAGCCGGATCGACTGGAAGAGATTCGCTTATCCCTTTACCAAATTCTAGCGCCGCAAGATGAAAGAGTCGCTCAGCCCTTACATTGACTCCTTCCTTACGATGATCGCGGTGGAGAAGGGGTTGACCAAAAATACGGTTGAGGCCTACAGCCGCGATCTGGTTCGACTATCAGAGTTTTTGGTTGCCCAAAGCGTCGCCTCCTGGAACCAGACCGAGACCCCGCATCTCCGTTCCTATTTGTCGTCGCTGCGCCGCAGCGGGTTGAGCCCGCGTTCCATAACCCGGCACATCGTCACCGTACGGCAATTCTATGGTTTCTTGGAAACCGAAGGAGTGATCAACGAGAATCCGGTACCGCCATTTCATTTGGCGACCGGGGGAAGAAAGTTGCCGCAGACGCTCTCGGCCGACGATGTGCGCAGGCTGCTGGCTCAGCCAAACCCACAGAAACCGCTGGGGGCCCGTGATCAGGCGATGCTTGAACTTTTGTATGCAACCGGACTGCGGGTTTCGGAACTGATCGCTTTGCAGATGCAGCAGATTAATTTTCAGGGGAATTTTTTGACCGTCAAGGGCAAAGGCTCGAAAGTGCGAGCTGTTCCTTTCGGGAAATGGGCCCGGCAAAAATTACTCGACTACATCAAGGTCAGCAGACCGCGACTGTCCAAGAATGGGACCAGCGGTTTTGTGTTTATCAACCGCTCGGGCCGGCCTTTGACGAGGCAAGGATTCTGGAAGCTCATTCGCGGTTACGCGCTCGCCGCCGGCGTCGAGAAGCGGGTAACGCCGCATACCCTGCGCCATTCGTTTGCCACCCATCTTCTCGAAGGAGGTGCCGATCTGCGCTCTGTGCAATCCATGTTAGGTCATGCGGATATTTCAACGACGCAGATTTACACCCATGTGAATGGCGCAAGGCTCAAGGAAGTTCATCGGCGCCATCATCCAAGAGAGCGGAGTGACAGAAAAAAGACGCCGGAATGATGGAGCGCTGGAGTATTGGAGTACTGGAAGGACAAGCACGCGCATCACTCCATTACTCCGTCACTCCAGGTTTGCTATCCTTGGCTTGTGTTTTCTCAAGGCTTGCCGTATTCATGTTGCAATAGCGAGTAAGCGAGACGGTTTTGGTAGACACCATTCAACAAATTGCCCTGTGGGCTCTTCCCGTCCTCGTTGCTATCATCTTTCACGAAGTATCCCATGGTTGGGTTGCTTATCAGTTAGGTGATCCTACCGCCGCCAGAATGGGGCGGCTGACGCTCAATCCGATTGCTCATATTGATCCGATAGGGACTATTTTGTTACCGGCACTGCTGATTATTTCCAATGCGCCATTCTTGTTTGGCTATGCGAAACCGGTTCCGGTCAATTTTCACAATCTTAGAAATCCCAAGCGGGACATGGTCTGGGTCGCGCTGGCCGGGCCAGTGATGAATCTCTTATTGGCGTTGAGTTGCATCTTGGTTTTGAAAATTGGCCTGCCACTGATTGCGGCGGGGACCATCTATTCTTCTTCGTCCGCCTTGGTGAACTTTTTCGCGCCGGTGGCATTGATGGCCAAAAACGGTGTGTTGATCAATGTCGTCCTAGCGGTTTTTAACGCATTGCCACTTCCGCCATTGGACGGGGGCAGAGTGGCGGTGGGATTACTTCCCGAGCCCTACTCTTCGATGTTGGCGCGGGCTGAGCCCTATGGTTTTTTGATTCTGATCATATTGTTGATGACCCACGCATTGGACAAAATTATCGGGCCACCCATAGATTTTTTAATTAACTTTTATTTCAAGTTCCTTTAGACTTGGCAATTATGGATACCATTGTGAGCGGTATGAGGCCTACGGGACGGCTTCATTTGGGTCACCTTCATGGCGCGCTGAAAAACTGGCTGAGGCTCCAGGAAAATTATCGCTGCTACTTTTTCGTCGCCGATTGGCACGCCCTGACCACGGACTATGCTTCGCCACAGGGCATCAAATCGAGCATCGACGAGATGGTGACAGACTGGCTAAGCGTTGGCTTGGATCCCCGTCGCTCGACTATCTTTCGGCAGTCGCAGGTGAAAGAGCATGCGGAGCTCCACTTGCTCTTTTCAATGATCACGCCGGTCCCATGGCTGGAGCGCAATCCCACCTATAAAGACCAGCTCAGGGAATTGGCGGAAAAGGATCTGTCGACCTACGGATTTCTGGGCTATCCGGTTTTGCAAGCCGCAGACATTACTATTTATAAAGCCCACAAAGTCCCCGTGGGAGTCGATCAAGCGCCCCACGTTGAACTGACCCGCGAGATTGTACGGCGCTTCAACCAGATCTACCGCCCCATTTTCCCGGAGCCGGAGGTTCTACTCACCGAGGCGCAGAAGGTGCCGGGATTGGACGGGCGAAAGATGAGCAAGAGCTACAACAACGCCGTATTTCTATCCGACACACCGCAGGAAATCGACCAGAAATTGAGCCGTATGATGACCGATCCGGCGCGCGTCAGGCGGAGTGATCCCGGCGAACCGGAAAAATGTCCGGCGTTCCAGTTGCACAAAATCTATTGTACTCCCGACGAAATCAACTATGTTTCGCGCGGCTGCCGCACCGCCGGCATCGGCTGCCTGGATTGCAAGAAGGTGATGATCAAGCATGTGATTGAAGATCTGGCGCCGTTCCGCGAGCAAAGAGCACGCTATGAGAAAGACCCTGAGCAGCTCGAAGCGGTGCTGACAACCGGTAACGCGATCGCTCATGAAAAAGCTGCCGAAACCATGGTTGAAGTGCGGGAAGCGGTAGGACTGTGACCACTCGAGTACAACTCGAAATCTTCGAAGGGCCGTTGGACCTGCTGCTTCATCTGATCAAAAAGAATGAGGTCAGCATCACCGACATTCCGATTGCGATGATCACCGAACAGTACCTGGCGACGTTGGAAGTGATGCATACTTTGAATCTCGACGTCGCCGGCGAATTTTTGGTCATGGCGGCTACCCTGATTCACATTAAGTCGCGTATGCTGCTGCCGCTAACCGACGGCGACGAGGACGAAGAAGACGGTGGGGCAGATCCACGCGAGGAGTTGGTGCGGCGGCTGCTCGAATACCAGCGCTTCAAGGATGCCGCGGATGAACTGGAGCGAAGGGAAGTGCTGACGCGGGATGTGTTCGTTCGTTCTGTGGCGCCAGTCGAAGATATCCCGGCGCCGGAATTTCGCGACATCTCGGTATTTGAACTTTTAAGCGCATTAAAACGGGTTCTTGATCGCTTGCCCAAGGACGTTGTCCATGAGGTGATGCTCGAAAAGATCACCGTGCGGGAGAAAATGACCCTGCTGCTTGATCATTTGCGTAGCCAGGGCAGTATTCTATTTGAGTCGCTTTTTGCCGGGGTAACGACCCGGATGGAGGTCGTCGTCACGTTTCTGGCGATGCTCGAGCTAGTTAAAGTCCGAGCCATACGAATCTTTCAGGAAGAAGCCACCGGGTCGATTCAGATTGAAGCTACAGCTGGCATAGAGAACGCGCCGGCGGTTCTTGCCACGCATGAGCCCGAGGAAGATCAGCATGGAACGTGAGGACATAAAGTCGATTATTGAGAGCTTGTTGTTCGTCGCCGACGGACCTCTGACCATTCAAAGGTTGGGCGAAGTGCTGGAAGGGGTGGGGAAGGCAGACCTTCGATCGACTCTCGAGGAACTGCAGGCGGAGTTGGAAAACAGCCGGCGCGGGATTCGGCTCGTCGAGGTCGCGGGCGGTTACCAGTTGCGGACGCCGAAAGTCAATGCCAATTGGGTAAAAAAATTCCTTGGTGGCCGGCCGGCGCGCATGGGACGAGCCACCCTCGAGACCTTGGCGATCATTGCCTATCGGCAACCTATCACTCGGGCGGAAATCGAGACCATCCGCGGCGTGGATGTGGATGGGGTCATAAATACGCTTTTGGATCGCAGCTTGATCCGCGCCGTAGCGCGCAAAGATGTCCCCGGGAGGCCTTTTCTCTACGGCACGACGCCGGAGTTTCTGCAGTTATTCAATCTCAAGGATCTCACTCATCTGCCCACGCTCAAGGAGATGGAAGAGATTACCCTGCCGGCAATTCCCGGCGAGGAGCTGCCGGTCGAAGGTGTCGAAGAAAGCTAGACTAGCTTCTTGCTGAAGAATTTTCTCGCAGTCCTTCGACGGCGCTCAGGACGAGCGGAGGGGGATTTTCCGTTCATGCTGATGAGGGTCTCGAAGCACTCTGACATTTTTCCAGCGACCGGCTAGTGCAATCTCCGAGTCCGACTACTGCTCATGGAACGTTTACAAAAAATAATCTCCCGCGCGGGCCTGGCTTCGCGTCGTGAGGCGGAACGATGGATCCTGGAGGGACGCGTATCTGTCAACGGCGCGGTCATTTCCAAGCTCGGCTCCCAAGCGGATCCCGTGAAAGATAGTATCAAAGTTGACGGCAAGCGAATCAAACCCGCCGCAGCACCTCTTTATTTTGCGTTCCACAAGCCGCCGGGAGTCATTACCACTCTCAATGACCCGCAGAAACGTCCGGATCTGACGCGATTCCTAGAAGGTCTGGGGACCAAACAGAGAGTTTTTCCGGTGGGCCGATTGGACTTCAACTCCACAGGACTTTTGCTGCTGACCAATGACGGCGAACTGGCCCGACGGCTCACCCATCCCCGCTTCGGCGTGGAGAAAGTTTATCAAGTAAAACTGAGTGCCTGTCCGACGGCCGATGAATTTGCGCTCTTGCGCAAAGGCATTCGCCTGGAGGACGGGCTAGCAGCTCCGGCGCGGGCCCGCGTACTGGAGAAACTGAAAAAAAATGCCTGGGTGGAGATTGAACTTCACGAGGGACGCAATCGCGAAGTCCGTCGCATCTTCGAAACGCTGGGCTATTTCGTCGAGAAGCTGATCCGCGTGCGGGTCGGACCCGTAGCGCTTGGTTTCCTGCGACCGGGTGGGATCCGAGCGCTGTCGCAAAGCGAGATCAAGGGTGTGAAGAGCGCCGTTGGTATGCTCTCCTCTCAGTCCTTACCCTTCACCCCTCGCGTTAAGGCAAAGGGTAAAGCGTCAAGCATAAGGAGTCAGTGGCGCAGGCTGCAGAACTCTTCGTAATCGATCAGCTGGTGAATGGTAGGATGATCGCCGCACATCGGGCAGTTAGGGTCGCGGCGCAGATTCAAGGTATTGATCTCCATGGTCAAGGTGTTGAAACAGAGTAGACGGCCGATCAAGCTGTCGCCTTTACCGAGAATCAGTTTAATCGCTTCCAAGGCTTCGATGACCCCGATGAGCCCGGGCAAAACTCCCAACACGCCGGCTTCAGCGCAACTCGGCGCCATGTCCGCCGGAGGCGGTTCAGGGTAGAGGCATCGATAGCAAGGTCCCTTGCCGGGGTAGAAGACCGTTGCTTGGCCGTCGAACTGAAAGATACTTCCGTGCACGTTCGGCTTATTCGCCAGAATACAAGCATCATTGACCAGGTAACGCGTCGGGAAGTTGTCGCAGCCGTCGACGATAATGTCGTAGTCTTTGATGATGTCCATGATATTCGCGGACGTAAGCTTGTCCTGGTAGGTGATCACCTTGACGTCCGGGTTGAGCGCCTGCAGCGTCTGTTTGGCGGATTCCACTTTCGGTTTGCCGACCCGGTCGTTGGTATGAAGAATCTGCCTTTGCAAATTGGAAATATCTACGACGTCATTGTCGATGACGCCCAGGGTTCCCACCCCAGCCGCAGCTAGATAATATGCCGAAGGGGAGCCCAAACCGCCGGCACCGACCATGAAAACTTTGGCCTGTAGGAGCTTGGCCTGTCCTTCTTCGCCCACTTCGGGGAGGAGGAAATGACGGCTATAGCGAATCAGTTGCTCCGGGGTGTATTGAAAGTCTTGTACCCATTTGTATCCGGCGTTTTTCCAGGCCCCATAGCCGCCAGCCATCGAAGTGATGTTTTGGTAGCCCATTTCCTTGAGGGCCTTTCCGGCAATCAGAGATCGCACGCCGCCGGCACAGTAAGTGATAATGGGGGTATCCTTGTCGGGAACCGTACTCTCCACCTTAATCTCGAGAAATCCGCGAGGTAGCGAAACCGCCCCTTCCAGGTGCCCCTCACGCCACTCGTCTTTCTCGCGAACATCAAGCACTACGTGAGACTTGCCGTTTTTGCTCAAGAGATCGTTGACTTGTTGAGCCGTCAGCTCAGGGATTTCCTTGCGCGCATCGGCCATGATGTCCTGAAAAGTCTTGGCCATGGTTCCCTCCAATAGGTTGACTACCGTCTGCTGGTTCTTGGACCTTAGAGGTCCAAGTTAAAACTGCCTCACCTGAAAGTCAAGGTTAGTGGGTAAAACCCACTATCCCGCCCGACCGTCTACAGTCGCCACTCGATCATTTTCCTCGTGGATTCAATAGATCGCTCAGCGCGTTTCCTAACGTGTTGAACGCGAGAACGGTCAGAAAGATTGCTGTCGCCGGAAAGAAAAGAATGTGGGGGTAGGTGCGCATCGCGCGCCACCCGTCCTGCGCAAGCGAGCCCCAACTGGTTCCCCAAGCGCTGTAAGGGTCGTTGATTCCGAGGCCGATGAAGCTCAAGGTGGATTCGGCGAGGATAGCCGCCGGAATGCTGAATGTGAGGGTCACGATGATCGGACCAAGGATGTTGGGGAGGATATGGTGGAGAATGATTCTTCGCCGGGAAGCGCCCATAGCTCGCGCGCCTTCGACAAATAAAAATTCCTTGGCTTGTAGCATCTGTCCGCGGGCGATACGGGCAAAGCGCACCCAGGAAACCAGTCCGAGAGCAAGGAGCAGACCGCCGATGTTTCTGCCGAAGAGCAACGACAGCAGGATGAAAATCAGCATGTCGGGAAGGCCGTAAAAGATGTCGACCAGCCGCATCATAAGGTGATCCAGATTCCCGCCGATGAAACCGGAAATCAGGCCATAGGCACTGCCGATGACAAGCGCGATCAGGGCCGTACCGATTCCCACGGCCATCGAAACCCGAGCACCGAAGAGAACTCGGGTCAGCAGATCTCGTCCGAGACCGTCGGTGCCCATCAGGTGTGCCAAACTCGGAGCTTCCAGTATCTGTTTCTCTTCGAATCCGCCGGCACCGTAGGGCGATATCCAGGGCGCCAGGAAACCAGCCGCGGCTATGGCCACGACAAAAACGAGGCTGAAAATAAACAGCCGGTCGCTCACGCGCCCGTTTTTTTGTTGATTTGACCTGGCCATGATCAGTAGACTCTTATTCTGGGGTCGACGTAGGCATAGCAGAGATCGACCAAGAAGTTGGCGCCGACCAAAATCGCTGTATAGACCAACGTCACCCCCATGATTAGTGGATAGTCGCGATCGGTCACCGCCGTGATGAAAAACCTGCCCATGCCGGGGATCGCAAATACGTACTCGACGACAAAGGAGCCGGTGACTAACGCCGCCGTCAATGGTCCCATCACGGTGAGCACCGGTAACAATGAACTTCTCAATGCATGTTTGAACAACACAGCGTCTTCTCGCAGGCCTTTGGCGCGCGCTGTGCGGATAAAATCTTCGCCGAGAGCTTCTATCAGTGTCGATCGAAGCAATGCCGCGATATAAGCGGCTGGCGCCGCGCCCAGGGTAATCGTCGGTAAAATCATGCTGGCAGTATTGTCCCATCGTCCCGCTTGCAACCAACCGAGCTGCACAGCAAATAGCCAGATCAGCAAAGCACCGAGAATGAAGTGTGGCACTGAAATTCCGAAGGTCGCCGTTAACAGGGAGAAGCGATCGATCCATGAGTTACGAAAATAAGCGGCGATTAATCCGGTAGGAAACGATACCATCAGGGCGAAGACCAGAGCGAGCAGGCCAAGAAGCGCCGACGTGGGTAGAGTGTCTAAGATGATCTCTTTCACCCCGCGGTCGAGATACTTGTAGGATGGGCCGAGATCGAGATGAATAATCCCAGCGAGATAACGTAGATACTGTTTGGAGAGAGGCTCATCGAGGTGATACTTGGTTTCGATATTTGCCAACACTTCAGGTGGAAGCTTGCGCTCGCTGTCGAAAGGACCGCCCGGAGCGAGTCGCAGCAGAATGAATGTCAGTGTTGCTACAAACCAAATAACGGCTAGACCATGGAGCAGCCGTTGCAAGATAAACGTGAGCATTTTTGCCCGGTCAGAACATGATTTCCACCCTCGTTTTGGGAGCTGGAGGGTGAAAGGAATTGGGCTTAGAAAGTTTAGTTCCTATCCGCCATGTGACGCAGAGTAGTGCTCGAGCTTTGTCTCCAACCAGCGGGTGTTTACCTTGCCGTTTAGATAATCGGCATCATCGATAACCGTCTGGAGAAACGGGATGCCGGTGTCGATGCCTTGAACCTGAAACGATGCCAACGCCTGCTTCGTGCGGGCAGCGGCCTCAGCGCGATCCCTGCCATGGACGATCAGCTTTGCCAGAAGGGAATCGTAGAAGGGTGGGACGAAGTAACCGGAATAGCAATGGGTGTCCAACCGAACACCGGTGCCCACCGGTGCCTGCCAGTGACTGATGCGTCCGGGGCAAGGGCGAAATCCGTCCTGCGGCGACTCGGCGTTGATGCGGCATTCGATGGCGTGACCGAAAAAGCGTAGGTCGGATTGTTTGAACGGCAGAGGTTCGCCGCGGGCAATCCGCAGTTGCTGCGCCACGAGGTCCACTCCCGTAATCATTTCGGTCACGGGATGTTCCACCTGAATGCGGGTGTTCATCTCCAGAAAAAAAAACTCGTTGCTGTCGTTATCAAAGATGAACTCCACCGTGCCGGCATTTTGATAACCGATGCCTCGCGCCAAGGTCGCTGCGGCATGGCAAATTTGATCCTGAACCTTTGTGGATACCGCATAGGCGGGAGCTTCTTCGATAATTTTTTGATGGCGACGTTGGAGAGAACAGTCGCGTTCGCCCAGATGAATAACATTCCCGGAGCGGTCACCCAAAACCTGGACTTCAATATGCCTGGCGTTGCCGATGTACCGTTCCATGTACAGCGTGTCGTTGCCGAAGGCCGCCCGGGCTTCTGCGGCGGCGGTGCTAAAGATAGTTGCCATCTCGCTCGGGTTCCAGACCAGCTTGATGCCGCGGCCACCACCACCGGCAGAGGCCTTGAGCAGCACCGGATAGCCGATCTTTTCCGCTTGCGCGACGGCTTCCTGCGAATTTTTGGCGTGATCGGATCCCGGCACCGTCGGTACGCCGCAGGAAACGGCGATTTTACGCGCTTCTAGCTTGTCGCCCATCTTGGTGATGTTCTCGGCGCTGGGACCGATAAAAGTGATTCTGTTATCGGCGCAGGCTTGGGCAAGCTCGGCTCGCTCGGATAGAAAGCCGTATCCCGGATGGAGAGCATCGCAGCGCGTGCTCTGCGCGGCCGCCACCAAAGTTCCGGTTTTGAGATAACTATCGATTGAGCGCGGCGGCCCGATGCAAACCGCTCGGTTGGCCATCTTTGCGGCAAGACTCTCTCGGTCCGCTTCGGAGACCGCGGCGACGGTTTCAATCCCTAGACTTTGACAGGCTCGAATTATGCGGACGGCGATCTCGCCCCGGTTGGCGACCAGTACCCGGGTTACGCTCATGGTTTTACGAGAAAAAGCGTCTGCCCGTATTCAACAAACTGGCCGTTTTGAGCGACCACCTGACTGACCGTTCCCCTCACATTGGCGCGCACGCTGTTGAAGACTTTCATCACTTCGATGAGCCCCACGGTGGTATCTTCGGTAATCGCCGTGCCGACCTGCACGAAGGGTGGGGCGCCCGGCTCAGGCGCGACATAGAACGTGCCCAGGAGCGGCGCAGTGATCGGCAACAGTCCTTCGGCTGCCGCTTTGGTGTCGATATTTGAGGCCGCGCTCTGCGGCGCAGGCGCGACGGGAGTTGCTTTTGGTGCTTCTACTACGGTGGCTTTGGCAGGTTGTGCGGACGGGGCGGACGACGAAAGCGGAATCGGATCACCCTTACTTACCGTGATTTTGAGCTCGCCGACTTCCAGCTGAAAGTAGTCGAATTTAGATTCATCAATCAATTTGAGTATGTGCAACACATCATCTTCGGTGAGTTCCATATCCTTGCCTTTCCCGGATGTTTGAGAGTATCAGAGGCGTTAATGCATCCCTCTGAATGGAACTTAACCTATGTGATTTCCGACTTCATGGCAAATAGCGAGGCACAAAATTCACCGTGAGTCGGTTGGCTCCGCCGGTCGCACGTGATGCAAATCCAAGCGGCCCATAGAATTCATCTCCAAGCCGGCGAAAAGTGGATTGAGAATGGTACTCTCGGTGCGCCAATAAAGCGGCACCATCGGCAGATCGGTTTCGCAGAGAATTTTCTGAGCGTCATCGTAGAGTCTCACACGCTTCTTGGTGTCGAACTCGCGGGCGGCAGCCTCCGTCAGCTGGTCATATCGGTTGTTTTTCCAGCGCAGGTGGTTGTTGCCGCTGTTGGACGTGAAGAGCTTCATGAAGTTGTCGGGGTCGGGATAGTCGGCGCCCCAACCGTCGCGAAATACGGGAAAGGGATCGTTCTGCAGCTTCTTGAGATAGACCTTCCATTCCTGATTTTCTAAACTGACGATAACCCCGAGATTTCTCTGCCACATTCCTTGGACGGCTTCGGCCACCAACTTTCGGTCTTCGTCGGTGTCGTAACCCAAGACGATGCGCGGAAATCCTTTGCCTTCCGGATAGCCGGCCTCGCGCAGCAGCCGGCGCGCCTCGGGCGGATTGAAGTGCAGGCCGATCTTCGGGTTATGCGCCAGCATCCCCGGAGGTATCCAGGAAGATGCCGGCTCTTCGCCGCCGTGAAGAATTTTTGGAAAGACACTCCGGTCGATGGCCATGGCGAAAGCCTTCCTGACCCGTGGGTCATTGAAAGGCTTTCGATCAACGGCAAATCCATAATACTCGCCCCGAAGTTGCGGCACCCGTTTAAAGCCGCGTTGTTTGGATAAGCGATTTTTTTCCAATGCCGGGATGCTGTGATCGTCGAGGAAGTCCAACTGGCCCTGCTCGTACATGGCAACGGCCGTGGTTTTCTCCTTCACCATTAACATCGTAACTTTGTCGATGCCTGGCTTGGCGCGAAAGTAATTAGGGTTGGCTTTCAGTTCGATTTCATTCTCATGCTTCCACGACGACAGCAGAAACGGTCCGTTCGTCACGATATTTTCGGGGTCGATCCAGCGGGAATCGAACTTCTCGATGATGTCCTGTCGCTGGGGAAAAGTGGTTTCAAAAGTGGTAATAGCCAAAAAGTAGGACGCGGGGTAGCGCAGACGGACGACCAGGGTATAATCATCCTGCGCTTGGACACCCACCGCGGTGGCGTCGGTCAGTTTACCTTCGTTGAACTCTCTGGCGTTCTCAATGTCGAACAAAATGTAGGCGTATTGGGACGCTGTTTTGGGGTCGAGGAGTCTCTTCCAGGAGTATTCGAAATCCTGGGCACGGACTTTTTTACCGTCGCTCCAGGAAACATCGTCACGCAAATGGAAAACGAGCTTGCGGCCGCCCTCGAGGACATCCCAAGACTTGGCGATCACCGGGGTCGGTTTGAGCTGCTTGTCAAATTCCGACAGCCCGACCATCAAATTTGCGATGACGTTGAAAGAGACGTGGTCCGTCGCCAAAGACCAGTCGAGACTGGGCGGCTCGGTGCTGAGATTGACCCGAAAATTTTTTCCCGCTGTGCCGCCTTTCGGGCTGGTTTCGCAGGCGGCACAAAATAGCAGCAGAATGAGCGCAAACAGTCGCCATTCGCTCAAGGTTTTGTTCTTTGAAGGAAACAAGGCTGCTTGCGTAGCAGGAGTTTTGTAAATATTACTAGCTGACGGTTAACCGGAAAGGATTATAGCATGGACGGCAAACAAATGTTGCAAAAGTATGTGGTGGTTGAAGGGCACCGCGACGTCTATGAGCAGTTGTATCGCACATCGATCGGCGAAAAGTCACCCATTCGTGATGGCATCGCGCCGCGGTTGATTCGCGACGGCATCAACCTCTGCGTTTACGCCATCAGCGGCGATTCTTATTCCCATTCTCAAAACACCGGCCGTTATCTGGAAACCGCTCTCGACCAGATCGACCAGTTTTTGGAAGAGGCGCCGCGCTCCGAAGGGATGATCCAGATGGTCAAGACCCGCAGCGATCTCCCCGACAGAGTTGAGCCAGGTACAGTCAAATTCCTACTGCATTTCGAAGGCTGCATGCCGCTACGCGGCAGCATCCACAATCTAAGAAATTTTTACCGCCTTGGCCTGCGTTCGCTGCAGCCGGTGTGGAATTTTCGCAACGAGCTCGGCGACGGCGTATGGGAGAACCGCACCGGAGGCGGTTTGACGAATTTTGGAGTGGAAGTGATCAAAGAGGCCAATCGGTTGGGCATGGTGGTCGATCTCTCGCACATGAATCGCGAGGGATTCTTCCAGAGCTTGGAGGTGGCTACCGCTCCGCTTTTGGTCAGCCACGCCAACGCCTGTGGAATGCTGGACAATCCGCGTAACCTGGCGAACGACCAGATCAAAGCCATTGCCGATCAAGGCGGTTTGGTGGGGATTCTCGCGTTGCCGGAGCGCGTCGGCAAAGGGGAGGTTGGAATCGAAGATATGTTGAAACACATGGACTATATGATCAATCTCGTCGGTATCGAACATCTTGCTTTGGGCATGGACTTCGTCAAATACGACGGACCGCGCACCCTCAAGGATCGTCACCATCCGCTGCACAAGGATCCGCTGATCAAAGGCTTCGAGGAAATCGAGGACCTGCCCAATCTAATCGACGGTCTGCAGAAACACGGCTACAAAGAAGCGGAAATCGCCCTGATTCTCGGCGGCAACTACCTGCGCGTACTCAAAACGATTCTGCCGGAGCAATCCGTGATTTAAGTCTCGCCGGCGCGAAGGGATCACACTAAGATTCCAGTTGCACCTCGCGACGCAATGAAAACAAGCCAATTTAAGTAGCGATCCGCTGGAGGTGCCGGAGATCGAAAAAGTCGTCGCCAACATGGCGAGGCTCGATCCAGCGGTCGCCGCCAAACTCCGGGACATTCTGGGAATCAAAAAGTGAAGCAAACATTTCTCACTGTCGGCAACCGCCGTTGGTGTATCGGATTCCGAAGCGATGCCGGTATCGGTCGCGCTAGTTCGTCTACTCGCTGATGGCAGCGTGACGGTCATGGCCGGCAGCACGGAAGTGGGTCAGGGAGCGCGGACCGTATTGAGCCAAATCGCCGCTGAGGAATTAAGCGTTCCAATGACCCAGATTACGATGCAGGGAACTGATACCCTGTTCAAGCCCTTCGACCATTCGACGGGGGCGAGCCGCTCAACGGTGATGGGCAACGCAGTAAAAGCCGCGGCCCAGGAGTTGCGACAACAAATAATCGACGACGACGCGGAGGCCTTGAAAGTGAATGTGCAAGAGATTCAGCTGAAGAACGGTGAAGTGATTTGCGGAGAGCATCGTTTGTCCTAGTTGGAAAAATCCGGCTTCCTCCAGAGTGTCTATAAATAGCGATATAAAGGGACACAGATGAAAATAGGTGTTCAACTTAATCCTCAGGTTTCTATTGATAAGTCTCCAGAATGGCTTATGCCCACGCTGATCGCGCAAGTACGGGTTGCGGACCAAAGCGGCTTTCATGCCTTCTCCATGGGTGAGCACTACAATATTCCCGCGCTGCAGCGGGTGCACCAGATTCCTGCCCTGGCCCGCCTCTGCGCTGAGGTGAAGCACTGCGCAGTCGGTACCGCGGTAATGCTCCTCGGTCTGCGCCACCCCGTGACGGTGGCCAATGAGCTTGCCACTTTGGATGTCATTAACAACGGACGATCCTTCGCAGCCTTCGGACTCGGCTATCGTGACGAAGAGCTCAACGCCTTCAAGCTAAACAAAGCACAACGATTCCGACGCTTCGTCGAAGGTATCGAGATCATCAAAAAGCTTTGGACCGAAGACCATGTGAGCTTCGAAGGAAAGGAATTTCAGCTTAAAGATGTCACGGTGGATCCTAAGCCGCTGCAGAAGCCACGCCCACCGATCTGGATCGCCGCTAATTCCGACGCCGCTGTGGAACGGGCTGCAAGAATCGGGGATGACTGGATCATCGGACCCCATTCGGCCATCGAAGAATTGGAACGGCAGGTGAAGCTCTTTCGAAAAACCTGGGCCACCACCGGAAAGGTTGGCACGCCGAGCTTGCCGATCATTCGTGAAACCTTCGTCGCGAAAACCCGACAGGAAGCGGTAGAAAAAGCGCGACCCTGCCTGGAGCAGCTCTACCGTTCCATTTACATTAAGTGGAAGCAAAACGAAGCCATGCGCGATCCCAGCGAGCTAAGTTGGGCCTTCGGCCGGTTGGCCAAGAACCGCTTCATCCTCGGTTCCCCCGAAGAATGCATCGACCAAATCGCCGAGTACAAAGAGCGGCTTGGAGTCGCCTACATGTTACCCCGTTTTGACTGGACTCCGGGACTCGGCCAGGAAGATATCCTCGCTTCAATGCGTCTTTTCGGGGAAAAGGTCATCCAAAGGCTCTGATTCCGCTCGCTCTGTGTCTTCAAGGGCGATTTAGTGGGGGGTCCCTGCAGCAACGTTTTGAACGACTTGAACGGCTGGAACGATTGGAACCCTGCAGCCCATCGGCTGCAGGCCGTTATGGTCTTGCTTTATCGAGATCGATTGCATATCAGGATAGCCGGGGTTTACACTATCCTCATCAGTCGCCGGAAATCCGCTAATGTCCCAACCAAACACCTAGGGGGTGCTCATGAGAAAAGGTAAAGTCGCCTTGACATCGATCGCATCGATACTCTGGTTCATAGGCTTCTTCGTGTCCCCAAGTCACGGCAAGCTCATTGTCGGACTTTCATCTGTGAACGTTGCCTTTTTACCGGTTTACGTCACCGAAGATAGAGGCTTCTTTAAAGATGAGGGGCTGGATGTGCTTTTGGTTCTCTTCAACGCCGGCGCGACCAATCTTCAGGCACTGGTTGGGGGAGACATTCAAATCATGGGGAGCGCTTTCGTGGAAACGATCGGAGGACGGGGAGCCGGATTCGACGTAAAGAATTTTTGGGGCATCTGTAACCTGATGCCGTTTCAGCTCTACTCCCAGGCCGATTTCAAGTCGATGAAACAAGCCAGGGGCAAACGTTTCGCGATCAGCCGTTTCGGTTCCCTCACCGATTTTCTGACTCGCGCCTCACTGCGCCATTTCAACGTCGATCCGAAGGACGTCACCATCCTTCAAATCGGCAGCACCCCGGCGCGCTTTGCCGCCTTGACCGCCAAAGGTGTGGATGCATCGGTGGTTTGGTTTCCGGTAACCGAGATTGCCAAGAGCCAGGGCTACAACAAACTGCTCGACCTCAAGGAAGTCTTCCCCGACTGGCCCTACGAAACTTTCGCGGCGAAGGAATCCTTTCTCAGCAAAGAAAAAGAGCAGGTCACAAAATTTCTCCGCGCCTACCAGAGAGGCGTGAGTTATACCCGGGAGAATAAAGACGATTCAGTAAGGATTTTGAGGAAATACGTCAAAATGGATCCCGCTTACGCTCCCGCCGGGTATGACGAATACCGAGATTCGTTCCCGCTCAACGGCCAGATCGCCGAGAAGGTTATTCCCACCGTCATCGAACAGGAATTGGAGGCAGGCAGACTCAAGAAAAAATTGACTGTCGAGGATATGATCGATCGTTCTTTTATTTCATCGTTAGCCAAGAAATGAACAGCAATATCGCTGGAGTATTCAAGATTTGACTTGCAGACCGTTCAAAAGAGTTCAGCTGCGAGGCGCGCGAAAATCGACGAGCTGAGGCGTACTTCGCCGGTACGTTGAGGCGAGGCGATTAAGCGCAACGAAGTAGATGGGCTTTTTTCAACGGTCTGGCAAGGAGGAAAAAATGATTATCGATCTGGATTCGCACCTGCGTGAAGGTTACTTCATGGACGAAGTGTACAATTTGCCCGAGCCCTACGCGCGATTCACGCCCCAACGGATCGGCGAGGGCAGGAATCACAATACCAAGTGGGTCCATTCTCTGGATCCAGGCGATCCCCAGGGGCGCGCGGCGCACCGCCATCCTTATATATACGATCCCAAAGTCAACTGGCGTAACGGTGAGATTGCCGAGCGGCAAGTGGCCGGCTACGACATGGCGCGGCGGCTAAAAGATATCAAGAAAGAGGGCATCGACAAGCAGATCATTTTCCCCACGGGCATTAATGTCGCCACAGAGAATATCGGCGGTTTAGGGCTCGCCTGCGCGCAAGCCTACAACAACTGGGTGGCGAAGCTGGTTAAGGGCCATGAGAACGTACTGCTTCCGGTCGCCATGGCGCCGGCCGGCTGTCCCGAGGCGATGGCGGGGGAGTTACGCCGTTGCGTCAAAGAAATGGGTTTCAAAGCCAGCCATTTGGTGCCCTACATCGGTAATCGCAACGTAGACCATCCAACTTTCTATCCGTATTACCAGGCTGCGGAAGAGCTCGGCGTGCCGCTCTTCTGCCATCCGAATAGCAACGGGGAGTTGACTGACCGCTTCGATAATTTCTTCAAGACTCACGTGCTGGGTCGAGTGCTGAACTGCACTCCGGCCTTGGTTGCATTGGTTCTTGGCGGGGTGTTTGAAAAATTTCCGAAGCTCAAAGTCGCCTTCTTCGAGTGCAGCGCGGAATGGCCGCTCTACTGGATGCATCGGATGGACGACGATTGGGAGTGGGCCAAAGACTTCCCGCAGATCTCCGGCGGATTGAAGATGGCCCCGTCGGAATACGTCAAGCGCAATTGCTATGTCACCTGCGAAGCTGACGAAGGCGACATGACACAATCTCTAAAGGAAGTGGGCGAGGATCATATCCTGATGGCCACCGACTACCCGCATTTTGATTCCGAATATCCGCATACAGTGTCCGGCATTCGAGAGAGAAAAGACTTAACGCCCAAGCAGAAAGATAAAATCCTCGGTGAAAACGCCGCGAATTTGCTGAACCTCTAGTTCTAGAACCAAACTTACGTTGACACGCCGGTTGGAGAAGCTTAAGCTTCTCAACCGGCGTCATGGTTGTTAGCCCTAATCCGACAATACTTGCACAGCATTAGCAATGGGCGAAGGCGGTGAGACCTGAAGCCGTGGGCCCCTGAGCGTGCAGTTTGGTGAAAGGCACGGGTCGCAGGAATCATCACCCCCGGGGATGTGGAGTGGCCCTCGAGGTAGTGTCCCATTGCCCAGGGCTACAGGGCTCATCGACTGAGCTTGCTTAGAAATAATGTCGGATTAGGGTTAGCCACTGAACGCCAGCAGTCATCTTCCTAACGTTACAGACTTCCTATCAACCTGCAGCAAAAATATTGCTCCAAGAAACGGATCGTATGGTTTACATAATGATCCCTTATGGGTGCGTGATTTTCCTACCGCTGTAGCCTTTCAGCGACACTACTTTTTCGAGCAATTTCGTAAGTAATTGAATTTAGGAATCGTTTTTTAGGCACACGGGTTGCCTACAATCCAATTAGGAGAAAATGAAAGTCCAAATCAGCTGGAATTAGTTCGGGCTGATGAAGAAAGGAGCAATGGAAGTGAAGGTGATGCAAAAATTCATTGACGGCGGTCATCCTGCCTTAAAAAGCGATAAAAAAATCCTACGGCGGATCTCGACCGCAATTGTAGCGCTTTGTATGCTCAGCCTTACGGCGTGCGCCACAATGCTTGGTGGAGCGGTGGGTGCGGGATCGGGTGCTGCTATTGGTGCAGGTACGGGGTACGGCGCGAAGAAGGGGGCACTCATTGGCGGCGGCGCAGGAGCTGCGGCCGGAGCTGTCTACGATATTTTGCGCTAGGTTCAAGGAGGGAAATCATGCGGATCGGCTTATGTCAGGCAGCAGGACTCATCATGCTGATAATGCTAACGGACACGGCTTGGGGGCAAACTAAACTCGCTTGCGATTCCAAGGGAAACGTTAAAACCCCTGAGCTGGTCGAAGGTCAAGTGTCCAGTGTGAACCAAACACAAGGCAAATTGACAATTCGAGACGGCCGAGGCAAGGACTATGGTTTTCATGCCTCGAGTGAGACATTACAAGACATTAAAATCGGCGATACCATCAAGGCCAAACTCAGGGAGGCCCCCAAGTGTCCGGAGAAATAGCGTTCCTTACCCGCGACGCGCGCGTCCAATGCCTCGGACGGTGAGCGGATATCACTGAAACAAAAACTTAAAGAAAAAGGAGGAATCGATTATGGAAGCAAACCAGAAAAGCAGTTTGCTCGACAAAGCAACCCACTTTGGAGAACGGCTCGTGCAGGTGGGAGGCGATGCCGCGCGCTTAAAAGGCGTAGCGTCTCACGCCGTCGAGGATGCAGTGACTGAGGCTAAACGGTTCGCCAAGCGTGGGCGCTATGCTGCTGAAGATTTGATAGACGACGCCGCCTATCGCGTCAAGCGCGATCCGTTCCGCTCAGTGGCTCTCGGCTTCGCGATCGGCTTCAGCTTGGGCGCGCTAGTTATATGGATGGCGACGCCGAGAATAGGTAGAAACGAGGCAAGAGAAGCTTAACGACTAAGGGGATCCGTCGGACTCGTCGACGACATGTCCGGCGGATTCCATTTCCAACTAGCCAGCTCCGACTCGTCCGAGGGCCATGGGTTTGTCGTCACGTTCGCGACTGACGTCGCAACGATGCAGTCCTACTTTCTCATTCTGCACGCGGCCGACATCGCTGGTGAAGCGGCCGCTACCCTGCGGATTCCCCATCGGGTCCCGGCTGGACTCCACGGCTGCTAGGTCCCCGGAAATTAGCTTGCAACGTCGGTAATGAATTTTAGCTATCGCCGATCAGACCGCAGATCTAGACGAGCGTCGTCAAGCGATTCATGCCCAGTTCTCTGGCCTGTGTGCTTGATGGTCAGGTGCTCGACAACACATCTACATCAGCGTAGAACATTTTCTAATGCCGCTGTCGCCGGGTTCCTTTATAGCTACTCTTGCGTCAGTAATTTTGCTGTTTAATCTGCTAACGTTTGCGCCGTCTTTTGCTTGGTTCGACAAAGGCCATCGAATCGTCGCTTTGATCGCCCAGGCCAATCTCACGGCCGAAGCGCGCAAGGGAATTGAAGCGATCCTTCCCAGCGGCATGACCTTGGCAGACGCGGCGGTTTGGCCGGATCACGAGGGTCGAAGCATACGCGATTTCGATCCCCTCCATTATGTCAATATTCCAGAGAATGCGATTGGCTACGATCAAGAACGCGACTGTCCAGAGAGAGACTGCATGATCGAAGCGCTTAAATGGTTCTTAAAGGTCGTCGCAGATAAGGATGCGCCGATTATAGTGCGGCGACTAGCACTCTATTACGTGGCACATCTGGTAGGCGACGTGCACCAGCCGCTCCACGCTAGTCGAGCGGCGGATCGAGGTGGAATCGATATTTCCGTGTCCTACAGGGGCGAGACAACGAATCTGCACTACTTTTGGGATACCAACTTGGTAGATTTGGAAACCGGTACCGATGAGGAAGTTGCCAGGCAGCTTACTAAAAATCTCACCGCAGAGGAGCGTCTCAAATGGCAGGCGGGTGATCCGACACAGTGGACCAACGAATCACTAGCGCTGGTCAGGTCGCATGCATACAATATCGGGCCAACGGGCGAGCTTTCCGATGATTATGTGGAGAAAGCCCGTCCGATTGTCCGAATCAGACTCGTCCAGGCCGGCCTCAGATTAGCCTGGCTGCTGAATACTGCATTGAAATAAAGAAAATCACCTGCATTGATATTGTGCCGATCAGCTTTTGACGAAAGTTAACCAGGCGCAATTCTTCTTCCATCAAAATCTAATCGTTGGTTCTCGTCGACCGTACAGTCCGACAATCGAAGGCAGTTGCCAAATCGAGTTGACCGAATGGTTGCATGGTCATTTGAGACACTCGAACGTTGGCGCGGGAACTCATGCGGAAGAAGAGTAAGCACATCGATCATGTATACAGTTAGAGCGAGACGTTACCTGGGCCTTTCGGCAAGATTACATCTTTGAAAGATTATGACGCGGACGGGGCTACGGCTTGTCTTGACATGACGGAGCGAGTTTTAATGGTTGCAAGAGTTCCAAATCCTTGCATGACCTACTTTCGCCCATACCTTGTTGGACAACCGACACGAAGATCGGAGTGGCTATGAAGGATTTTGCGACCGTTCTTTTGGCAAGTCTGTTTGTTGTTTTCGTATTGATCTCACTGTTCTCAGTTGAGCGCCGCACCCAAGGCTATCAGTTGGCAAGCAGCTACGGAAAAATCGCCGATTCCGCGGATGAATTGCTGGAAACCGTACTGCTTTACCAACGCAAATAGGAGGATGTACTTACTCCAACTAAGACAATGAAATCCGGGAGTTAGTTGGAAAATCGTATCCTCTTCCGTCATTTGAACAGACACAGATCTTGCGGTCGTGCCTGTACCCTCTGCTGTGTTGAAAGAAAAACTTTATGAGTGATTTCTTGTCAGAGGATATGCTTGAACAGCACCCTTACCGAGGTCCAGTTGTTCTTGCGCTCTTTACCGCTGCGTTATTTCTGCCCGGTCTCGGCGCGCGAGATTTTTGGGCCCCGGGCGAAGCGATCTATGGCGAGATCATTCGAGTGATGTATGAAAGAAACGACTGGCTGGTTCCGATGGTCAACGGACAACTCTATGCTGACAAGCCGATCTTGTATTTTTGGCTGGCGCTAATTGTTTCCAAAATCGCCGGCAGCGTAAACGAGTGGACAGCGCGGTTGCCCGCGGCCCTGGGGGGATTGGGGTTGGTGCTGATCACTTATCAATTTGGCCAAATGTTTTATGACCGGCGGACGGGATTTATTTCCGGATTGGTGCTTGCGACTTCAGGCCAGCTACTATGGGAGTCTCGCTTCTTGCGTTTAGATACCGTGTTGGCATTCTTTCTGTTTCTGGGCTTTTACTATTTTTTGAAAGCATTCACAAAAAAAGCATCCGCTAACAATTACCTACTCGCTTATTTGTGTTTCGCTTTAGCGACGCTCACCAAAGGGCCGGTCGGCCTCGTGCTCCCTGGCTTGGCGGTGCTGAGTTTCATTCTCCTCACGGGTCGGTGGAGGGATATTAGAGAGATCCGTCTGGTTTCCGGTTTCATCACGGCGGCCTTGGTGCTAGCCCCGTGGCTCTTGATGCTTCACCTGAAGGGGAAGGACCAATGGGTAAGCGATTTCATCTGGACTCATAATATTCAGAATTATGCCCTGGAGTCCATCGGGCATGTCCGGCCTTTTTACTATTATTTCATAAACTTGCCGCCGGATTTTTTACCGTGGGTGCTGCTGGTGCCGGGAGCATTGCTGTTTTGCTACCCGTGGAAAGATAAGCTTCGAAATCCTGCGACCCTGGCTCTGGTGTGCTGGTTCGCTACGGTTTTCGTGTTTTTTAGTCTTTCGAAATCAAAAATTGCCTATTATCTGCTTCCCCTTTTGCCTTCGTTAGCGCTTTTGGTGGGCTACTATTTGAGGGTACTGATTGCAGACCAAGATCCTCAGGGGGTGCACTGGCGTTGGACGTCGGGATTTCTGTATCTTTTGACATGCGTACTTGGACTTACGGGAGCTGCGCTCCCAGTTGTTGTTTACAAACTCGAAAAAGGACTTCTCCTTTGGGCGCTAGTGTCTGGAGCGGCATTAGCCGCAGGATCCATCGCGATGTTCGCGTTTCTCAGAGGACGGCAGCTTGAACGTTTTTTCGTCAGTCTCCTAGTCGTTTTGTTTGGTATGTCCTTTACTGCTTCTGCTGGCGTTCTGCCATATCTGAACAAGTACAAATCTCCACGACTCATCGGCGAGGCTATTAGATCCCCTCTGTTGCAAAACTCGCCGGTTTATATTTTTCAGAGTACCATGGCTGATTTCAATTATTATGCTCGTCGAGAGCAAATTCCGGTGCTTGACTCTGAGGATCAACTGCGCAACGTAACACGATCCGAGGGTGGTACCTATCTGATCATCAATGATAAAGATCTCAGAGAAGCCAAATTTAGCATGAAGTCTCAAATTGTCAGTGTGCACCAGGTCGGAGAGAAAAAATGGTATCTGCTCAGGCTTTTCAAAGCGGGTTTGTGAAACTCGCTAATGTTCGTTGACCCAGAAAGACACTCCTAAATGTGCGGTATTTGCGGATACGTTACCTCGGAAGGCGCTGTCAATAAGGAAATCCTGCGGGCGATGGGCGATTCTTTAAAACACCGTGGTCCCGATGACTCTGGCGAGGTCGTGCGGAACCTCGGCAGGTTGTCTGTGGGGCTGGGCCACAAACGGCTAAGCATCATCGATCTTTCTATTGGGGGGAGACAACCCATTGCTAATGAAGACGAGACGATTTGGATTACCTTCAACGGAGAAATTTATAACTTCACGGAACTTCGAGACGAGCTCAAAAAGAAAGGCCACCGGTTCAAATCTCGAACGGACACCGAAGTAGTTGTGCATCTTTATGAGGAACTTGGGACCGCATGCCTGAATCGCCTGAACGGCATGTTTGCCTTTGCGCTCTGGGATGAAAAGAAAAAAACCCTGTTCCTTGCGCGGGACAGAATCGGCAAAAAGCCCTTGCATTACTGTCTCAAAAAAAACCAGCTTATTTTCGCCTCCGAGATCAAAGCTATACTCAAACACCCCGCAGTCGATCGACAGTTGAGCTTCAAATCTCTCAGTAAATACCTCTCCTACGAATACGTCCCAGCGCCGGAGAGCATTTTCAGTTCGGTCAAAAAGCTGGAGCCAGGTCATTACCTGCTTTACCGCGATGGCGAAGCCGTGTCTGCCAAGTACTGGGATATCCCTCTAGAGGACTATCCGATTACCGACAGAACCGAAGCTCAATACATCGAGGAGCTCCGAGAGCTATTGGATCAAGCCGTCCGACGCAGGCTTGTTGCAGACGTGCCGGTCGGCTTCTTTGTAAGCGGCGGACTGGATTCAGGTTTGGTAGCTGCCTTGGCGAGCAGGGTCAGAGGGCAATTAGAGTGTTTTAGCGTGGGATTTGACGAACGATCATTCGATGAGAGTCATTATGCAACACGAGTAGCTCAATCATTGGGTCTAAAGCATCATCTCAAAACCTTTCACGATCATGATATGTTGCAAATGGTTGAGAAACTACCCGAGATCATTGACGAGCCGTTGGCTGATCCGTCAATCGTTCCGTTGTACCTGCTTTCCGAATTTGCGTCCCAAAATACAAAAGTTGTGTTAAGCGGGGATGGCGGCGATGAAATTTTTGCCGGCTATCAAACTTTTCAGGCGCACAAACTTGTGACCTACTATGATGTGTTGCCGCGATTCACCAAGACAGCTCTTCATGCGATGGTGTCTCGCCTACCGGTATCTCACGGATACTTGAGTGCCGACTTCAAGCTCAAACAGTTTCTCAAAGGAGTCGGGGTCTCGTCCGAAGTGCGATTCTTTCTGTGGCGTGGAGCGTTCAGCAATTCGGATAAACTCAAGCTTCTTCACCCGGACCTGAGGGCGGAACTTCACGGTCACAACACCTACGACGATATCTATCGGTACGTCAAAGAAAGCGGGCTAACGAAGGAACTTGAGAGAATACTTTATCTTTCCATGAAACTTTATCTCCAGGACAACAATTTAGTCACGGTTGACAGAGCAAGCATGGCGAATGGTTTGGAGGTCAGGTCCCCGCTACTGGACAAAGAAGTCGTGGAGTTCGTTTGCCGGCTGCCGATGGAATATAAGCTGAACGGCTTCAAGACGAAGTACTTGTTGAAAAAGGCGGCGGAGGGTTTGCTGCCTCGACGAATCATTTATCGCCAAAAGAAAGGGTTTGGGATTCCGCTCGCCAAATGGTTAACCGGGCAGCTGAAGGAATTCATGCTGGATTACCTGGGCCAGGAGACAATAGAGCGGCAGGGCATCTTTCATTATCCCTACGTGAAACAGCTCATTGACGAACAACTCACAAGTAGAAAAGATAATCGAGAGCCCCTCTGGACGCTGCTTATTTTTCAAACTTGGTATGAAAAATACATTAGCGGCCGATCCTTCCGCGAATCAAGAATCTGCGGCTAACGGTCGGTCGGTCTATTCCGAAAGCCGAGCCATCCTGTTTCTTCTAGCCATATGTTTTGGGTTATTTTTGTGGCAATTGGGTGCTCTGCCTTTCTTCGAGAGAGGCGAACCCCGTGAGGCACTGGTTGTTTGGGAGATGCGCTCTACAGGCAACTGGATCCTCCCGAGCATCAACGGCGAATATATTCCCTTCAAACCACCCCTTTTTCACTGGCTCGCAGTCCTTGTAACGATCGTTGTTGGCCGTGTCGACGAGTTCACCGTTCGTTTTCCGTCGGCGCTTCTCGGAACCTTAGGCGTGCTGATGACGTATTACGTTGGCGAACGCTTGTGGGCACGCAAAGCAGGGCTGGTGGCTGCTGTGGTTTTGGCTACCAGCTTCGAGTGGTGGCAGGCAGCGACCATCACTCAAGTTGATATGACGCTTGCTTTTTCTATTTCTGCGGCGTTGATGCTTTTTTATTTCCTTTATAGGGAGGAGCGCTCTCGCGCTGCGAGATCTCTGGTGCTGGCGTTACTGCTAGCTTTAGGAACCTTGGCCAAAGGGCCACTGGGAGTCGCGGTTCCCTTGTTCGTCATCTTGCTATTCCTTTGGCTGCAACACGATCTGGGCTTTTTAAAGAAGTTGCCTTTGGCTGCGGGCGCAATGATTTTTCTGCTGGTGGCGGGTTCGTGGTATGGCTTGGCATTCGTACAAGGGGGATGGAGTTTTTTTCAGAGGCAAATCGTCGATGAAACCGTGCTCACTGGAATTGGAAGCTACGGTCATCATCAGCCATTTTACTATTTTATCCTTGTACTGTTTCAGAATACGCTACCTTGGAGCTTGTTTTTCCCTGGCCTTGCGGTTTTTCTCTACCAGCGGCGTCACAGCTTGGCAGAGGATCATCTTCTCTATCTTTTGGTATGGTTCGCCGGGGTCTTTTTTTTCTTTAGCGTGACATTGGGCAAACGCGGAGTCTACATTTTGCCACTCTATCCGGCTATGGCTCTCCTTTTCGGGGCCTGGTGGTCTTTGCTGGAGCAAGGAAAAGTCGGCGGCGTGAAGCTTACTCAGTGGATAGGCGGCCTTTATGCGCTATCGTGGGGCATAGTAGTCATTACTGCGTTCTCCATCTTCTTTCTTGGAGCATTCGGTCTTAGGGATCGACTGTTGATCTTTTTCGTCGAAAAATTCGGAAACCTCCCCCTTGTTTCGCATTCCCTCAGGCTACACTCTTTTGCCCCGGGCATCGGCCTTATGCTTTCTGTAGCATGGCTTTTTCTGCTCGTGCGGTTTCTGGTCAAAAAAAATTGGGCGGGTGTTTTTGGTTGCCTGACGGTGATAGCGCTGGCCCAAATACTATTCCTAAAGCATGCTTATTACCCCTATTTCGCAGATCAGAGGACGATGAAACCGTTCATGAGCAGAGTAGTGCAAAAGGTAGACCCGGGAGCCTCTTTGCTTTTTTACCGCGCGTTTGATTATGGCGCAGTCTTCTACGCCCGCCGGCATATACCATCGTATACGATGAACTCCTTAGGGTCGAAACTTCCGTATTTCTTGCTGATGTGGGAGGAGGACTTCAAGCGGTTGTCGGCAAACAATGACTTCCAGGTTTTGGACATTAGCGAAGGTCGTGGACCGGCAGCAAGACACCGCCTTCTGCTCTTAGAACCGCAGGAAAATTCCCCGATCATAGATCCGAAAGGATATGAGGTCCAACCCGACGAGTAAGTGATTGCGTCGTCTCGCTCTTTTGCCGAGGCTCCCCCATTGGTCTTCCGACCTTTCAAGAATGTAATGTTTGTGAAAGGACAGGGTAAGGTAGTTACTTTATCTTGCGTTCTTCCTCGTGCGAGAATCTGAGATGTTCCATCCAATAACGATAAGGGTTTAAAGCTTTCCAGTTAAAGGCAGCACTGTTGTTCTCACCTTTTCTAATGACCGTAGTTGTCGTTCATACGGTGGGCAGTGACACATGACATTGAACTCCACCGGTAAAATCACCGAAGACACCGATTTTGTGTCTGGCGTACGCGTCAAGGCGTATGCCAGAAAAATTCCGCTGCTCGATCTTACACGGAAGTACGACGTCATTGAGAAGGAGCTGCACCGCCAGTGGGACCTCATTGCCTCGTCGATGAGGTTGTTGAACGGTCCCAATCTTGCGGCTTTTGAAAAAGAGTTTGCCATGTATTGCGCCGTCCGCCATGCCATTGGCGTTGCTAGCGGCACCGATGCAATTTTTCTGTCCTTGCAAGCTCTGGGCATATCGAGCGGCGACGAAGTCATTTTACCGGGGCATGCGCCCGTGCCGGTCATAGAACCGATTATTTGTCTGGGAGCCGTTCCGGTGCTCGTAGATAAGGCTGTCGGTGATTACGGACCGGATCTGCGGGGCTTGAAACTTGCGATCACTTCGAGAACCAAAGCGATCATCGCAGTCCATATGTTAGGACTTCCGTGCGACATGAATGCCATCTTAGATGTCGCTGATGCTAACGGTGTTCCTGTAGTGGAAGACGCTTCTCAGGCGCAGGGGGCGCTTTATAAGTTTCGAAGGGCAGCAGGTCTCGGGGTCATTACGCCGATGAGCTTGGGACCGGTGAAAAATCTCGCTTGCTATGGCGACGGCGGTGTAGTGTTGACCGATAACGACGAACTGGCGCAGCGAGTCCGCCTGCTCTGCGCCCATGGTCAGGCGGAAAAATACAATCACAAAATCTATGGTTGGAACAGTCGATTGGATGAGCTGCAAGCGGCAGTCCTTCGGATCAAATTACCGACTCTCGATAGGGATAATGCTCGACGGGCGATCATTGCGGAAAGGTACTCACAATGTTTCCTCGAGTTGCCGTTAAAGACTCCACCGAAGTTTTCAGATCGCACGAGTGTTTACCATCAATACGTGGTGGAAACCCCTCAACGAGATGAACTGAGGAAATACTTGGAGAATAGGGGGATCGGCACCGGAATGTATTATCCGCTCCCTTTACATGAGCACGAGGCTTGGAGCGTTCGGGGCATGCCATCTTATTCGCTTCCGGAATCTGAAAGATATGCCCGCGAGAATCTCGCCATTCCTGTCTTTGCGGAGCTTGAGGATGATGAAGTTGCTTACATCGTCTCGGCGGTGAGGGAATTCTTTTTAGGCTAGGCTTAGCCATTGATGCAGCCCCCCGAATACTCCGTTGTCGCGCCGATGCATAACGAAGAGGGGAACATTCAAGCGCTTTACCTAGACATCAAGCGTGCGATGGAGCAGCTGAAACAGCCCTACGAGATCGTTTTCGTGAATGACGCCAGCCTCGACACAACCCTCCCGAAAATGAAGGAGATCCAAAGCGGCGACCCGAACTTTCATTTCGTTGATCTGGAATACAATGTCGGTGAGAATTGGGCGCTACTTGCTGGTATTTCAAAGGCAAGAGGAGACATTATTATCACGATCGACGGCGATTACCAAAACGACCCAGCGTATATTCCGCGGCTTTTGGAAGAGCTTTCCAAGGGATATCGAGTGGTTTCAGGGCGGCGAAGTACACGCGTTGGCAGCTTCTGGAGCCGACGCTTGCCATCCTGGATTGCCAACGGCCTGATACGCCTAGTCAGTCGTGTTGCGGTCCACGATTGCGGCTGCGGATTGAAGGCATATAGGAGAGAAGTTTTAGAGGGAAAATTTGTTCCCAAAGGATTTATGAATCGATTTTCTCCCGTCGCACTCGGTGTCAGGGGGCATCAGTTTTCAGAGGTGGAGATTGTCGACAGACCTCGCAAATCCGGTGAATCTCACTATGGGCTAAGCCGCGTCTTCGTGGTTCTGCGGGATCTTTGGGTGCTCCCGTTTGCCATACGGGGGCCGGAAAGGTGGCTGTCGAAATTCCGAGCCATTCAAACCCTTGGGTTCGTTATCACGTTGTCCCTTGCATTATCCAGATGGTGGTTACTCTCGGGAACGACTCTTGGTCTAGCGGTCATAGCTTACTCAAATGCGGCTGGCCTCAAGCGATTTATTAAGGCCCAGGCGGACCCGAATTTCCGCATCCGAGAGTACAGGTGATTCGTAAATGGGAAAGCTTGGTGTTGGATTGGTGGGGGTTGGTTACTGGGGCGAAAAGCTGCTACCCAAGTTCTTGAACAGTAGAGATGCGTCGGTAACACTGGTTTGCGATAAAAACTCTGAACATCGAGCCAAAGTCGGTAGATTGTTCCCCACCGTTTCCACGTCCAGTTCCTATCAGCAATTGCTCGACGACAGTGAGGTCGAGGCGCTGGTCATTGTCACGCCGCCGGCTACTCACTACTGCTTGGCGCGCCGGGCCATCGAAGCGGGGAAGCATGTATGGATTGAGAAGCCACTAGCGCTGCAATTGGACCAAGGGCGTGAGCTTGTACGGCTCGCTCGCCTCAAAGGAGTGGTGCTCTTCGTCGATCACACTTTCCTGTACGATTCCGCGATCAGAAATATACGGCAGCGGATCGCCAAAGGTGAGCTCGGTCGGGTTTACCACATTTTTCTACAGCGGCTCAACCTGGGTCGGATCAAGCGAGATTCCAACGTGTGGTGGAATTCCGGCCCTCATGACCTCTCGATCATTTTGTACCTCTTGTCGGCTCGCCCCACGACTATTTCTTTGCATGGCTACTGTTATCTGCAACCGAATCTGGAAGACTTGAATATGGCGGTGTTGGAGATGGACAACGGAACTTCAGCTTTTATCTACCATAACTGGATACATCCGGAGAACACAGCGAAGCTGACTATTGTAGGCGCCAAACGGTCGCTCGTCTATGAAGGTAAATTTGATAGGCGATCCCTTAACATGTACGAATATGCGGTAGACAATTCGCCGACGTTGCCAACCACAATCCCATCGAAGATGATAGCGGAACACAAGATAGAAGGGATTTACGACCAGGAACCGCTAGCGGTGGCCGTAAACGATTTCCTGCAAAGCATTCAGTTTGCCCGCGCCCCCTTGTCTGACGGCGAATTCTCTTTGAAAGTTCTTGCCGCGCTTGAAGCGGGGGAGCAATCACTGCGCTGCGGCGGCAAGAAAACGTTGATCGAAAACTAATTTTAGTGAGGCTGCCATTCTCTTTATATCAAGAAAGGTTTTTTCTCATCCTAATGAACAAATGTCATGCGGCGGTTCAGTCGGAAGCGTTCGAATCACGTGCTAACCGAAACCATAGCTCCATTCTTCATTTCTTTCTGTTAGCAGCGCTCTGTGGCACGCTTACTTCCCTCACCCGCGTCCGACTCCGTTCTTCGATAAAGGCGAACGCCGAGAGGCTCCTTTGACCTTCTGCGACGTCACCTCTTAAGAACGCAGATGTTGGTCTTCTTTGTGTTCGACGTGCTTGTATACCGCCGCCCAAGTCTGATTCTGTGTATAATTAAGGATCGACAGAAGGTTACCAATTGAAACTGACGCCTATGCCCGGTGCTCCCTGTCTTGGGAGCATAGGCACGATGATCAGCGAAGTGGGTTTCTCTCTTTGACGATGTAGGTAGAATAACAGCTCTGTGGTTCCCGCCCCAACTAAAGCTGACCCTAAAATATCAGAGGCCCAGTGGGCATCTTTTCCCATCCGTCCTACGCCTGTCATCACTGCTAGGCTGTATGCAGGGATAGCCGCCCACCAGTGATAACTAAACGCTTCACTGATAGCGGCGGCTGCCGCGAAGGTCGGTGTGGTGTCCCCAGATACAAAAGACTGACCTCCCTGAAAAAAAGCCTTAGGACCGTCACCCGTATTCGGCCTTTTCCTGCCAAAAGCGTGCTTCATGCCTACCGTTAAGAGCGACGACAATCCAACGCCTTCTATTCCTGTCAAGACAGCATGACGCGCCTCATCGTTGCGTGCGTAAAGACCCCATCCATAGAGTAGTCCTAAAGTACCGAAGCTAGTTCCCTGTCCAACGGCCTGGAGGGTGCTTGCGGTACTGTCGGGAATATTCTTCACATTACGGCGAATTCGATCGTCTAAACCGTAAACCGTAGCCGGGATCGTTCCTACGACGACAGTAGCAACAAGGACATCCGGTAAGGTCACCTCATTAATCCGAAGAGGAAGCTTAAGCAGGTCTATTCCGTCGGCATACAAGGACCGAAAGAGATAACTACCATCATCAGCCAACATTGTAGATAGCTTCTCACCTGCACCAACGGCGGGCTGAGCAGAACTCGCGACAGAGTCAGGCTCACTCGCATGGGAGTCCGAAGCGCCAGAAAAAGCAAAAACAAAAAGAAAGAGGATATAAAATGAAAACCCTAGCAGTTCATGTCGACGAGAGATCATGCCTCCCATGTGAACCCCCTTAGGACCACCTATAAAGTCCTAGGTCAACGCATTGGGTGCAGGCGCATAAAATGCCTCGTCCTTACTCGCGCGGACAAGCGGCCGTGGTTCGGTCGTGGACTATCGTGGAATCAACTTCAAGGAACTGTACGCCATGAAGCGTCTTATCACGGCTGGGAATTTACTTCAGAAACATTGCCTGGAGGCTTCCCAAACATTACCTTTCTGAAAGGTGCGATAGTCGATTCATTTTGAGGAAGTATTGCTCGATCCGACGCGACCTTTTAGAATCCATTCCTCTGGCTCAAAAAAAATGATAGGGACTTGCTAACGAACCGTGCTGAAAAACCTTCTTTACCGTCTCTATGAGAGACAACTCCTCAACGACGTTCGAGGGCGCCCCATCCCGCGCCACGTCGGTTTGATTCAGGACGGCAACCGTCGCTATGCCCGGGAGGCGGGGTTGTCGGAACCTAAGGAGGGTTACCTTCTGGCATCAGCAAAAACCGAGGAGGTTCTGACGTGGTGCGCCGCGCTCGGCATTCCTGTGGTCACCCTCTGGTGGTTGTCGACTGAAAACCTGACGCGCGAGTCCAATGAAGTGGCTTCTATACTCCAGGTCATCGAGCAGAAAATGGCCGAATGGATGCAAGGCGGTTTGGTCCAGCAGCTTCGAATTCGAGTTCGTCCCATCGGAAAGCTGGAGCTTCTACCGGCGTCAACCCTCCAAATCCTGCAAGCCATCCATTCGACAACGCAGCGCCACGACCGAATGCTCGTGAACGTCGGCGTCGGCTATGGAGGGCGGCAGGAAATCATCGATGCAGTTCGGAGTTACCTTCAGGAATGCTTTATGCAGCAGCATTCAGCTGAGGAAATCATCCGAAAGCTCAGCCCCCAGGCGCTGGACAAATTCTTGTATACCTCTGACTGTCCCGATCCTGATCTGATTATCCGCACCAGTGGAGAGGTGCGTCTATCGGGCTTCATGCTCTGGCAAAGCGCGTACAGCGAGTTTTACTTTTGTGACGCCTACTGGCCAGCGTTCCGGAAAATCGATTTTCTCCGAGCGATACGGAGTTATCAGCGGCGCGAGCGCCGGTTTGGGCAATAAGAGACGAACCTCATTGACAACCGTTAGAACAAAGGTGAACAAGCTCGAAACATACATTTAGCTCTGTAGTTACAGCATATAGCGCCGCAGCTGGTGAGCCGGGGTGAGATAGCGGCCAGCTGCCATGCGCACGAATAGTAGTGAGCCGAGCGCGGTCGCTGCTCCCTGCATGAACACGACGACCATTTGATAGCGGATTGCGCCGAGCGGCGACGAGCCGGCGAGAATCTGACCCGTCATCATGCCGGGCAGTTGGACCAGACCGACGGTCATCATCCCGTTTACGGTAGGGATCATCGCTGCCCGAAGCGACGCACGTACCATTGGCTCCACGGCCTCTCGTCCGGAGAAGCCGAGAGCGAGCCTCGCCTCGATTTCATCGGAACGAGCCCGCAAGTCGCTCTGCAAACGGTCGCCCGCAAGCGCAGCGCTCGTCATCGAGTTGCCGAGGATCATGCCTGCGATCGGAATGATATACTGAGGTTCGTACCAAGGCCGTACCTGCACAACGACGCCGATCACATACGCGAGTGTCGCGGCTGTCGAGACCGTTAACGCGATCGCGGCTATCCACGTCGCGCCCGGCACTGGCTTACCGAGACGAGACACCGCCGCCTGTGTCGCCACGCCCGTCATGACGCCGAGAATCAAGAGGATCCAGTACCATCGCGCCGCCGCGAACACCGCCGCGAGGATGAGACCAACGGCATAAAGCTGAACGATGGCGCGAACGGTGCCGATCGCGAGATCGCGTTCGAGTCCGAGCGACTGGCGAAGCGACACCACGATGATCGCGGCCACGAGGACGAGCGCCATGGCTAGTTGCCAGACGGACAGATCGATAATGTTCGCGGTTGCGCTCACGTCCGCCCGCCCTCGCCAGCTATGTTTTCGCCCGCGAGAAACGCCTGAAGGCGTGCGTCCAGGACGGTGTCGGAGCCCTCGAGCGAATGGAACGCCTCGACGCGCCCTTTCCTCAGATAGAGCAAGCCGCCGCCGAGTCTACGGACAAGATCAGGCTGGTGCGTCACCGCGACGATACTCAGGGCACGCGACGCGCGCAGTCGTGAGATCGTCTCAACTACGAGGAGCGCGTTGGGTGGATCGAGTGCCGATGTCGGCTCGTCAAGAAGGAGCGCTTGCGGATCGCGCAGGAGCGCTCGCGCGATCGTCACGCGCTGCTTCTCACCTCCTGAGAGCGTCGCGGCCTCGCGGTCGACAAGCTTCGACTCGAGTCCAACTTCATCGAGTGTCGCTACCAATCGGTTCTCCGAGAAATCGCCTGTTACACCGGCCGGGCGGATGCAGAGATTGTCGCGGACCGTCCCTTCGAACATCACTGGCGTCTGCATGACGAGCGCGACGCGACGCCGGAGTTCGCGGGGATCGAATGATCCAATGTCGTAGCCATTGAATCGCACCGTGCCGGATGTCGGCTCGACGAGACGGTTGAGACAGCGAAGGAGACTCGACTTTCCGGACCCGGACGGGCCGACAAGCGTGAGCGTATGCCCACGCTCGACGCGGAAGGAGACATCGTTCAGGATCTCCACTACGGGATGGCTGCGACCACCCGGATAGTCGAGCGAGAGATGATCGACCTCGAAAATCGGATCGTTCTCGTCGCAGTCGGGAGGGACAACCTCGTGCAGAATAGTCATCCCGCCAAACTTTCGCAGACATCGTCTACGAGACCCCAGCATTGGAGCCTCCTAAAGAGGAAAGGCTTCAATGCCCTCGTGGATAGGATAGGTCCAGTCAGCACGGCCATCCAATGATGCGTTTCCCGGTGATAGCGCCTTAAGATGTCCGAGAGTCGCCGTCGGTCTGGACCAGACAATACATTTCGTAGTGTCAACGATCCAAACCTTGGGCTTCGGAATCCCCTTGCCGTCTGAGCCATCGGCAACGGCTGCCCAGAGGAGTAAGAGGAATACCCAGCAATGAGATGCATGCCCGAGCCAGATGTAGGGCGATGCCTCGCCATAACAGCCAACTAACTTAAGCGGGCTTTAGGCGAGGACAGATGCCCCTTAGCCCTTCTCCAGGGATGAGTCCATAATGAAATCCGATTCGACTGCAATATCCACTAGCTATCCCAACTTGTCAACGTTTCTGGATGGCGCCAAATACCGCCGGCATCGGGTGGCCGATCTTTCTAACGCCTCGCAGCGTATCTCCGTCCAGACCACCGTAAAACCGTAGGATTGAACTGATCAATGCTACAAAACTAACCAATGTATTAAGATCTGTTAAGACGACGACACGCACACGAATACCTTGACCGCAGCGGAAGGCGTAGCCTGCCGGATGACTCTCAACGCCCCGAACGGTCGATAGCGACTGCGATCAGATCGGAGCTTTGATTATCTTCTGCTGTCAACGGAAGAAACCTTGGCTGGGTGCCCGTTGGATCCACTCTACCCTTAGCGTCTCCCGCACTCAACTTTAACGTTTTTCACTCCTAGCCTGCCGACCTTTCAGAAATGTAATTTCTGCGAAAGGCACAGGTAAGATTTTGTCTTTATCTGTGCCAATCATCATGCCAGACTTGAAAAGTTACATTTTGCTACGAGAGAAAGGTTTGCATGAAAGATCGTATCTTCTTCTACCGCGGTTATCTCCAAGGTTTTTTTATCGCCTTACTGGTGTTGTATGTCTGGTTTTTTCCGGTGCACCCGCCCCTCAAAGGTCGGCTCGATACTTTTGCTGACATTATCGGTATCGCCAACCTGGTTCTCGGGGCGGGCTTGCGTATTTGGGCGGTTGGCCATCCGGGCAGACACACGCGCTCACGAACGATCAAAGCCCCATCACTCACTACCGCAGGGCCATATGCTTGTGTACGCAATCCGATCTATTTGGCCAACTTTCTTATTGGACTTGGCCTAGTAGTCCTTGCCGAAGCGTTCATTTTGGTTCCCGTCTATTTCATCGTTTTCGGTCTACCGTACCGCAAGATCGTCGACCAAGAGGAAGGCTTTTTGAGGGAAAAATTTGGCGACGAGTTTCACCGCTACTGCGAAGCCGTGCCACGATGGCTGCCTCGGTTGAAGAATACCGCAAGGTCGTTCACGTTTGGGCCCAACTTTCATTTCAAGGAATTTGGTACGACATTCGGTATTCTCGTCGGAGGATTATTTTTCGAATGGATTGAGTCACCTTCACACCGTGCCTGGATTACTTTTCTCCATCAGTGGGTTGCAGAAACTCTACGCTAAGCGGTCCGCGAGTGTCGCCTATCCTTTGAAATGGCTACATCAACCGTAAAAACACGCTCATGTCCTGGGCTCTGGCTACTCCTATTTTTGATTCCGGCCTGTGCGACATATCGGCCCATGCCGTTGGATCAAAAGACGGTCGCGGCAAGGCTTGCGACGCCGAGCATGGAAGCTATACAGGTGCAGGCAAAAGAGATCCAGCATCATGTTTTAAAACCCATCGCGTTCGATATCCGTAATGGCCTCTCGCCCGACGAGGCGGCCATACTGGCCGTGATCGCCAACCCCAAGCTGCGCGCGATTCGCGACCAACGGAAATTAGCCGCTGCGCAGCTCCTCCAGGCTGGCATCCTTCCTAATCCGCAGTTTTCCTATGCTCTCGGTGTTCCCACGGGAGGCGCCACCCAAGGAACGGTGAACGCCTTCAACTATGGCCCGAGCTGGGAAATCACGTCGATCCTTTCCCGTGACAGCAAAATAGCCGCGGCGAGAGCCGATGCGGTTTCGGTGGATCTCGATGTGGCGTGGCAGGAATGGCAGGCAGCCCAAGCAGCGAAACTTCACGTTTATCATCTGGGTTTCTTCGATCAGCAACTCGCGGTCACCCTGGAGGAAGAAGAAGGACTGAAAGAAAATCTCGACCGCGTCAAACGAGCGGCGGAGCTCGGCTACCTGACCCGGATTGACTTGGCTGCAGCGGATGCAGCCCTACAAAAGATGCACACGTCAGTGCTCACCACCGAGCAACAGAGAGAGGAAGAGCGGCTCGCGCTCAATCAGTTACTTGGGCTTTCCGATGAACAACCCGTCCCACTGGAACAGAACATCGAACCTCCTTCCCCAAAGAGTATACCGGCCGCTGCACAATTCATCGAAGGCATTGAGAAGCGACGATTAGACCTGATGGCGCTCGAGTATGGTTATCGCGGACAGGAAGCGCGGTTAAGAGCGGCAATCCTCCAACAGTTTCCGAAGATTAATATCGGCTTCTTGCGGGCGGGGGATAACACTAATGTGATTACAACCGGTTTCGGCGTAACAATAGACCTGCCGCTCTTTGATCGAAACCAAGGCGCCATCGCCGTCGAAGACGCCTCGCGAGCTAAACTCTTTGACGAATATGTGGCCCGGCTCTTTGAAGCGCGCGGCGAGATCACGCGCATTCTTGCGGATATGAAATCGTTGCGGCGCCAGATTGTAGCGGCCGAAACGTCGATTCCGATATTGCAAAACGTTGTCGATTCCTATCGTTTGGCTTTACTGCAGGGCAACGCTGATGTTCTGACCTATTACAATGCTCGGGCCGACTTGACTACGAAACGGTTGGAGTTTGTTGACCTAAAACGTCAGCTCGCCGATATGTATGTGGCTCTTGAGATCGCCGCCGGCAGCTATTTGAGCGAACCAAGGGAAAAGGGAGTCAGTCCATGAAACGAAGGCTCAGAAGCCTTGTCACTGGGGTGATGATCGCGATGGTTGGCAGCGGCGCCTGGTGGTTTTTTCATGAGAGTCGGGCGACCTCTCAAGACGAAAGCGCAACCGCCGATAAGACGGAATCATCCCAAGCACCCATCGCTCCCGTAAAGGTCGTTCCCGTCAAAAAAGGAACTCTGGCGGAAGAGATCACTGTTTACGGCACGATCGTACCTGCGGCGGGTGCTACGCAAACGATCACGGTGCCGTTTGAAAGCCGAGTCCGGCGCATGCTCGTCACCGAGGGGCAACAGGTATCGGGCGGCGATCCTTTGTTGGAAATCGAACCGAGTCCAGAGACCAACCTCCAAATCCAACAGGCCCGTAACGAGTATGAATCGGCCAAAAAAGCGCTCGAATACATGCAGCAACGCTTCGATCTCAAGTTGGCTACCAATGATCAACTGCTTCAGGCAAAACAGGCTTTGGAACAGGCTCAGGCGAAATTAGAGAGCATGCGCCGACGCGGCAGCGAAAGTCCTCAAATTCTCCATGCCGACGTGACGAGCTTGATCTCTAAGCTCGCGGTTCAAGAAGGCGCCATCGTACCCGCGGGCAACCCTTTTATCGAGATGGTTGCCCAAACCCGGCTCGAGGCCCGCTTAGGGGTTGAACCGGAGGACAGCGACAAAGTAAAACCCGGGCAGGAGGTTTCGCTTGCGCGCGTGAATGCCCCAGCGACCAAGAGTATTGTCGGCCGCATCGGCAAAATTTCCCGCGCCGCGGATGCGACCACTCGTCTCGTGCAAGTCTTTACCGAATTGCCTTCGACCTCCAAGTTTCTGTTGGGAGAATACGTATTAGGAAAAGTTCCGATCGCGTCCACAGATGGATTCATTGTGCCGCGCTCCGCGGTCCTGCCCGAAGAAGATCACTATGTTCTCTTCACTGTGAAAGACGGCCGCGCGCGTGAACATACCGTGCGTGTCGACTTGGAGAACGAAAAGGAGGTCACAGTGATTGCCAACGATCTCCGTACCGGTGAGCCGGTGGTGATTTTGGGGAATTACGAGCTAAAGGACGGTATGGCCGTCGAGGTAGACGAATCTAGATGAATTTTACGGGTTGGGTACAAACCCATCGTTTTTCTTTGCTGTTCTTGATTTCGGCGCTGATTGTGGGCGGCCTCGCCGCGACTTCGAAGCTGCCTGTGGCGCTCTTCCCGTACGTTACCTTTCCCAGGGTCGTGGTCAACATCGATGCCGGTGACCGACCGGCAGAACGGATGATGATCGAGCTGACATTCCCCATCGAGCAGGCGGTGCGAGCCGTCCCCGGCGTGCGCAACGTGCGTTCCACCACGAGCCGCGGAAGCGCCGAAATATCGATCAATTTCGATTGGCGCGAAGACATGGTGGCCGCCATGTTGCAGGTCCAGTCGGCCATCAACCAAGTCATGCCTAGTCTACCTCAAGGGACAATTTTTAACGCGCGCCGGATGGACCCGACCGTATTTCCAGTCCTGGCGTATAGTCTAACGTCGGACATTCACTCGCTCGTCGAGCTGCGCGATGTGGCCGTGTACCAGCTGCGGCCTCTACTGTCCACGATCAGCGGAGTCGCAAAAATCGAAGTCCTAGGCGGAGCTCAGCGTGAGTACGAAGTCAACATCAACCCGGCGCGCTTGGATTCCTATGGTTTGTCAATAAGCGATGTGGCGAAGGTTCTCTCCGCTGCCAACGTCATCGAGGCGGTCGGCCGCATGGAAGATCACTATAAACTGTATCTCGCCATGTCCGATACCCGGCTTCAGAGCCTCGATCAAATCCGTGGCACGATAATTCGTTCCGGCCCGGACGGTTTGGTTCGTCTCGACAATGTTGCCACGATTAGTGAGGGGACTTCGCCCCAATGGACCCGCGTGACTGCCGACGGTCGCGACGCGGTGATTTTCCAAGTCCATCAGCAACCGGGGGGCAATACTGTCCAGATTGCCCAGGAAATCAAAGCCAAATTGGCCGGGTTTCAAAAACAGTTGTCTTCGAACATTAAGATTGCCAACTGGTACGACCAAAGCGAGCTGATTCTGTCGTCGGAAAAGAGCGTGCGGGATTCGATCCTCGTAGGCGTTGTTTTCGCAATACTGATCCTTCTGCTTTTTTTGCGCAACCTCAAGATTACACTGATCGCCGCCATCGCAGTGCCGGGGGTGCTGGCCGCCACTATTCTACTGCTTTATGTATTCCAGATGAGCTTCAACATCATGACACTAGGAGGAATGGCCGCTGCCGTGGGACTCATCATCGATGACGCCATCGTCATGGTGGAACACATCATGCGTCGGCTGCGGGAAGCTCCCGCGGATCACCGCGGACAGGTCCTACGCGCCGCATCAGAGTTTACCAAGTCCCTTGCCGGCTCATCAGCGTCTACAATCATCATTTTTGTTCCCTTGGCTTTTCTCTCAGGTGTGACCGGCGCTTTTTTTAAGGCACTTTCTTTGACGATGGCCGCGAGCCTTTTCATTTCTTTCTTGGTCGCCTGGTTGGCCGTGCCCCTCTTGGCGGATCGTTTCCTCAATGAAAAAGATGCTCACGAGAAAGAGGCCGGTCGTTTCACGCGACGAGTCCGGCAAGGCTACGAGGCGACGATGCGCAGACTGCTTCCTCGTCCATGGTTGGTGCTCCTCGTCATCATTGTGTTCCTTGGAACCGGCTGGATAAGCTATCAGCATGTCGGCTCCGGATTTATGCCATCCATGGACGAGGGAGGGTTTGTTCTTGATTACCGGTCCGAACCAGGGACTTCACTCACGGAAACGGATCGCCTGCTGCGCCAAGTTGAAGCCATCCTACGTGCGACACCCGACGTGGCGACGTATTCCCGCCGCACAGGACTGCAGCTTGGTGGGGGGTTGACTGAGGCGAACACCGGTGATTTCTTCGTGCGCCTGAAGCCTTTGCCGAGACGCGATATTGAGACGGTGATGGACGAGGTGCGTCAAAAGGTGGAACGTGAGGTTCCCGGCCTACAAATCGAGTTGGCTCAGCTGATGGAAGATTTGATCGGTGATCTCACCGCCGTGCCGCAGCCGATCGAGATCAAACTGTACTCCGATGACGGCAACCTTCTAATAAAACTTGGACCGTCGGTTGCTGCGGCTATCGGAAAAATCCCCGGCGTCGTCGACGTTAAACCCGGGATTGTACTGGCCGGCGACGCTCTGAACATTCAGGTGGATCGGGTGAAAGCGAGTTTGGAAGGCGTCGATCCCGATACGATCACACGGATGGTTTCTAACTACTTGAGCGGCGTGGTGACCACTCAGATACAAAGTGGTTCCAAGATGATCGGAGTGAGGGCATGGATTCCCCACAATCTTCGGGCTACGCAACAAAGTGTTGAGGAACTACACCTGCGCGCGGCGGATGGACACCTTTTTCCTCTCAAGCGAGTCGCCACCCTCATCCCGTTGACAGGTCGGCCAGAGATCACACGCGACGATCTCAAACAAATGGTTGCAGTCACGGGTCGGATCAGCGGCCGCGACATCGGCTCGGTTATCTCGCAAGTCAAGCAGGTTCTGAATCGCCCGGGACTCGTCCCTAAGGGCGTGTATTACAACTTAGGGGGGTTATACGCAGAGCAGCAGAGCGCCTTTGCTGGTCTCATTGCGGTTTTTCTAGGAGCGGTAGCCCTGGTCTTTCTTCTTTTACTTTTTCTTTACGAAAATCTTCTCGTGGCCGTCGCTATGCTCGTTACCGCTCTGTTGGCGCTATCGGCGGTCTTCGTGGGCCTCTGGCTAACCGGTACGGAAATGAACATTTCGTCGATGATGGGGATGACGATGATCGTCGGCATCGTCACGGAAGTGGCCATCTTTTACTATTCGGAATATGCGGACCTTACCGGAGAACAAAATCAGCATGTCCGACTTATCAAGGCCGGAAACAACCGCATGCGACCTATCGCCATGACGACTTTGGCTGCGGCCTTCGGTCTCCTTCCCTTAGCTTTGGGCATAGGCCAAGGCGCAGCCATGCAGCGGCCGTTGGCGATTGCGATCATTTCCGGGCTGACCGTGCAGCTCCCAATGGTACTTATTACTCTGCCGGTTCTCCTCGTGGTCTTCAAAGCGCTCTAACCGGGAAAGGACTTGTATATACCGTTTCAGAAACTCGACAGAGAAGGGGTCATCTGGTCGTCGAGCCTGGCGTGGGCCGGTCGATCTACGGCTAGCTAAGCTCGACTTCGAAAGAAGAGCTGAGGCTTATGAACAAACACCCGCGGACGGATCCACGGGCAGCATTCGGTTAGTGAACTCGATAGCGGCACGAACATGTCCCCGATCGTGAGCCAGGGCACTGCCTCCAATAGTAATTCGAATACGGTTCGGAGCAGGTTTTTTTTCTGGGACCGGCGCGCCATACCTCTAGTGGTAATATGCACTGTTTTGTTCTTTCAAAGTCCTCACGCACCTTTCTATGACAAGCAAGAGGCTCGTGAAGCTTTGGTAGTATGGGAAATCATTCATTCAGGAAATTGGATCTTGCCTTTGCGAAATGGAGTCGAAATCCCCTCCAAACCTCCTTTGTACCACTGGCTTGCGGCGCTGACAGCAAAATCCATGCGTCAAGTGGACGAGTTTACTGTCCGATTCCCTTCTGCCTTGCTTGGTACTTTAGGCGTTCTACTCACCTATCTGACCGGTGCGATTCTCTGGGGTCGAAGCGCTGGACTGGTTGCTGCACTGATTTTATCCACAAGCGTTGAGTGGCGGCAGGCGGCCAAAGTCGCCAGAGTCGATATGACATTGACCTTTGTTTTACTGTGCGCCTTTCTTTTTTTCTTCTACTCGTACCGTACAGGCGGAGGAAGGAAAAAAGCCATTATTTTGGGTCTTATCTTGGGTTTGGCAACATTAGCCAAAGGACCTCTGGGTTTCGTCGTTCCCGGCTTTACATATTTGCTGTTTCTTTGGGTACAAAGAGACTTGTCGTTTGTCAGACGGCTCCATCCCTTTTTACTTGTTAGCACTTGTGCGGTCGTAGCAGGTTCATGGTATGCAATGGCTCTGTGGCAGGGAGGCGAAAGCTTTTTAGAGGTAGTCATCAAGGAAAATTTCTCCACAGTGGTGGGCCAAGAAGCTGGACATCCCCATCCGGTTTTCTCGTATATCCCTTTCTTTTTCCAAAATATGGCGCCCTGGAGCCTCTTTGTTATCCCACTCGCTGTTTCGCTCTACCGCGCCCGTCGCCAATTGGCCCAAGAGCAATTACTCTATTTTGTAGTGTGGTTTGGCGCGGTCTTAATCTTTTTTTCGGCGGCTACGCAAAAACGCCCGGTGTACATTCTTCCGCTCTATCCTGCGGTTGCGCTTCTTTTGGGTGCCTGGTGGCAGAAACTAAAAGACAATAGGTCTGTGTCTTCTCATATCCTTACACGAGCGACGGCGTGCTTAAACGTTGCGAGTTTCCTTCTGCTTTCGGGCGTGCTGCTTTTCCAGATTTTAGGACCAGGCCTTTTGACATACATTCGCCCTGTGCTTTACCCCAAAGATCAAGCAGAATTTCTAGTCCTGTCGAATTTGTTGCTTAAGCATCGACCCGCGGTGTTTTTCTGGGCGACCGCCTGTGGCTTGGGAGGAGTCTTTCTCTTCGTCGCTGCAAGGAAAGAAGCTTGGGGACCATTCGTCGGATGCATGGCCGCGCTGATGGTCATCTCGCTGTTCTTTGTCCAAAAATTCGACGTCAATTTGGCTAATCATTATAGTTTTAAGCCGTTCGTTAAGAGTGTTCTTCCCATGATCAACAATGCTCCTCTATACTTTTACCGCTCGGATGACTACGGGGTGATATTCTATGCGGGTAAGCGCGTTCCAACATTGGACACAGAGTCATTGCCAAGAGATAACTCACCTTATTATTTGTTTGTCTGGGAAAAAGAGCGGGAACAGTATACCGACCAGAAGGGCATGAGCTTGGTTGAGGCGAGTGAGAACACAGACCGTCTGGGCAAAGGCCGTCTCTTTTTGGTGTCGGTCTCAAAAGCCCGTGCAAGTTAGAAGAACTTGGGCAAGACAAGAAATGGAGGCCAAAGATAGAGATTATCCTCAAGCGGGAAGCTCAGTCTTTTTGGGTGATAAAGGATCGAATTGACTAACGGCTTGATGCCAGCAAGCCATTTAGAATCGCGATAGAATCGCGACTATACGCAAAGAGCGTATGACGTTTGTTGAACGCTATGGGCCGTGGGCGCTTGTAACCGGGGCTTCCGCTGGTATCGGTGCAGAATTTGCGCGCCAGCTAGCAGAAATGGGATTGAATCTCGTCCTTGTAGCTCGACGACGCCAAAGACTGGAAGACTTGGCGCGCGATCTGGGAAGCAAAAACAAAGTCCAAGTACGAATCGTCGCCGCGGACTTGTCCCGACCTGACTTCTTGCCGGGGATTCTCTCGGCGACGAATTCCATCGAGGTGGGGCTCTTGGTCAATAACGCGGGTTTCGGCATCGCAGGCCATTTCATAGAGCATGAACTCGAAAAAGAGTTAGATCTTTTGAACGTTAACTGCCGCGCGCCGCTTATATTGACTCATGAATTCGGCCGCCAAATGGCGCAGCGGAAAAGAGGCGGAATTATTTTCGTTTCTTCCGTCAGCGCTTACATTGCGACTCCGTTTGAGGCGAGTTATGCCGCCAGCAAAGTATACGAGCTATTTTTGGCCGAATCTTTGGAATATGAATTGAAACAGAACGGAGTGGACATACTGGCGCTTTGTCCGGGCTCGACGCAGACGGAATTCCACGAAATCGCCGGCTCACGCGCGGTCGCTGCCATGGGGGTTCAACCGGTAGTCGAATTGGCAATCAAGAAACTGGGCAAGAAGCCGGTCGCGATTCCTGGCTGGCACAATCGGTTGTTGGTTTGCCTGCTTAAATTCACGCCGCGGCGAGTACAAACCTACTTTGCCGGGAAAGTCATGGGTAATCTCGTAACACCATAAACACCGAGAGTCGATGTATTGAAGGGTTTGTGCCGCTGGACTGACACCGGCTGCTGATTGTCCGATTGCGAATGCTATAGTAGGATTTAAGCTCAATGACATCTCTGTTTGCATTGCGCCAAAAGCCGTATGCTACGAGCGGAAGCGGCACTGTGGCGCGCGAGTCCTCGGATAAAGAGTTCACCGGAAGAATAGACCGCAGATTAAGCTTCGTGTTTTTTTCTCTCTTCATGTTAGTGATTTTGGTAGGGGGTAGCACGCTCTATCTCTTGAGCTCCCATCTTCTCAAAGCAAACGCCATCGCAAAACAGAGAGAGCAAGTTCATATCGTAGAACAAATAGACAGATATCTACAGCATTTCACTTCCGAGATTCAGCTGGCGCAACTGCAGGGAAGGACGATTCCGACCTCGCTGATAAACACTTCCTTGAAAGACCTTGAAGCTCTTCTGGCTCGTTACCAGGACCTCGGCGGAAGCGAGCGAAACTTTCAAGAGATGCGCCAAATGATCGCCGAGGCCGAAGGCGCCGCGGCGAATTTTGTCGGCCAAGCGCGAGATGGCGCCCGGCAGTCCCGTGCCCAGGCGAATACGCACGACCTGGAAGTGATGGAGGCAATACAACAGCGTATCCAACTCTTCGCAGACCGGGTGAGCATGGAACACGACGCGATCGAAGATGAGCTGGTTTCACAAACTCGCCAAAGAATGAGAATGACGATAGGTTTCAATCTGGCATTGGTTCTAATTGGCGTCTTCTTTTTGTTGGGAGCGAAACGCTATTTCCACCAGGCAATTGCTTTGCCGCTACGTCAGCTTGTAGAAAAATCCAGTCAAATTGCCAAGGGAGAATTTCCAAAAACTATACCGGTTACTTCAACCGATGAAATCGGCCTTTTGAGCCATGCTTTCAATCGTATGGCCGGGCAGTTAAGGGTGCATGACGAAAAATCCAAGGGACTGGCTATCTTAGAAGAGAGGGAAAGATTAGCCTCTGAGCTTCACGATAACCTTGCTCAAGACCTGGCCTTTCTCCGCATCAAACTCATTGATGCCGAAAGAAACCTTTCCGGTAACGCTTCCCTCGAGGCAAAACAACTGCTGAACGAATTATTTCCGATTGTTGACGAAGCCTATCAAAATCTGCGCGAAGCCATCTTCGGCCTGCGGGCTTTGGCTTCGCGGAATGACGTTGGGCTCGTTGCTGCTCTGTCTGATTTTCTCAAGGACTTTAGCGAAGTGAGAAAAATTTCCGTGGATCTCAAAGTGGATCATCCAGAAGTTATTATATTCTCGTCTCAAGTTGAAATTCAGTTGATCCGCATCATCCATGAGGCCTTAACGAATATCGTTAAACACGCACACGCGACGAGGGGTAAAATCACGATCGAAAATGACAATGACACCGCCGCTATAACCATTGAAGATGATGGCAAGGGATTCTGGGAAAATAAAAGCGCAGAGCCAAACCTCCATTTTGGTTTTCAAACTATGAAAGATCGGGCCGAATCTGTGGGCGGAGCGCTCAGCGTTTGCAGCTCGCCGGGGCGTGGAACGCGAGTGACGATTCAGCTGCCCCTGGCAAGGCATAATTCCGATGAAAAACATTCGGTTGTTGCTCGCTGACGACCACCATCTTTTTAGAAAAGGCTTAGCCAGTCTGCTCGAAAAGGAGCCAGGTTTCGAGGTCGTCGCGGAGGCCGAAGACGGCGCCGAGGCCATCAGAAAGGCGCAGGCCGTCAAACCAGATCTGGTTCTAATGGACATTCATATGCCAGGCCTCAATGGCTTGGAAGCCACTCGCCAGATTACCACTACCTTACCCGCAACACGTGTGGTCATCTTAACGGTCTCCGAGGAAGATAAGGATCTCTTTGAAGCCATCAAGTGCGGCGCCCACGGGTATCTCTCAAAAAAGGTGGAGCCTGAAAATTTTCGCGAGTTGCTGCTCAGTGTTTTTCGCGGTGAAGCGGCTCTCTCCGGATTGACCGCCGCGAAAATTTTGAAAGAGTTTGCCGCCCGCGCATCAAAACATTCCGAAACGACACCGGTCGATGACCTCACGGAACGGGAGAAAGAAGTCCTTCAACTGCTGGCTGCGGGACTCACCAATAAAGAAATCGGGACGAAATTAGACATCGCGGAGAACACGGTCAAAAACCATCTAAAAAACATCCTCGGAAAACTTCATCTCCAAAACCGCGTACAGGCTGCGGCTCTGGCGATCCAGCAAGGCATACTTGCCGTGAAAAACCCTACCCAATAGCGATCAACCAGTTTAACGACTGTCATCATCACGGGTAGCTCTCAAGAGCTAGAAAACAATAGCCCTCTATTTCCTCGATTGTGGCTATCTTGAGTCTGCCTAGAACGCTGATGCTCAACTATGTTTTATGAGTGTCTCAGTGTTTACCACTAATAATTGATTGCAACAGCGCATCCTTACACCCTGAAAGTCATTTCGATTGCAACTGTCGGGAGCGTCGGCACATGACGACTGTGGTGATCGCTAGGCGGCTGGAATTGTCCGGCTTGGAGAAACGACAGTAAAGTTATTGATATGTCGTATCGGAGTCTCGCCCAGGGACGCGATGTTTTAGATACCAAGATCAAATGGACTATTGTTGGTCTAGCTTTTCTTACAGTCATTGTGCTTGGTGTGTTAATGGTGCATCGCGCGGCATTTTCGACGGAGCTCAATTCCGATTTCACCACTTATAGAGCTGCGGGTTGGGCGGTATTGATCGGCAGTGACATTTACAAAGTGCAAAACCCCCGGGGCTGGCCTTATGTTTACCCTCCGCCATTTGCGATTATGATGACACCATTTGCGAAGATGAACGCTTTCACCGCATCAGTCATTTGGTATCTTCTGTCCGTGATCCTGGTTGTTTCCTCCGTGCAAATGTCTGTGACGATGGTACGTGGATCATTAGTTAGGGCGGTTTGGCCGGGACCCATTCTGGTTGTACGCGCTGCCATTTGTAATGGTGTTGTTATGGGTCGGGCAAGGAGCAGTGGAAGGGCAGGCGTCCATCTTGACGTTATGGTTATTGATGTTCGCGCTGTATCGGTCCCAGCGAGGGAGGGACATTTCCGGCGGCGCAGCGTTGGCATGTGCCGCGTTGCTGAAGGCTTTCCCGTTGGCGTTGCTAGCCCATTTCATCCGAGAAAAGCGCTGGCGGTTGGTGATGGCAACGATGACAGCGCTGATCGTTGGAGGGATTGTGTTGCCAGCGCTGGTTTATGGTTGGCAGCGAAATCTAACCTATTGGCAGGAGTGGATTGCGGTTGTTGCCCAGCCGTCTCTGGGAAACAGAACGCTCGGCCTACAAAGGGAAGTCACCAACCGGGTTCTCAGTCCAGACAACCCGCGAAATCAAGCCCTTCAGGCGGTATTGTGGCGGTTAGGGGCGGAACACCAAGAGCGCTTCCTGACGGCAGCTATTGGTTTGATGATGGCGTTGGCGATGTTGGTGGTGGCCCGACGAACGCAACCGCAGCACGATGTTCTCATCGCCGCCGCGTGGTTAGTGTGGCTCCTTGTTATCGCCCCGGTTTCGCATTTCCATTATCATATGTTGGTGCTGTTGCCCATGACCGTGTTGGCGTTTTTGGCGCTGGTCAATATTGACTCCCTTCTCACGACCTTGGCGCGTGCCACATTGGTTGTGTATCTGCTGGCAAGCGTTTGCACATTGACGCTACCTCGCTTGCAGTATGTTGGACTGCTCTGTTGGACGACAACAGGGTTGTGGGTAGTGCTACTATTTTTCGCGGCTCGGTACAACGCGCACCCGGAGGTTTTGACCACAGGGAAACCAGTGGAATGACAAGCCAGGCGGTATGGTCACTGCCGGCATCGTCGAGAGCATCAAAGGCATTGGGGTTTCGCCCGGCCGATAGTTCTCTGAGCCGTTTGCCAATACTACTGTTCAATGAAAAAAACCTTTGCCAAAAACGGCAGCCCCGCCACAACATATTTGTTTGTTCAGATCACCCTCTAGTATCCGTAGGACAGCAACTCTGGGATCGATTTGCGGAAAGTGCGTTCATCACGTACCGCGGAAAAATGCGGCGTTTACGTAGTCCACACGATCTACGAACGGCTCGGGATACTGGTGGCAGCACACATTGGGGCGATTTGTCGGCTACTCGCTCGGCGTAGAAAGTTTTCTATTGCGTACTCTTATCTCCTTATCTCGGCTGATGTCCATTGCAACCACCGATTCGCCGCCACGCCAACCTCGCCCACATCACCTCGGTACTGATAGCCGACACGCCAATAAAAATATCCAACTAGTCGACCATTTTTCTTTAAGCTTTCCTCGCAAGCGGGGCCCAGTGAGTCAAAGTACCGGCGCAGCGTTGGATCCTCAACCCTCTTACGATCAAGATCAACCATCAGAACATTTCGCCCAACCGCCACCGATTTCGGAAACCAGAAAGCCCACATCAAACTTCGGTTACCAAACAAATGAGCCCCTCCCATATTTTTGGTTCCATCGTGGTCCACAAAGTCATAGAAGCTCAACTCGCTTGAGATAAAGTTCCTGTCCATTCCAGCAATGACGGGTTGAGATCCCGTTTCCAGCTCGACCCTTCTTTTGATCTCCTCGACGCTGTTCGCCAGTGCTCGCCATTCCCCGAACAGACGACCTGCTGTCATAGGACCCGCGCCCGGTAACCCTGAAGCGACATAGTAAAAAAACCCACCGTGGATAAAGAGGAGAGCAACAATAGTTGGCATCCATAGTCGCCGGATGAACTTATCGAGCGACCCCTTGATCTGACCCAAGGAAGGAACCATTTCCCAAGCCAGTAGCGGAATTGTAGCTAGCCAAATCGGCGCGGTCCAATTAAGTTTCGGTTTGAAGAGAAAGCTGTAGATCACAAATACAGAAAGAGGCGCCAGTGTGAACATGACGGACCAGAGGTACTTTTGACCCTTAGGGTCAATCTGCTCCGCGCGCGTTCCTTGCCAGCGCGGGGGCAGGAGGACCTGCACGGTAGCGAGCAAGCCCACGGGGGTAAGCAGTAGCAAAATGGTACCAACCAGGAAGTACAGAGAAAATTCGTGAACGCCCGTCCAGCGATTCGATCCCTGAAAAACAAAAGACATCCATTCGTTGCGCATGTTCCAGAGAATCACCGGTGAAAAAAGAAGGGTCGCCGTGATTGCCGCCACATAAGGCTCAGGCTGGACGAGCCATCGTCGGGATCTTCGGTCAATCAGCAAAAACATCAACGTTCCTAAACCCAAAAGCGCGATCGTGTACTTCGATAGCATTCCGAGCCCTACGCAGAGGCCAACCCCCCACCAAGATCGGCGGTCCTGAGCGACCAGTGCACGCTCCAGAAAGTAGAGAGAGCCTGCCCAAGCGGCGTAGAGAGGAGCGTCTGGAGTCATGAAAAAGCCCAAGCCAAAATAAATCGGCAACACCGCTAGGAGTAAGCCAGCTCGGAAAGCGGCGGGCCTGTCGTAGAGGTTTAAGGTGAGACGGAACATGAAGACGGCGGCGAGCAGCCAGCAGAGATATGCGGGCAAACGAACTGAAAGTTCGGATTTGCCAAATATCGTTGTGGAAAGCCAGATCAACCAAGCAACCATGGGCGGATGATCGAGGTAACCCCAATCCAAATGTTGAGCATAATTCCAGTAGTAGGCCTCCTCCGGAATCAGATTTACGCAACCCATGAGGATCAACTTAAGGATTAGGACGTAGGTAAGGATGCCGATCGTGATCACTGACCAACGGATTGCAGGGTCTTCATCTGCGTCCGATTGAAGATGAACAAAAAAAACCGCGCCGATTTGGAAAACGCCGGTGGCAATGAGGATCGCCACTACGATCGCGGTTTGCGGTTGCCAGTGCCAGTTCCCGATCATCAGCACGAGAATAGCGCTCCGAAGGATTAGCGCCAGCAAGGCCACCAGGAGGAACCGGGCACACAGCGCCCATCGCACGCTCGCTGACTTAGACTGAGTGTTCAGCGCAAAACTGAGGATCGCTCCGGCAAAAAAACTTGCGATTTGAGACAGTTCGAAATGAGCCCCTGCGATAAATAATACCTGAAACACCAGGAAATCGATGGCCATACCCAGCAGGCCAACGACCACGAACCGAGTATTGCACGGCTCGATCGCGACGTTCACGACGATCGAACGCGTCGCTTCCCACAGAACATTTTTTGTTCCCGCCTGCTCATTACTGCTTCATCAAGCCTCGCTACGCTAGAACTATTGATTACGACTTAAATATACAGCTTTGAGCTGACTAGAGAAGAAGTCGGAGGCGCCGGCGAAGGCTATTTGTGGCCCGTGCGCCAGGATGAGGATCCCTGTCCAATTTTGCTGCGTGGATCGCGCAAGCCCGTTTGCCGCCAAAAGCCCAGGCAAATAGCAACTGCGCACGGCGCCGCC
>Ga0081455_10000380_pt1 | contig 58685 bp, 66 predicted proteins | sample TabmetS3T2R1_FD_70207 | JGI IMG/M metagenome (GOLD analysis project Ga0081455, IMG submission 70207) | Tabebuia heterophylla rhizosphere microbial communities from the University of Puerto Rico - S3T2R1 | ecosystem: Host-associated > Plants > Roots > Rhizosphere ...
GAAATTTCCTTCAGCGTAAGTGCCGGCGTGCACTAGCAGGGTGTCCCCCGGCTGAAGCCGGTCGAGACATTCCTGAACCCCCGAGCAATCCCCTCCTCCGTCCTGGCGCACATGATATGTTGCCGCATCCGCCGTTACGGAAGATGCAAGAAACAAGATACAAGATGTAAGAACAAACAAATATGGGTGTTTTTTCATAGGCTTATTTTCACACACAGTCTCGACATACTTGCAGTGGATGTTGCGGTCGGCCCGTGCTACAGCAATTCATAGTCCAGATTCTCGTTTGTGCGGATGCAACGGCTTTAAAAAGTGACTAAGTTACAGTCGATAATGAGGCGTAAGAAAAATTTTTTTTGGTGGTTGTATGAAGTCTGAGTCGCATCCCAAAATGTTGGCGTATGCATACACAACTGTTGAAGGTTGCATACACCTAGGACGGCATTGAGTGCTACCCTTTAGGGATATGACCGTTCTAGATGCCCTCGCCATTCTCGAAGCCGCCGTGTTGGATTGTAAGAAGGGAGACATCAACACGCCGGAAGTTAAAAACGCGCTGGATTGCCCCATTGGGGTAATCAAAATTTCCCCGAATGGGGATTGACGTCAATAATACCGACGCAGCTATAATTCCCGAAAGAAGTTACTTCATTCGGCTTGTTGTGATGGGTCGGCATGCCCCCCGTAATTCGCTGGCTGTATTTAAATTGTAAGTATCGAGTCTGTCCGCTACCGAACGAGCCCGCCATGCTGCAAAAACTTGCAATGAGTCTCAATATCCCACTTGCCTTCACGTACAAAGCCAACGGCCTTGATGTAGCATTAGCTCAACAGCGTATTCGTGAGAATTTAAATTCTTTTCGGTGGATTGCTCCGCTTGTAATAGCCGTGGTGTCCTTTGCATTAATCGTCGCCGGCTTGTGGGTCAAATTTTAGCTCTCCTGTGGCCGATGGGAGGAAAAAGACTATCAAAGTGAAGAAAGATAAAGAGGCAAATCTCGCGAATATGAAGGATATACTGATAGGAGCGTGTCTAGGATTCGCCTTCTTTTACATTTGTTATTTAATCGCGACGTATTTCCCAGTTGCCAATTTTGTGCTGACTGGCCCGTAACCCAGTCTGTTTGGCAATCTCAATGCCGATGCATCTCCAGTTAGGAAAACGTCACTTAACGCTGGAGTGAGACGAAGAAATGACGAAGTTGATTGCCATATTGCTTCTTGCTTTCGCCTCTGGATGCATTCCAAGTTATCATCGTTCTTGCAGTGAGCTTGAAGCGGATACGAGCGTTTCGCTCGATGAGTTTTATAGCCATTGTCGTGCTCATAGCAGCGTCCCTTGATTTCAAGACTCCACAACCGCGCGTGGTGTTTAATCATCTATGAATAGCAGGAGCACCATGACCTCTTGGGTAAGGTAGATGGTGGCCATTCTGGGTGAGCCCTTGTTTTCTACACGACTTCATTACATACGCTTGGCCATTTTCCCGATGAGATCGTCTCATCAAAGGAGGGTAAACCACCAATGGCTGGATCCATTCTTTCGTCTGTTTTGGCCACGGCAATTTTTTGGAGTACGGCAATGCTTTTTGCGCAAGAGCAAGCCCCTGCTCCATCCTTCAAGGAAGGCGATACTTGGCAGTTCAATACTATTCGGAAAGGGCAGCTTGCCAAATCGACGGATCAAAATGAAGGCATATACGAACTAACCGTCACGCAAGGAGTCGTAAAGATCTACGATGTAAACGGCGGTCAAAAAAATGAGCGATCCGTCCAGCCGGATGGGCCTACACAAATATTGTTGACACTAGTTGGAAAAAGCGACCAACGACAGGATCTTAAGTTCCCGCTGTCGGTGGGTCAAAAATGGTCCTACAAGTACGAAACTCGACTCCTCGGCGACAAGTTTAACCAACGGAGGTCTGCCGAGGTCGATGTTGTTGGGATGGAACAGGTGACTACGCCCGCGGGCAGTTTTAAAGCCTACAAACTTATCAAGAACGAGAGCGCGGCGAGTGGTAGTCGGCTGGGGGGGACAACCAACATTACGACGACTTACTTCTACAGTCCGGAGACCAGGAGCATCGTTAAGAGTTCCCGTGTGGTTGATAATAACCCCGGTACCGTAGAAACCGAATTGATCAAATTCACCCCGGGGAATTAGAGCTTCTTCCATCCTCCAACCATGACCGTGCTAGAAGCCCTCGCCATTCTCGAAGCCGCAGTTTTGGAATGTAAGAAAAGAAGCGTCAACACGCCGGAAGTTAAACAAGCGCTGGATTTATTGCAGCGATACGTTTACCCGAAGTGGTTGATTCCACAGTTTCGCCACCATGTAGAGAATGAAGAACAACCTTTGGAAAAGCGAGAAGGTCAACAGCAGGTACTTCGCGCCACTTTCCCTGGTATTCGCAACTGTGTTCGCGAACTTCTCGGGGTGCGAGCGGATGGACTGGCCCGCAAGTTCCACGAGACACATGATATGGCTGTGAAAGATGAACTAGAACGATTGCTCAAGGAGTATGGGAAACTAACAGAGCCGTGGAGGTTTGTGGTGAGTTGAAGTCAGGACTACAAGGTGTAGGAGAGATCAAGGCTGCCGATTTCAGCAATGGGACGATTGCAGTGATTCTGTAGCAGCTTCACTATTTGATCGCAGAAGCCGTAGTCATCAACCAATAGGCAGCCAATATACGACGACCCTTCGTGTTCGATGTATAAAAAACATCTGTCGGCCGGCAGGACATTGGATAGCTCCACCTTCCTGAGAATCCCGATTTCACCTTTTGGTCGCTTGTTTTCCAAACCGCTTGCCCACGTCCAGATGGGGGGCCAGGTAGGAATACCATGATAGCGGAAAAGCGGATGGTGGCGGAGCAGCATAATCCCCCTCACTGACGAAATCTCTCTCATTTTGCAGCGTATGCTTCGTCAGGTACTTGATTTCTTGTCTACTTGTTTCTCGCGCTCAAGGCCCAATTCGTAAAGCTCTTTGATGATTTTCCTGTCGTTGTGTCTCGGCTAACCTGCGGCCGAGTTCATCCATCCGTTTGTCTATCTCTTCAGGTGTCATAAACGACATAGATCACCGAACTTCCGAGGCGATTGCTCCTGCTTTCCGAATTTATGGAAAACCCAATTCTATCGGTGGGCAATCCTAATGCCAGATAACCCACTGAGGTTTATTTAATACAAGTGTCGGAATATAAGAGTTTACTTATGGCAAGAACGTGGTCAATTTTCAGGTAACGATAAGTCTGTACCCGCTGTCTACAGGAGTTGTGCACAAAGTTATCAGTTCATTTTCCTTTTGCTCAATCTCGTCGCTCGTCATGGGAATCCGGAAAAACCCTGATCTGGTCGGGAAATTCGATGATTCATTCGCCTACCCATAAGTATTCGCTCGGGTGATAGACCCCATGCCAGAAGCCTTCTGTATCAAGGAAAGCGATCCAACCATGTTCTGCATCCGCGCGGACTTCCTTCACGATAAAGGTTTTTCCAAGATCATGAACTTTCTCGCCGACGGTAATATCCTTAGCCTTCTTAAACATGAGCCTTACTTCCGGACCTTTGGGGGTAGGCCAAAATGAGTGGGTTTCGTTTTGGAGTGAGTTTGAGGTGGAAAACGGGATCGTGCTATAAGGCGCACGAAAGGCGTGGTTACTCTCACAGGTGCCCCCTTTCAGGCCCGCCATTGACGGTGTTAGCGCACCGGGCGGGCCGTTTTTTTGGTCTCTTAGATTACTTCTCTACTCTTCATATTTTTCAATTAGGTATTCTTAGATTGAGCGCAATTATTATCAAGTTCCGGTGCCCTTCGCTGCGTGTGATGTTTTCGACCTCGCCACCCAAAACGGAACTGCTAAGACCCCTTAGGTTATCTGTCGCTAGTTTGACCCCGTACAAGTAAGGTACTGCTCTTATACGGGCAAAAGTTTGGTAAAACGGAACCGCATAGCTTTTCGCTTTCCAGTTGGCTACCAAGTAACCGGAACCATCCCTTGCCTCCTTTCTTGCGTCCGTCGTAAAGCCTCCATCGGGATTCAGGAAATCGGGAGTCAGGTAAGTGTTCGGTTCTGCGGGTGCTGTGAAAGTTGGAGATTTCTGGACTGTAATTCTAATTCTATTCGTCGCGTTGTTGCTTTGGATAGTAATTAATTTTTTCTAATTAAGTATCTTCCATAGACCGACCGCCACAAATAGAAGGCTAAGTAAGTTAACAATCAAACCAAACCATTCCATGCGATCACTTGGGAACGTCATATAATCAGTGATTCCAAACGGGTTGAGCGGCACGTTGAGAAGTCAGAATCATGACTCGAATATCGGGTAGAACTTGATGAAATCATCTTGGTAGCCACACTGATCGCAAGCTGATTGCATCTCTTTTTCTCTGGGAACATCGGCAAAAACTGGAACTGAGTTTGACACGGCTTTCATCGTACCCTTGTCACACTTTGGGCACTTCTTATTTTGTTCCATCTCAGTCTCCGTTTCAGTCAGGGCATAAACCGGGGTGTTTTTACTTTTGGGGCGACTAAAGACAAGATTTCCAGCATAAGCCCTCCAATTGTGCTTCACGCATATCACCGGCCCCCTCGAATCAATAATAATTTGTAGCTAGCCTACCCCGTTGCTTTCCTGCCGGTTTCTCGCTATTTTCCCGCCGCTGTTTCGCACCATAACGACGATAGTGTGATACTTGCCGGGGGACGTTTAGGCCGATCATTTTTCAGATGGCCAACACCTAGAGAACGTAGAGCTTGCTGCAGTTGTCTAGTATCATCCCGGCACGTAACCAGCGCGTGCTCCGCCTGCTTAAGTTTTGGCAGGTCAACCAATTCGGTGGCGTGAACCCCGGCTTTGTATCCATTATCGTATCCCAAGACAAACCCGGCCAATTTCAAAAAAGAGAAATGCAATAGCCCAACCTAGTACTTTCATGTCCACACCCTCCGGGCGGGAAGCTGTAAACATTTTTCGCTTGGTTCAATCCAGAGCGACAGATTGCTCATAATACGAAAATAAACCTGGACGGCGTCAATCGGTGCCCACGTTAGGCGGCGCAGCGGGGATTGGTGCAGTATCGAAGTGCGAAGGGCTTACGTTGATCGATGCTTTGTTTGCAACTTTTTCTTTGCAAGCAGCAGTAATAGGACGAACCCCGTACAAGCGACTACCACGGCCAACAGGAGCAAGTCTGTGACATGTCTTTGGATCAAACCGTTGAGTGAATGGATGTTCACGCGCTCACCCTTTCAATCCCAAACATGTTTGTCAACTCCCCCCCTTGCTCTAGCCTCGGTTTCTCGCTATTTTCGCGCCGCTGCGGCCAAAACCTACGTTGTCACATTTCGTAGCCATAACAACGATAGGCCGTCGAAGTTTATCGTCGTGGCCAACGATAGGAAATCCGCCATCAAGATGGCTTGGGAGCATGGAGGGCCGGACTTTCAGTCGCGGTTCGATAAATCCACGGACCAAGCACAGGAAATGAAAGAAGGGGCGCTGCGAGTATGGGAAGCTCGAAAAGCCGTGGGGTGTTTGTGGCGAGTTGATGTTATCGGAAAAGAGCCAAGGGGATCGGTGCCATGTCAATTTTACGGAATAGCCAGGGATTTTTGGGGGCTCGATCTGTCACGAACGAACAAAAAGGACCAAGAGCGGACAATTGTGTCACTTTATCGGAGCCTTTGGGCGTTGCAAAAAGACGGGGGCAAGGGGTAAATAACCCGAAATGAAATCTTGACGGCGCAGAGCGAAGTTCACCGAGCCCGAAAAAAGTAAGGAATCGCGCTTTTGGCTCATGGCCAGTGAGCACTCTACTTCTTGTCTCTAGTAGACCGTGATACCTCACTCTTTTTAATCAATGCCCAAAATGCACAAGGCCAGCAATTAGTATGCCCGTCGATTGAGAGTCGGGAAGTTTTTAATTATTAAATAATACAGTCTCAGCAAATCTTTGAGCGGTTTCCCTGGCTGCCGATGGACGGAAGAGAACTCTTCATTCGTGTTCAGCAGGTTTCTGAACGATGATATGTCTGCAGCATCCCGAAGCTCCAGTACGACGTTTTGGCCTTCGATGTAACCGAGTTCACGAGCCCTTGCCGGAATACCTCATATAACCGCGCTGCAGGGGGTCCCCCCTATGAGGACCCCGATCCGTGGAATCTTTCCCGGCTGCTGCGCCTCAGCGAGATGAATGGTAGCTAGAATAAGAAGCGGGAGCGTATAGACAAGGATTTTTGCCTTCATAGGCTCCTCCGAGGATTGGTCAGGCTCAAACCCGATGTGATTGACTGAAGTGTGTTTTGCTTATTTCACCATCTGCTATGGTCTGTCAAGTTCGCGGAATATACCCAGTTCGTGGAATATACCCTTGACGCCATACCCTAGGTGGCGTTATAGCTTCACCGTAAAAATTCGCCATCAACGGTGTGGTACGCGCGTTGTAGTTCAACAAAGGGGGGAGATGTATGTTTAATGCGTCTTTCAAACATGAAAGATTGGCTGCTCTTTTTTCTTTGCTGTTCCTGGTCGCGCTGTCGAATAATCTTTTCGCCCAAACGAAACCTAAACGAACAGACATTGGAGGGGAGCCCCCGAAATACATTCTTTACGTCGGCAACAGTTTTTTTTATTACAACAACAGCATCCACAACCATGCGTTGAATCTCACCAGAGTGGGCGATCCCGCAAATAAGGATCGTTATCGCGCCACCTCAGTGACCATCAGCGGATCCGGTTTTGACTGGCATGATATAGAGTCGTACTTCCGGCCCGATGGCATCGGGAAATATTCTTTCGTCGGAGACAACGAAATCGTTTTCAATAAACCGGGCAAGCAGTTCGATGCGGTCATCATGTCCGACTGCAGCCAATGTCCCGTTCATCCGAAACTGAAAAGTGTTTTTCACGAATACGCGAAGAAGCAAACTGACACCGTCGTTAAATATGGAGCCAGGCCAGCTTTTTTCATGACGTGGGCTTACAAAGACAAGCCGGAGATGACCGCGCAACTGGCAGAGCAATACACCATCGCGGGAAATGACAACGACGCATTGGTAATTCCCGCCGGCCTGGCATTTGCCAGTGCCATCAGGAAAAGACCGGATCTGGAGTTTTATCAGCTGGACAAAAGACATCCGACTTTGATCGGAACGTACCTGAGTGCCTGCACAATTTATGCATCGGTCTATAAGAAATCACCGGTTGGCAATACATATTTAGCCGGCATCGATCCAAAGATAGCGAATTTTCTACAAACAACAGCTTGGGAGACGGTGCAGGGATATTATGGCAGTGAGAGAGTTGCGGGGAGAGATTCGGAAGTGCAGCGCTGAAGATCACCAAGAAAAAACCCAGGGGTCACAGGCTTAGGTATAAAGGTCCTTGAGCTCCTAAAGCGAACCCATGTTCGGAAAACTTTGCGAATAAATGTGAATGTGGTTATGTGGCTTGGTTATGACACAAAGCCAGACATGACTGGGGTGCCAGCGATTTCAGATTCAATGGCACTGCTTGACGCCGGACCATACGATCCCGTGCACAAAAACTACACCCACTATCTCAGTGGTGGTTGGACGAGAATCACTCGCGAACCAGGGTCTCCACCGTTTGAGGTCGCCGTACAGCCAACACCACCACCATTCGGCAGAAAAACCTACTTAGTTGGAACCGTTGCATTCGGTGATGCACTTACTAAGCGCCGCTATGATCAGACTGTATGTTTTGAGCAACCATCCGGTTGGCCCAACGCCCAAGGCTTAGGGGTCGTCGTTCAGGCTGAAATGAACCCTTGTAAAGAAGAGTAATATCCATGACCCACGAAGCCTTACACCCTGAGGTCTTTTAGTGGGCTTCTCCCTTGCCCTCCCCTTCCTTTCCCGCTATTTTCCGCCCGCTGTGGCTAAAATCTACACGCAAGTTTCCGCACCCATGACGACCGCAGGCCGTCAAAGTTCATCGTCCTGGCTAACAATATGCTGCCGCCATGCCCGCATCAGCACTCATCCCAGTTACAGTCTCATTGCCGCCAGACATAGAGAATCCCGACTGAGCTTGCGCAATTCCGAGGAAGCCAAATGTCGGATCGGTTAGGGGAGGAGCAGCGCTTTCTCGAGAGCTAGGCTTTAAACCCGCTCCGCGAGAATTTCCTCTGGGAATAGGTATTCGTCTCCGGCGGTCCCGAAGTTAACCAATATGAGCTTTCGCCCAAGATTCTCGTCAGCGCGAACAAAAGTACCTTCTCTTGGCAAAAGAGTCCCGGTTTTTTGCGATCGAATCGGTCTGCTAGTTTTTAGCCGATCACCTGGTCTCATGTTTATCTCGGTCCTGTGGCTCATAATGCGTTGTCGGCTGATGCCTACTTAAGCGATCACTGCCAATATGGACCTGATCTCCTCCTTTTGGGATTAATGTTTTGAACACAGGCCCAGGCCGCCCTGGGACATCAGCAAGGGTTGAGCCAGCTCGAACTCTATGGGAAATCTGGAAATCAACGGTTAATGCTTAGGAAAACTTCTCGCCAAAACTTTTGACAGGAGGGTTTTTGTGTCCTGTCAATCTGACCGATGGGGGTTGTCAATGGAAACGCGCCAAACTGGAAACCCCGAAATCAACAATGGCGGCGGGTCGGGCGTGAGACTGTGATCCAATTCTTTAGCCGGCGGGCTCGTCTGTAAATCTCTGCTGTTATTTCTGGGTCGTGGTCTCGGCATATTCCCGCACCAACTCATCCATCTTTTCTTCTAACTCTTGGCGGTTCATGGTGCTATGTCATCGGGCTTTACCAGGACGTAAGGTCTTTATTTAATCCGATAACTCTCCATCTCTCCTAGCTCACGGGCCAATTCGTAAAGCTCTTCTATGATTTTCTTATCGTTGGTTTCAACGTACTTTCGGGCGAGTTCATCCATCCGCCTTACGATTTCTTCGCGTGTCATTCTTCCGACCATCTTTTAGTAGATGAAATCTCAGATTAAATGACGTGCCAAGCTGCCGTCTTGACATTGGGCGACAGTCTATTGACATTTCACCAGGCATGGACTGGAAGGAATGAAAAAAAGAACGGCACAGAGACTGCCGACTCCAGCCTAGAAGAAGAAAAACCGCCAGTTAGAAAAACTTCACTCAACGTGTGGGGTGTGGGGGAACTCGCCAGGCCAATGGCATGAAAGAACTCGCCGGAATGGTTCGGGCTTGAGGTTGCGCGGATCGTGGTGGACGAATGCCTGGCCCAGCGACGGAATTGAATGGCTTAACATCGTTCAAGAATTAGGCTATACGCTAGGTCACTAATAACGAGAGTACGGAGGATGCATGGACCTACGAAGTCTTTTTGCGCGGAGCGACAACGCGCAAGAGTTTCAGGCCAACTCAACGATATTTGCGGAAGGCACTCCCGGCGATGTCATGTATGTAGTGCTAGATGGCGAGGTGGAACTGCGGGTGCGAGGCGAAGTGCTGGAAGTCGCTGGACCTGGAGAGATCGTCGGGGAAATGGCGCTGATCGATACGAAACCGCGCAGTGCCACGGCGAGAGCCATATCAGATTGTCGTTTGGCGTCGGTCGATGAGCGGCGATTTCTCTACATGGTGCACGAGACCCCGTTGTTCGCGCTACACGTCATGCGAGTCCTCGCAGACCGGTTGCGTCGCATGAATGCCCAGTGGAGGCCTCCCCAGGGCCTGGAGCCGCTGCGGTGACCGTTCCATGCCTGGCACGGTTCAGGCGGCGTGAGGACAGCAGCGGCGCGGGCATCGAGGAGTCCCGAGGCCTATGTGCCAGCGGCGTTTTGGTAACTTTCTATACTTTATTTTTCATAGGGGACTTTCTGAAATCTGCGTCCCCCAGTGTCACCCGTCACCCCAGTTTAAAGCGTATCCCTTGCGCAACTTGATTGCCTCCAGGCTTTGGGGATAAAAAGCCATAATAGTGGAGGTAGGCTTCATGAAGGCTGCTTTCGTAGTATTTAACCGGATGACATATCTGGATTTCATCGGGTTCTACGATCCTGTAACGCGGCTGAAGTCCATGAAGATCATCGACGATTTCGAATGGCGCATCTGTTCAACCACGCAGCACGTCGTCGATGACCCGGGTCTACGTATTGAGGCAAACGGAGTGGGTGAGCCCCTCGATTCCAATGACATGCTTTTTGTGCCCGGTGCGTTCGGCACCAGGAACCTCCAACATGACCGCAGTTTTTATTGACTGGCTGAAAACTGCTCGGTCCGTGCCACTGAAGGTATCGGTGTGCACTGGCGCTCTCCTTCTGGGAGCCGCAGTTTTCTTCGGGGCCGCCGCGCGACGACACATCCGAGCGCATACAAGGAACTCGAACCCTACTGCGGTGTGGTGGTACACGAAAGAGTGGTCGATGAGGGGGACATAATTACCGGAGGTGGCCCCTCGTCCGCTATCGACTTGGGCCTGCATCTAGTGCAGAGATTGGCGGGCGCAGGTGCGCGTGACCGAATCGCTACCCAGATGGACTACCCATACCGATGGAATCCGTAACCCTCGCGCAATCCAACTTCAGCTGGAACGGACGGACTTTCTAAAATCTGCGTAACCTAGTGTCACCCGTCACCATTCCTCACAAAACCAGTCCAGATCCGTTAGCTCTGATAAATGCTTTAAAAAAATCGACTGGGGAAAGGAGCTTCTTCCCTGTCATGTGGTCTGGCTTGCCGGTAATAAAAAGACCATTTATCTGACAAACTGTGGTCGAGGCGGGACTGGTGGAAGTATTGCCGCGACCTCTGAAAGAGCACTGGACAAAATGAAGAGTCAGAGCCAGTCATCACCCGCCACGCACTGCTATGAAGTACTCAAGGCTACCAGCCTTACTGCCCTCATTGACTTGACCGTAAAAGGTTCCCAAAATCCACACAAGGTTCGGATGAAACGCGTGAGAAGTACTTGACCAGTAGCCGGCGGGCTGAAACCCCGAGAAAGGATGCCCGGAGGGGAGAGCCGGTCCGAACTGGCTAAAATCAATCAAGCTGAACAGCTCCCTGATGTTCGGCAAACGCCAGTCTCCCGCAACACTTGCATCGGAAAGACCACATTGGCCGTCAGCTAAATTGTTTGCACTGGTCAAGGCGGCGTCCCAAAATTGAAATCCAAAACAATTCGCATTCTTTAACCAGATTAGCCTAGTCAAATTGTCCGTAATAGTTCCGTTGCCGTTGTCGGTGAAACGTGCGCTCGGTGAAACCACTCCCGCCTCCAGATCACCGTCGTCGCCAATGGCAAAAGACGTTGTCTGTCCCGTTTGCGCCACCCCGGCTTCAACTTCAATTACAGTAACGTTGGCTGGGGTGCAATCATTTATAACCACGTCGCGGGACTCTGAACCAATTGTCAAAAGTCCGACACAGTCAGCCGGTAGATCACCAGTGTCGAATTTAAACGCACCACCGTTGGTTGAGGCGATACCAAGCGGAATTCCTTCCCAGGAAATCGGTGCTCCCTTTGGAGCTTGATCGCCCTCAATGTGCACGGCGCCTTCTCGAATCAATGCTTTATTGATACTGATCGACCCTTCGGACGATGACGCATACATGACTAGAAGTAATTGACCAAATACTAATGCAATTGAGTTTTTCATAAGATCCTATTCCTTTTTAAATCGCCTGAATGTTTGCACTTACCCCCCAAGTACCAGGATTCTTGTTCGGTACGGCCTCCAGTTTTGCGGTGATACGTAGAAATTCCAAAAATCCTTCTTAGCGGTTCAAACCTGGAAAGAATTTGTCCTGTAATTTGGAAAATCGTTCCATATGGTGACTGAGTGTAAGATAAATGAGTAACCATTATAGCTGTTTGCTTGTGGGCGGAATTCAACTTTCGCGATTAGAGCAAACGTTATGCCACCACCGTTCATGCTCCCAAGGATTGCACAACCAGTGACCTAGTGGCTTTTTTATTCTAGCTTTGCAAGACAGTGTCGACGAAGATGCCGATTTTGGAAAGTCGAATTGAATGTCCAATACATCTTCAACTCAAGTCGGCTAGGTCGCGAGCCACGCCCCGCAGTTCGATCCAAGGTCATTGCCGACTGAAATGCAGACGTATGAGGTTTTGCTTGTGGAGGCAGGGGGTGACAATGGTTCTGTAGCTCGTTAGCAGGGTCGTCGAGTAAAAGAAAACAAGCAATGTCTGGGTCGCCAGTGATAGCCGAAGCAGCTTTGCCATTGGATGATCCTCCCGGTGCCGTTCTTCGCTGCCCCCATATCGCGAATCCAAGACCAAACGCCAGACTACGCTCAATGAGATCGCTCTGAAGCGTCGTTCAATGTCGCATAATAAATCTTGACAGCTCTTTGCGCAGTGATATTTGTGTGCTCGTAACAAAGCCTCCCCCCACCGTCGAGAAGGCTTCCATGTGATGTGAGGCCCAAACCGGAGGAACGCAAGGCGTTCTTCGAAGGGGGAAATGAAGAGGAGATAGTTTAGAGCCAGCCGCTCTGGCGATTTTTATTGCTAGGGAGTGCTGGCTTTTTTGTTTTTTGAATTCGGAAAAGAAGCTGATGTGCCGAATTGGCTACCGTGTGAGCAGCCTATGAACAGGAAAGAAGGGAGGGACCTATGAAGCGTTTCATGTGTGCTTTAGCAGTCTTGATGCTGTCGCTACCAATGCTCGCTCTGGCAGCAGCCGCTGCGGAAGTTTTCGAAGCGACAGGAGCAATCCCGGATGATATACAAGCTACGGTCGATGCCTTCCGGGCTTTTCTTGGAACCAACAACGGCGTGGGGGGCTCATTCCCCGATGGTCGGCGTGAGATCAATTGGGACGCGGTGCCAGCCGCCTTCGCGGCCCCCAATCTGCTGCCGGCCAACTTCTTTAATGCCAATTCTCCGCGTGGGGTGGTTTTCTTCACGCCAGGGACGGGCTTCCAAGTGAGCGCCGACACCGATAACCCCACGAACACCCCGGTTGAGTTTGGCAATATCAAACGCTTCCTCCCACGTATCTTCAGGACCTTTAGTCCCGAGCGGCTCTTCACCGCCTTGGACAGCAATATTACAGAGGTGCTCTTCTTTGTGCCTGGCACTCCCATACCCGCGACGGTCAATGGGTTTGGTGCGGTCTTCACCGACGTGGACCGTGACAACATCACAAAGATCGAATACTTCGACGTCAACGGTTCGCTACTGTTCAGCCGCTTTGTCCTACCCGGAACCACTCCGAGCGAAAGCCTCTCTTTCTTGGGGGTGGGGTTTGACGCGGGCGAACGCGTTTTTTTGGTTCGGATCACCAGCGGCAATGTCCTCTTGAGTGCGACCGAGGAACTTTCCCCAGTTCTATCTAAGAGGCATGGCAGAGACATCGTCGTAATGGATGACTTCATTTATGGTGAACCTCAACCCTTGCCCTAAGCTACGTACGGATACGGGTGGGACATACGGCTTGATAGTTTTGCCTTAACAACCGCTTCGAGAGGGACGCGGCAAAAAGCACCGTGCCCCTCAAGCGGAGCGTTATCCCTGTAATTGAATGGAATCTCCGTCAATCAGCGATTCGAATGACCCTCATCAGCAGATCCGCCAGCCGATAGCCGGCTAGAATCATCCGCCTATCAGCAATTCGGCTTGCACTGACAACGTATCCAACAGGAAGCACGGGAACCGTTGCGACTGTCGTACAGTCCTTATTTCCACCTTTCGGAATCCCAATCCGTCCACCGTTACGGTAAGCGATCTTCGTCGCGATCTCGAAGCTTCCTCCCTGAGTGCAAAATCTTGGTCGTTCGTCCGTTTGGAAAACGCCGTAAATGATCTTCAGTCGATCGGGACGAGATGGAATTTTTTCCTCTCCAGTTTTAACGATTTTCGCGTTACAGGACACATGACATGCGTCCGCAGGAGTTCAGTAATCTCGGAAGGCATTGCACGAGGCGAGTACACCTCGTCGATTTGTTGCCGCCGGTCGGGGCCATCGATCACCGTGATGGAAAGTTTCGTTGGATGAAAGCGGCCGTAGTCGCTGCATAAAAACATGACGTTGTACAAGGCCATGGTGTCGTCGCCTTTTCTGTATTGCACCAACGATTACCGTCGGCTGATATCTTCCTGCGAATAGGAGCGAGTCAAAGGAGGGGTGACACGCTTGCAGCTATGCCATATCCGATGAACAACCGGCAAGAAAAAGGTTCTGGACGATCCAGAAAGGGGCACGGTTTCCGGTAAAGGAGCTGTAGGAGATTGTCAGCGGCTCGAGCTTCTTTTCCTGAGCATTGCCTGAATCCCGGGAGAATAATGTCAATGATAAGGCAATTAGAAGTATGCGCCGAAGCATAGGGTTTCTTCTCAAAGGCTACCAGGAACGCGTCTGGTGCATAAGGAGTGTTATAAGTGTTATAGAGGTTCGGGTAGTTGATAAATTCCTACCTCGGCGGCGACCTGCTTTAGTTCCGTCCAGGTGGCCTCGTCTATTTCCACGCCTTCTTTCATCTGTCTCGCCTCGTTCTGACGACCCTGCTCTCCGGGCAAAAGAATCTCTTTGAAACCCGGAGCTGTCTTTCGAGATTTCACGAAAGCAATCAATTCATCCACTCGATCCAAAAATTCATCGAGCGGTTGGAATTCTTCGACGGCGATAGCTTGGAGAAATACTCCGTTGATGCCGTGGCCGCCTTTGTCCCACCAGTGTTTCGCCAACCCGTTGCCGGAAAGCAAGCCGCCGAGAATCTCTGTGATCAGAGCAACGCCGGAGCCTTTATAGCCTCCGAACGGGAGGAAGACGCCCCGCGGCGGACCACGAAAAGCTTTGAAATCATTTGTCGGGTGGCCATTCCCATCGAGCATCACCCCGTCGGGAATGGCTTGTTTCTTTGCTACTCGCTTTTGAATTTCTCCCATGCTCATGGATGCGGTGGCGAAGTCGAGAACGATATGCCGGCTGTTGCGCGCCGGTATGCCGAAGGCCATGGGATGGGTGCCGATGATGCGTTCCATGCCGCCATAGAGAGTCGTTGTGCCGGAACCGACGCTGACCGCGCCCATGGCAATCATGCCTTCGTCGGCGGCCATTTCCATGTAGTCCGCGAGACGACCGCTATGGCTGGCATGACGGAGGGTGACTACACCGACACCATGCTCCTTGGCCTTTCCGATCGCCAGGGTCATCGCCATGTGAGCGGCCGCTTGACCGATGTAATGATTGCCCTCGATGACGGCGGCAATTTTGCCTTCGCGTATTATTTTAGGCCCGTGACGAAGATCGATCGTTCCGTCTTTGATCCACGCCAGATAGGGAGACACTCGAGTAACGCCGTGGCCGGGGTAGCCGCGCAGATCGGCCTTGACGAGCAGTTTGGCGACGCGCTGGGCATCGGCCGCCGGCATGCCGCCAGCGGAAAGCAAAGATTCGGTGAAATCGCGGAGTTGGTTTGGATTTAGTCTAGGCACGGGAGTTTCCTTGTGATCTCGCCCTCACCCAACCCTCTCCCTGGGGAAGGGAGAGGGTTAAAGCGAGAATGAAGAGGAGAAGATAGGTTATGCTCTGTCGTATCAACGGGGTTTTTGGACGGGGAAATAACGCTCCAACCAGTCCGAGACGATGCGCGTTAAACGTTGGTTTTCCTGGTTGAATGTGAAGTGGTCAACGTCCGACAGCAGATGTAATTCAGCCGGCTGGCGGGCGCGCTTGAACATTTCAATCGATTCATAGGTGGGAGTTACTGAATCGTTGGCGCTATGCAGCAGCAGCAGAGGCCGAGGTGAGATGTTACCGACCTGGTCGTCAGCGCGAAAGTCGTTCATGCTCTGAGCGGTTTCAGCAGGAAACTCCATAATCGATCCGGCGCTCATGTTGCGCCGCAGGTGTTCAGGGATCGGCACGATATCGTAACGTGGGACCATCAATGACTTGCCGGTTCGTTCGCGATGACGCTTGCCTTCCTCTAACATGTTGGCGAAGCGACTCCACGCCTCCGGTGTCGGATGTTGGCCGCGGAACTTACGCTCGCCGTTTCCCCAACCGCCGCAGGAGATCACCGCCGCTACCCGTTGATCGGCGCCGCCGGAAAATACGGCCACAGCCGCACCGAAACTGCTCCCCACCAAGCCGATGCGCTCGGGGTCGACTTCCGGGCGGGTGGCGAGGTAGGTCAGCGCATTGCGGGTATCCGCCACCTGATCGAGACAGATAATCCGTCCATGCTCGCCTTCGCTGTCGCCGCATCCTCTGAAATCGATGCGCATCGTCACATAGCCCCACTGGGTAAATTGCTTGGTCACAACGCTTTGACCGTGGCCGTCTTTGTTACCGCCGAAGCCGTGCAGCACGATAAATGCTGGTCTACGCTCGCCAGAACGGAGATCGTCCGGAGTGTGGACGATACCGGATAGTTTTAGTCCGTCCGACAAGAAGGTGATTTTCTCTTCCATAAGCTTTCCTCCAAGTCATCTGCCGGCGAAGCGTATGGCCGACAAATTCGTTTCGTATATCTGGCGGAAACCGGCATTTCACTTCCATCCGGTTCCGCTGGGGCTGCTACGTAGAGCCTAAGAAGGAGCGCCCTGCGTCGTAAATAGGGTATTTGGTTTGGATAGTCAAATGTAAATATTCTATCCGCGTTCATGGAATTCACCTTTCATCAGCTTGAAATTTTTTTCTGCAGCGCCCGCGAGCGAAGCTTCTCAAAAACCGCCGACCAACTGCGCGTCAGCCGGCCTTCAGTCTCCATCCGGATCAGAAACCTCTTTCTCGCATTGTGATGATCGCCAATCCGCCTTCGGTTCGAAACCTCTATTCGCCTAAAGAAAATATATTTGTCACTGAGACGGCTGCATTGTATGGTTAATAGAAGCTTTGACAGTGTATAGGAGGTTTGTATGGCAAAGGATCTGAGAAGTTTTCTTGATGATTGTCGCCGGGAGATAGCCAATGAAGTCATTCACATCACGAAAGAAGTCAATCCCGCAAACTACGATGTCACCGCGATTATCAAACATCTCGGCGCCCAGAAGAAGTTTCCCATTATTATCTTCGACAAGCCGCTTAACCTGAATGGCCGGGTAAGCGATATCAAGCTGACGATGAACTGCGAGATCTCCCAGCGAAAAACGCAGATCGCCTTAGGATTGCCCAAGGAAGCCAGCCGCCCAGAGATGGCGGAGGCCTGTTTGGAGATGGAGGAGCATCGTATTCCGCCGATTATCGTCGATGCCAAGACAGCGCCAGTCAAAGAAAATGTCAAAGCGGGAGAGGATGTTGATCTGTACGAGCTTCCGATCATGCGCCACCATGAGATGGACGGCGGACCTTACATGACGCTCTCCACCGTCAGCAAAGATCCCAAAAGCGGTGTCTACAATTGTTCCTATCACCGCATGGAGGTGAAATCGAAGAACAGCACGGCGATGCATGCCTCACCCCGCCACCTGTGGAAAATCTTCCGCACCTATGAGGAGCAAAATAAGGAATGCCCGGTTGCAACGGTATTGGGTCATCATCCGGCTTACCACATGGGCGCCTGCTACAGCGGACCTTTTGAAGTGAGCGAGTACGAAGTCATCGGGGGATATCTGCATGAGCCGCTCCGGTTGACCCCGTCAGCGACCTGGGGCGAGGACTTTCTGATTCCGGCGGATGCGGAGATTGTTATCGAAGGTGTGTTAATCCCCGGCAAACGCACCGTCGAGGGACCCTTCGGCGAAGCGCCGGGCTACCTTGGCCCGCAGCGGTTTCAGACCTGTCCGCAGTATGAAGTTCGTGCCATTAATTATCGCAAGGAAGCCATGTACCAGTCGGTGATCACGCCCGAAGGTGACAAGCCATGGATGGATTTGCCTCGCGAAGGGGCATACCTGCGTCGTTGCCGGGAAGCGGTCCCGGGAGTCACGGCGGTATGTAAACAGGGAAGACATGCCCATTACAATGTTTTTATCTCCATGAAGAAGATGTCGGAGGGAGATCCGGGACGAGCAGCGGCGGCTGCTATGACCTTCGATCACACCAAGAACGTCTTTGTCTTCGACGAAGACATCGATGTTTTTAACCCGACGGATATTTTATGGGCCATTGCAACTCGCGTACAGCCGCACATTCAAGTATCGATCTTACAGCCACTATTCCGTGGCAACTTACTAGACCCTTCACTGCTGGATGAGATCAAGACCTCGGGAATGATCGTCGATGCCACACGGCCGTTGGATCGACCTTTCTCCCCCGTATCGAAGTGCCCCGATGATGCTATGGCACGAATCAAGCTCGAAGAATTCGTTCCCGGAGAAGTATTGCAGCACATTCCGATGGACCGAACGACCTATTGGGCCTGAGGTAACGTGTCCGACGTGCAAGAAAATCTTATCAGTGATCCATATAGAACAACGCGTTCCAACTAAGAGTGGGACGCGTTGTTCAAAAGGCCTCTACAGCCTGATCTGGAATCAAGCGCTTATATCGCCGCGATCAGTCAATCATGTGGGTCGTCGCCTTCAAGTGTTTATCGACGGTCGTGTATCCCTTCCATTGATCCACTAGCCAATAACGAATGCCGAACTCGAAACGGAGCTCTTTCATATCTCTGTCATAGGGATTGAAGTGCTGATGGTGCATCATGCCGGGAGGTACATGGACCGCGTCGCCTTGATTCCAGTCATACCGTTGGCCACCGATCTCCGAATAGCCATCGCCTTCCAGCGCATATAGATAGGCTTCCGGATGGGCATGGCTGTGGCTCTTGGTGTGCGGCAAGTCGACGAAGATCGAGCTAATCGCTACTCCAGTAGCCTTGAAGCCGTTTTGCTTGCCGCTTCGACCCATCAGAAAATAGGTGGCGCCATGTTTTGACTCGTCGGATTTCTCGTGCTGTTTCAGATGCATCGAGATTCGCCTGCCGTCTTCCGGCCAATACTGGGACTCTTCCTTCGGGAAGGCGGCTAAAATCTTGGCGTCGTTCTCGCCGCAGTCTTCGAGCTGTTCCATTTTCCCCATATAAACATCAGCCTCCAAGTGCCAGGCTAAGCCAGACAGATAGCCGACGGGAGCATTCCCCGTATTGAACAGCTGGTGCGTAGACCGGTATGGGATGTGTAGAACGGTCCCGGGGAAGAAGTCGTAGCGCTTGTCGTCGAGCACCATAAAACCCTCGCCGCTTTCGACGTAAATCGCTTCCTCGCCGTGCAGGTGCTTGCCGGTGTGCCAGCCGACCGGGATCTCCGCCCGCATGAGGCAGCTGCCGCCGGTGGGAAACCCGAGTTCGGGGGCAATCATCAAAGCCGCCTTATAATCTTGACGGGTTCGGCCCCACTTGAGATCTTTGCTCCGCATCACGCGCGGCGCCTCGTTGACTACCTTTTCATTGTTTTTGGACCGTTCCAACCAGTCACTATAGAAATCACTCATTAATCCCTCCTAATTCTTGAATAATATGTATTGTAGACTGTCTACAGAGACTTTATTAATCAAATATATAATTTTCATAGTATAAAGCCATGCATCCATCAGTGAGCGCGCTGCAGATCGGAAGAGCTGCGGTCAGCCTGGATCGTACGCGGATTTCTGACCTAGACTTGGCGTTTAACCCCAAGGGCCCAAGAATGGCTCCCCCAAGTAAGCGTTGGAGTCAGATTCCAACACTTCCGGCCACTGGCTAAGTGCGCACGCTTTTCTCGACTCTTTCGGCCTAGGCTTGCCACCCCAGCCGATCTGTTCCATGGCATGGTAAAGCTGAATGCAGTGACCGTCCGGATCGAAGACCTGGACAGCATAATCAATGCCGGGATGAAGCTCGGGGGGAATTACTTCGGTGACTTTGACATCATGGTCGCGGAAAAATTTCACCGCATCGCGGAGCTGGCGGTAGTTAGCAACTTGCAAGCCAAAAGAGGCACATTTCGAATGGGCGCTGAGACCGAGCACGTCCCGTAGCGCCAGCGGAAAAAGTGCTAGTGAGTGATGCTCCGTGTTGCATCGGAGGAAAACACAACGCTGACCTTTGAAGACGATTTCTTCGGACAACGCAAAGCCCAATACGTTACGGTAGAAAGACTCAGCAGCCGCGGGATTCTCAACAAAGAGATAGACAGGGCCGAGGCGCACGATCTTGAAAGGGCGCGGCAGTGAGATACCGTCGACGTCAAAGACAGCGGGCAACTTTTCCACGGAGCGATAGCCCGACAACAAGTCGACATTCTTTGCTAGCGCATCTTGAACTTCTTGCTGCTCTGAAACCTGCGGTAAATCCGGCGGATGGTCGAACCCCCGATCGTACATTATTCTGGGTTTACTATAGCCGTCCCAGCCGATCTGCTCGATGCCGTAATAAAGCTCGTTCTGGTGGCCGTCGGGATCGAACAAATAGGTGTGCCAGTTAGATCCCGGCATATCGCGGCCCGATCGCTGAATCTTGATGTTTTTCTCCTGAAACCATTTGATCCCTTCACCGACCTCCCGCAAACTGCCTACCTGCCAGGTGATCTGATTGACTGTAATTCCTGGCTTTTCACTGCGACCGAGCGCGTCGCGCACCCGCTTCGGGAATAAAACCATTGCGTGATGGTCGGTTCCGTAGCGGGTGAAGTAGCCATTGGGGTCTCCCAACCCCGCGACCTGATCGGGACTCTTGGCGCGTTTCGAGTAATCCATGACATCCGATACTCGAAACCCCAGCCAATCGATGTAAAACCGAACGCCGTCGTCCATATTTGCGAGATTAAACCCGAAGTGACCGAGGCGACGGATTTTGAAGGGCTGGTTGAGGAGAATTCCGCCGACATTAAATTTATCAGGCGATGCTGACATGACGCACCTCCGAAAGCATACAATTCGAATTTGATATACAACGTTCGAGCACTGTCAACAACCCTCCGGCAACGTATGATGGAGCAATGGAGTGTTAAAATGATGGGGTTCGCAACACTCCAGTACTCCAATGCTCCACTCCAGCGTTTTTTCGTCCGCTAGGACCGAAAAAAGTATCTTATCTTCTTGCGGATGCCGCGACCCAGCCGCTTTTTCAGCTCGAACCAAACGCGCAGGAACCAGTTGCGGAAAAACCAGGCGAAGGACGTTGATGTGCTGATCCACTGATGGTTGAACTCAAAGTCCGCCTTAAATTTTCTGATCTGGAGCGTCTTGCCGAATTTTCGCTTGAAGATCGACTTCACACTCACCGCGTTGCGCGACTCAACGAATACCGTGATGGTTTCAATTGGGAGCAGATCTCTAACCCGAGTAATTTTCTGCGCCAATCCCACCTCGTTGTTGGCGCTGACCTCTAAGATATTGTTAAGCAACTCTGGCTCCTGGCCATTGAGGAGTTTGTGCAGCGCTTCCTTGCGCAGTTGAATTTCCTGTCCGCGATCGTCATCGTATCCTGCGACCACGAAGTAGGTCTTGTGCTTCGAGGTCTGCATCGATTTTTGCCACCAGTCAGTGGCTTTTTCTAAACCGATACGTGAGGCCTGGGAAAGTTTCTCCGCGCCCAAGGAGCCGTAGGGCATCGCCACTATAACGATGGAAGCAATAGCTCTCTTCTCCTTTACTCGTTGCCGATGAGAGCGTTAGGTCTAGGAGTCGTAAATTGCCACATCGACCGGCTTCCCACCTACGGGAAGATCGGGACAAGCGCTGAACGCGACCAATAAGTCCATCTCCGCGCGGAGATCCATGAAATTGCCCGGCTGGGGGCGCACCTGGGTGTGCTCCATGCGTCCGGTAACGCCGTCGATTTTCATATGCTGGTTTAAATTAAAAGGACTCGGAATGTCCTCAGGGATGATGCCGTAGGGAGCCAATGCCTTGGATAGATTCTCGTAGCAGCCATGGTCGGGAATCTCGGTGATCTGCCTCGGATAGTATTCGCCGAGCCGGCCTTCTTGCTTTGCCAGTTGGAACCGATAGCCGCTACACATGCCCTTCTGCAAATCGTGTGTGCCATTCTTAAATCCGTCGGCAATGATCGTCATCATGTGTTGGTTGTTGCGGCCCATGAGTTTATCTCCAGTGCTGATGAACAACTTCATGTTATAGACTTTGGTGCGCGCCTGATCGAAGCGCTCGAGCAGGTTCTGTAACCGAAAAAAGACAAAGTCCACCGTCGTTGTCGCGGTGATCCGTATAACTTGACCCTTTTTCATCTCGCCGGCCCAGCCGGTGTTGTAGGGTACGTGCGCATCGCTGATTTTTGTCATGACTTCTTCCTCCTGTAGTTAGGACCCTAGGCTAGTGGCTTCTGTAAAGGTTGTCGACGAAACCACTGGCTACTAAATCACGAATGAAGCGCGGCTCCGTGAAGCGCTGAGGCGCAACCCCGGATGGTAGAGGACGAGTGGCGGAAATTTCTTCTAGAATCGTTTGGATCGCGGCCGGTGTCGCTTCGGAAGCCCGTTTGAAATATTTTGTCGCATAGACTTCGTAGATCCGTTCGGCGACCGGGGTGGTTTTCTCCTTCGTGTATTTTTCAAGGGTGGCGAGGGCCAAGGCCTTGTCAGTCTTGAAGCGATGCAGGCCCTCAACATAGGCCTTCATGAACCGGTTCACCAGGTCGGGCTGGCTTTTCAGAAACGCTTGGCGCGCCGCGAAAGGTCCGAACGGATAAACCAGCCCCGACGCGGAAACATCGGCAAGCCGCACATATCCTTCCGCTTCCGCGCGCAACGTTTCAGGGCCCGTGGAAAGGATGCCGCTTTGCACCGCACCGCCTTTGAGCGCGGCGAACACCTGGGGCCCGGCGCCGGCTTGAAAAATCGGCACGTCCTTATCGGGTTGAAGGCCCCATTTTTTAAGCAAGTAGCGGGCGACGAAGTCGGTTGTCGCGCCGATGCGGCTGATTCCCAACTTTGTTCCTTTGAGTTGCTCGGGTTGTTTGATGCTGGGAATGGACCACAGCTCGAAAGGAAGACAATCTATACTGGCGCCGAGGAGAACCACATCCGAACCCGAAAGATTGGCCGCCACAGTCGCGCCGCCGGCGGTAAACGAAATCGCAACATCACCAGCGATCAAGGCTTGTAAAGACGGTGGACCGCCGGCGATGTAAAGAAGTTCCGGATCGATACTATACTTTTTGAAAATTCCCGCGTCCTTTGTGATCCAGAGAGGCACATAGACCAGCCCGATGGAAGTGTAGGCGATTCGAAGAGGTTCGGCTCCAGCGTTGTTCGAGATTAGAAAAATGAAAGCAGCAATGAGCCATCGAACGATGGATAGGATTTTGACAACAACGCTTAGATTCCGTTGGCTTTGCTTTGGCATTCGATAGCAATCTGTAAGTTAGAACACCCCTTCCTGTCAAGCAAATGGCGAATCTTATTGCTCGCGAGATTTTTTGCGTGGCAATCGGGTCATTGACTCTGCAACGGCGCGTTATGACAAGAAATAGTCCCTGAAACCCGTCACCATCAAGTTTGCCAATCTCTCATTATAACTCTCGACGTGACCGTAGTGAGTGAGATTGGGAACGACGATCAGTCGCAACGCTTCGGCGTAAGGGGCAAAACGTTTGAAGGCATAAACTTCACGACGAAATTCGAGTCCCTTCTCACCGCCTTCGATCCAGTGTCCTTTGTCCAATTCACCGACGATATGGAGTATCTTTTTACCGCGCAGACGATTGAGATCCGCGTTATAGGTGATGAACAGCTCGTCATCGGGCAAGCCGGAGATCCGACGAATCTCCGGCAGCAAAACATCGTGAGCGCTGTGTTCGATATCCTGCAAGTAGGGTTTGAATTGCGGGCGGCGATGATTTTCCAATTCGAACCAGCGCTCGACTTTGCCCCAGGGTTGGTTGGGTCCGACGTAGCCGCTTTTGGCGTATCCCTGCGGCGACCGTCGGCTCAGGTCGGTCAGATTGCGAAACGGGGCGGCCCGCTCTTCGGGAGATTTTTTTGCACAAGCCAGATCCCATTGTTTGCGTATCCAAGCGGGCATGCCGGTGCCGAACCCCAAACCGCCGATGAGTTGATTCTTGAGGCCGTATTGCTCGAGCAGGTAAAAATATTCTCCGCCGGTGGAGTGGCCCCAACAGAAGAGTTTGAGATCGGGCAAACTCTTTTCGATCAAAACTTTGAGTGCTTCGATGCACATGCGAAAAGTATAAACCGCAAGCCGATTCTTCAATTCTTCATCTCCGGGGATATCGCCGATAATGAACTCCGGCCTTCGTTCTGGAATGGGCGGCCACGGGCTGCGGCTGTAATGTCCGGGTAGCGACACCGCCAGCGCGGGAATCCCAAGCGATGCCATATGTTGCGCGACGCCGACGCGCGATTCGGTTGGCGGCACGCGGGTTAGATCGAGATACTTCTCAGGACCATCCGGTGTGAAGATGAACTCGTATTCATTGACGGCGCCGCCGTGAATCATGACAACGGCGATCCCTGGGATCGCGGCCTTGGTCGGCGCGAGAAGTCTGCCGTGAATGCCCCATTGAAATAATTGTCCAGGCTTCTCCGGGTTCGGATAACGTTGGATCCGCGCCTCGACTTCGCGCACGCTAAAGTCCCTGCGCGGAAAGGGATCCGGAAAGTTTTTGTACTCATCGAACGTCATCGAGTAGATGAATTCATCGTGCAGACCAGCACCTGTAGTTAGAGCGGCAACGTAGGGATTGCTAGCATTTTGGTTCACTTCGATTCCTCCGGCTGAGTGTGGTGATTGTCTTGCCTCCAATCGAACATATGATCTGACACAGCCGGTGTGTCAACCTTTGTTCGGCGGTTCAAGGTTAAAAGTGCAAGGTTCAAGGTCAACGAGACGAGTTTTTCTTTGAACTTTGAACTTATCGACACTTAGTATTGTTCATGCTATGGGTCACCAGCGCTAGGTGGAAGTAAGGGGAACGCAATGGGATTGACACAGGAGGTGGCGAATTATGTGGCCAAGACGCGCTACCGGGATATTCCGTCGCAGGTTGTTCTCGCGGCCAGCGGTTTCGTCTTGGACGGATTGGGAGTAGCGCTCGCAGGTGTGACCGAAGAAGGATCGCGCATCGTCTTGAGCCATGTGCGCCAGATGGGGGGAAAAGAAGAATCGACGGTTCTCGGAACTGGGCTCAAGGTGCCGGCACCGAAGGCAGCCTTAATCAACGGTGTTTCGGGCCACGCGATGGATTACGACGACACGCAGCTCTCAAGTTCCAGAGAGGCGGTATACGGTCTATTGACTCATCCGACGACGCCGGTGCTCCACGCGGCGTTGCCGATGGGCGAGAAGGAGCAAATCAGCGGCGAGGAATTCCTGCTAGCCTATATATTGGGGGTGGAGGTCGAGTGTCGCATCGCAGATGCGATCAACCCCCATCACTACCAATCGGGCTTTCACTCGACAGCAACGATAGGTGGGCTCGGCGCAGCGATGGCGGTGGGAAAAATCCTCCGGCTCAAAGAAGAGGTGTTGATGAGGGCGTTGGGTATCGCTGCCAGTACGTCATCCGGCCTGCGCGAAAACTTCGGTACCATGACTAAGCCTCTGCATGCCGGGCGGGCGGCGGAAAACGGCGTCACTGCCGCGTTGCTGGCGCAGGCGGGATTTACATCGGCGCCGAATATCTTGGAAGCACGTCGGGGGTTCTATCATGCCATGGCGGGGGGTTATGATGAGAGTAAGATTGCCGGCAAGTTAGGACGGCCTTACTTCATGCAGCATCCGGGGATCTCAATCAAACCGTATCCTTCGGGCTCTCTGTCTCATCCGGCGCAGGATCTAATCCTCGATCTGGTGAAAGAACATGATCTGCACGCCGACGATATCGAGTCCATTGATGTCGGGACAAATTCCAACGTTCCCAATGCGTTGATCTACCCAATGCCCAAAACAGCGCTGGAAGGAAAATTCAGCATCCCTTTTTGTATGGCGATTGCGGTTTTGGAAAGAAAGGCGGGCATCGCCCAGTTCGTCGATCGCAAGGTGCGCGATCGCAAAGTCGTCGAGATGATGAAAAAGGTGACGCTTTACGTCGATGACGAAATGGAAGCGCTCGGTTACGATCAGGTGCGCTCGCGAATCCGAATCAAACTCAAAAACGGTAAAATGATCGAAGGCCGCTCCGACGTTGCCCGCGGACATCCGCAGAAGCCGATGAGCTGGCCCGAGCTCGGCGACAAGTTTCGCGACTGCGCTGCCCTTGTTTTGCCGCGCAAAAACGCCGAAGACGCGATTCAGCTCGTGAGCCGGCTGGAGGAACTCAGGAGCCTCAAGCCGCTGCTGCGGGCGCTTTCCGGGAGCAAAGACAACGGCCGTCGGAAAGCTAAAGGAGCGAAACCAGGGAGCAAAAAGTGGAGCCGTACTCTCAAACGATAGCCGAATTTCTCGGTGGCTTGAAGCTCGAAGACGTGCCGCAGGAGGTCATTGATAAAGCCAAGTTAGTAATGCTTGACACCTTGGGAATTGCCTTAGCCTCCACGACAATGGACTTTGGGCGAATGGTGATGAACGTGGCGCAACAACTTGGCGGTGCTCCATCCAGTCGTGTGATCGGCTCGCCGCAGAAGGTGGCTGCCGCCAACGCTGTGTTAGCCAACGGGACATTGGCGCATGGTCTCGATTATGACGACACGCTGGAAGAAGCGATCGTCCACACGGGTTGCTGCTCTGGCATGACGGCGTTGGCGGTGGGCGAGGAGCTTCGCGCAAGCGGAAAAGCGGTCTTAGAAGCAGCCATCGCCGGCACGGAAGTGATGTGCAAAGTTGGTCTCGTGGCGCCGGGAAAGTTTCATGCACGGGGCTTTCATCCGACAGCGCTTTGTTCGACTTTCGGAGCTGCGGCCGCGGCCGGGAAACTCCACGGCCTCGAGACGGCTCAATGGAGCGATGCCATGGGACTATGCGGCAGTCAGAGCTCCGGCATCATCGAATATCTGGCTGACGGTACGTGGACCAAACGATTGCACCCGGGCTGGTCGGCGCATGGCGGAGTGATCGCAACGATGCTAGCTCGGGAAGGTTTTCGTGGTCCCGCCAGAGTCTTCGAAGGCCAGCATGGCTTCTATCGCTCGTTCGGCGGACCCAACGAATACCCCTTCGAAAAATTGGGTGAGCTCGGCCGTACTTGGGAGATACCTAAACTGACATTCAAATCCTATCCCTGCGGTTCGATATCGCATCCCTATATGGATTGCGCTCTGACCTTGAAGCAGAAATACCGAGTTGCACCGGAGCGAGTCGCCGAAATCATTTGCCGCACCGCAGAAGGTCCGGTGCACCGGCTCTGGGAGCCGCTCGCTGACAAGCAGCGGCCGACGAGTTCCTATGGAGCCAAATTCAGTTTGCCCTACAGTATTGCAGTGATGCTCATTCGCGGACGAGCGGGACTGGAGGAATTTACCGATGAGGCCATACGTGACCCTGTAGTTCTCGAACTCGCGAAAAAAGTCCGTTATGAGCTCGATCCGACCATCGACTATCCGCGCCATTTCTCTGGCCATGTCAAAATCGTCCTTTTGGACGGTACGGTGCTAGAGGAGAATCAACCCCATCCTCGCGGCGGGTTCGAGTCACCGTTGCCCCCCGAAGAAATCGAAGCTAAATTTTGCGCCAACGCCCGCTTGGTGCTGCCTGAGGGGCAGCTTGACCTAATCATTAAATCGGTTAAAACACTGGAGCAGCTTGAGTCGATAACGGCTCTAAGCGATCTGTTGAGTCCGGCATGATTGCAACAAAATAGTTAGGAGGTAGCGAAGATGAAAAAGAGTCCTGCCTTTTTATTGTTCACACTTTTGGTTGGCGGCGTCTCTACCGCCTTTGCGCAAGATGCTGCGCTGGTCCAGGCGGCGCGAAAAGAAGGGAAGGTGGTTTGGCATACTTCACTAGCGTTGCCGTCCTCTACCGCCATCTCTCATTACTTTCAGAACAAGTACAAAGGCATCGAGGTGGAAGTGCATCGCAACGGCTCCCAGCGGGTGTTACAACGATTCATGCAGGAAACGGCGGCGGGAATAAAGAACGCCGACATCGTCCATACTTCAGATGCCGGCCATTTTGAGCTACTCAAGGACAAAAATTTGCTGTTGAAATTCACCCCTCAGGGTGTGGCTAGCTTTCCCGACGGTTTCAAGGACAAGGCTGGCTTTTATTACGGCATGCGGGCGACGCTTTCGGTGATTGCGCACAATCCGAAAATCGTTTCCGAAAACGATGCCCCGAAAACGTGGAAGGATCTCCTAAATCCCAAATGGAGCGGCAAACTGGTTACGGCCCATCCGGGCTACAGCGGCATCATAATGACCCATGTGCTGGCGCTCGTGAATGTCTATGGTTGGGAGTATTTCCGTGATCTTGGAAAAAACAAACTGCACATCGTGCAGTCAGCCAACGATCCCGCCGGTGTGGTGGCTTCCGGAGAACGCCCGGTGGGTGTTAATGGGGCGGAGTACTTTTATTACAAGACCCTTAAACAGGGGAATCCTATCAAAATCGTCTATCCCAAGGAGGGAATTCCGCTGGTGGTTTCGCCGGTGGCCATCGCCAAGGATGCACCACACCCCAATGCGGCGAAGCTTTTTACAGAGTTTATTTTCTCCAAAGAGTCGCAACAGTTGCTGGCCGACAAAGAGGGACTTTACACCGGCCATCCTGAAGTGACCTATCCGGCGGACAAACCGAAGCTCAAGGATTTGAAGCTTCTCTCCGTCGATGCCGACGAACTTGAAAAGCGCAACGCCGAGATCAAAAAACGTTTTGTTGAAATCTTCGGAGCCTAACTAGCTGAGCGAACGGATACCATGCCCGCTTCCCAAACGGAGACTATAGGGAAGATAGGAACCCGAAGCTGGTCCACGCCCTGGCTCAAGGACCCGACCCTGCCAGTTTGGATCGGCGTGACTGTGTTTCTCGTCTTCCTGATGCTCTTTCCATTGGGGTCGATTTTTCGCGCCAGTTTGTGGGATGAGACCGGCTTTAGCCTGGGCCGCTACCTCGAAGTCTTCACCAACGCAGCTTTTTTAAAGGCGATCTGGAATACGGTCGTCATCTCCTTTTGGGTCGGCGTGATCTCCGTTGTCATCGGAGCGCTACTCGCCTGGCTGGTGACGCGGACGGATCTACCCTGGAAAAAGCCGATCCGCGCGCTGGTGATGGCTTCCTTCGTGACGCCGCCGTTTTTAGGCGCATTTGCCTGGACGTTACTGGCTGGACCCAACGCAGGAACCCTGAACAAGCTCTATCGCTCTATAACAGGTTCGGAAGACGCTCTGTTTAACGTCTTCACGATGCCGGGGCTGATCTTCGTCATGGCCCTGTATAGTTTCCCTTATGTGTTTTCGATGGTAGCCAACGTTTGCGAACTGATCTCATCCGATTTGGAAGACGCCGCGGAGATTCTCGGCGCGAACAAATGGCAGACTGCTTGGACGGTGACCATGCCACTGGCGCTGCCGGCGTTGATCGGTGGATTCATCCTCGCCTTTTTGCACTCGCTTTCTTTATTTGGTGCGCCGGCGATTCTAGGTTTGCCGGCGGGAATCCACACCGTGACAACACAAATCTGGGCGCTGTTTCAATATCCGCCGCGGCTGGATATGGCCGCGGCGTTCTCAGTGCCACTGCTGCTAGCGACGATGGTTTTGATCGCCGTGCAGAAGAAAATTCTCGGACGGCGCGGTTTCAGCACCGTGGGCGGCAAAGGGGGGCAAAAGCGCTTGATCCGCTTTGGTTGGGGGCGCGTACCGGTACTGCTTCTGGTGCTCGGCGTAGTATCGCTGTCGGTCTTTTTGCCTTATTGGATCCTGTTGAAAGCCGCGCTATCTACCGCCTGGGCGATGCCGTTGACCTGGGACAATTTCACCTTGAAGAATTTTTCCTTCGCCTTTTTTGAGTATGGCGACACCCAGCGTGCGATTTTCAACACATTCAAACTGGGAATTCTGACCGCTACTATCGGCACTCTGTTGGCGACACTAATCGCTTATATCACCAATCGCAATCTTTTCAGGGGCGCGCGCTATCTGAGCTTTTTCGCGCTCGCGCCGCTGGTGATTCCAGGCATCGTTCTAGCGGTGGGTTTGTTCATCGCGTACACGCGGCCGCCGCTGGTGCTCTACGGAACCATCTGGATCCTCTTCGTCGCCTACTTGACCAAAGAAATGCCCATTGGTTTTTCCCAAGCCGAGTCTACGTTCAAAAGCATTCACCCGGAACTGGAAGACGCGAGCCGGATCATAGGCGCCAACCGGTTGATTTCCCTTAAAGATGTGACCGCTCCACTGGCACGCTCCGGTCTCATCGCCGCTTGGTCGTTTATCTTCATCGGCGTCATTCGTGAGCTGAGTGCCTCGATCCTGCTCTTCGCGCCCGCATCCAAGGTAGTCTCCGTAGTGATTTTCGATCTCAAAGAGGAAGGTCAGGTCGGGGTGATCTCGGTCTTGGGCATTCTCTTGTTGGTAGTGTCCTTTGCCGTGATTCTGGCCATGCAATGGTTTGCGGGGCGAGATGTGGTAGCGACGCGAGAGTAGTGGATGGCAAACGTCTTCCTCGACGGACTGACGAAAAAATTTACCGGGATGGCCGCGGTGGATGATCTCCGCCTGGAGATCAAAGACGGGGAATTCGTCTCGCTTTTGGGGCCGTCCGGCTGCGGCAAGACAACGACTTTGCGGTTGGTTGCCGGTTTTCTTCAACCGGACGCGGGAGCGATTCGCGTCAACGACAAAGTCGTTTCATCTGCATCGATTTTGATTCCGCCCGAACGGCGCAATATGTCGATGATCTTTCAGAGCTACGCCATCTGGCCGCATATGACCGTATTCCAGAACGTCGCCTATGGGCTCAAATTCAAGAAACTCGCGAGCCGGGAAGTGGATGAAAAGACCGAGCGTTTGCTCCGAGTGGTGCATCTGGAGGCGCTGAAAGCGCGCTATCCCGCTGAGCTTTCCGGCGGCCAGCAGCAACGCGTCGCCCTGGCGCGGGCCCTGGTCGTCGAGCCGCAGATCCTTCTGCTGGACGAACCGTTGAGCAATCTCGACGCCAATCTGCGCGAGGAGATGCGCTTTGAGATCCGGCGGCTGCACGAAGAGTTTGGCATTACAACGATCTATGTGACGCACGATCAAGCAGAGGCCATGGTAACGTCGGATCGCATCGTCGTCCTGAACAAGGGGCGAATGGTCCAGATTGGCACCCCGAGTGAGATCTTCGATCAGCCGCGTACACGTTTCGTGGCGGAGTTTATCGGCAAAACCAATATTTTATCCGGGCGACTGCAGGACGGAAATGCCGTATGGTTGGCACCCGATCTCCAGATTAGAGTTGCGGAGGGTCCTCGTTCGACCACGTCGAGAGAGGCGTTCGTATGCATTCGGCCTCACAATTTTCTTTTGACCGCAGAGGAATCCGACGCGCGAAAACTGGCGAGCCAGGGGTTTAATTTGTTTTCCGGGGTTCTTGAGCGGCGGATTTACTTCGGCGACGCGGTGGATTACACGATGGGTCTGTCGGTTCCTCCGCTTTCTCTTCGCATCGTGGCTCCGCCGTCGCAGCAATTCGACAAAGGCCAACGCGTTTTTGCTCTCGTCCATCCCGAGCAATGCGTGATCGTCCGCGATGACTGAACGAATTTGATCACACAATTTGAGAGATTAACCTAACGGGTCGGTTGCTTCTCGTGTCGCAGCAACTCTTGTGGTATTTCGCGCGACGGAAAGGCCCGCTCGCCTGCGGGTGATCCAATGGACGGCAACGCCCACAAGAATGACACCGACCCAAGTCACCACACCGCTGACTATCTTTGGGTCGGTGGAGCCAAACAACCAACCGAGATTTTCTCTCTGGTAGTCGCCGAAGACGCGGACTGTCTTGATGCTGATGATCCAGCCGGCATGAAGACCAATGGCAAAATACAGGGTGCCAGTACGCAGGAAGGCATAGCTCAGCACGATTCCGATCAGCAAGAGACCGATCAATCCGGGGGCGATCTCTGAGAGTTCGAGAAACGGTGTGAAAGTGGAGAACAAATGACGGACACCGGCCCAGGGATCGATTCCCGACAAAAAATAATGTTCTCCCGGCTTGACGAAATGTAACGCCGAGTAGAAAAGATTTGCCGCTAGGAAAGCCGGCAACGGCTTCCAATCTTCCAGCAGCCCGCGAAAGATTATGCCGCGAAAAAATATTTCTTCCAGAAAACCCACCGTGAACCCGGTGAGTAACGCCTGCACGTACTCCGCCACTGATTCGCTCAAGGATAGTCGCAAAAACGGCTTGTAGACTCCATTGAGAGACATGATGACGCCCAGCACCAACATCGACCCCAGAGCGAGGCAGAGGCCGATAACTATATCGCGCATGGCTTCGGTTCGCGGTGTAAGGCCAAGCTGTGACGGCGACTCAATTTTAAGCAGCGGCCGGTAGGCGAAGAACAAAATAACGCCAGAGATCATGAAAAATCGGTTGAAGATACGTGAAAAGGGAATCCGTTCTTCTGGTGTTGTACCGTTGGTGCGGGAAATCAGGTCCCAAGCGGTGGCCGCCCACGGGCTGATTAAAGCGGTCAGGGCAAGCACCAGCAGGACAAATAGAAGGAGCCTCTGGTAACTTTTCATCGGTTTCGCCTACGAGTGACTATGTGATAGCGTTTACTAAATGGCAAGTAAGGAGGAGCAAAAGTTAAGTGGAAAAATCGCGCTTATCACGGGCGGCAGCCGGGGAATTGGCAAAGCGGTTGCCTCTGCGTACGCGCGCGAGGGAGCTGGTGTATTTATTTGCGCGCGCAGCGATGCCGATCTCAATCAAGCAGTCACTGATATTCGCTCCACCGGTGGGAAGGCGCATGGTTGCATTGGTGATGTAGGCGACCCGGCTTCGGCGAAAGGGATCGTCCAAGCGACGGCCGAACAATTCGGCAAACTTGATGTACTCGTGAACAATGCTAGTTTTCTTGGGCCTCGTGTGCCCATCACGCAGTATCCGGTTTTGTCCTGGGAGGGAGTCGTGCGTATCAATCTCACCGGATCGTTCCTCATGATTCAGGAAGCTTTGAAAGTCATGATTCCGCGACGAAGTGGTTCGATCATCAATGTCTCTTCGGGTGTTGGCCGGGTGGGCAAGGCGCGCTGGGGAGCCTATGCCGCTTCCAAATTCGGAGTCGAAGGTCTGACACAAGTGGTTGCGGACGAGGTCCGAGAATTCGGGATTCGGGCAAATTCAGTTAATCCGGGCCCTACCAGGACCGAGATGCGCGCTCTAGCCTATCCCGAAGAGGATCCACTATCCCTGCCGACTCCGGACCATGTTGCACCTGTCTTCGTGTATCTGGCCTCGGACGAGTCCGCGGCTGTTACCGGCCAGTCTTTGGACGCTCAAGATTGGCCCAAGCGCCCACATTGACCTCCGGGTTTTTATTCTGTAAATAGTGTCGCTTGATACCGGTAGAAGAACAACGAAACTTCCAAATATCTTTGCAGGAAGCAGTTACCGGCTAGATCTTTGGCGTGGAGGCCTCAAGGCAGCGATAATGAAAACGGTTATATTTCTATTGGCTCTTATCCTCGCTCTTGGGACGGCGGCGCATGGGCAAGAGCTAAAAAAAATAAAGATCGGTTACCCTGCGGTTTCATACAACCAAGTTCATATTTGGGTTGCGAAGGACGCAAACCTGTTTAAGAAACACGGGCTAGACACCGAGGTTATCTTCTTTCGCGGCGGGCAGATGGCGACGCAGGCGCTGGTAGCTGGTGATCCGCCGATTGTAAACATCGGCACGGTGGTGCAAGCGGGCCTTCAGGGACATGACGTCGTGCTCATCGCATCGTCCGAGTCCGCCTACAACTATTCGGTAATCGGGCGTCCCGGCATCGCCAAAATCGAGCAACTCAAGGGAAAACGCTTGGGCGTAAGCGGTTTCGGCTCGGCGTCGCACAATGCCGCGCTGATATTGTTCAAGAAATTCAATCTCGAACCCAATAAGGACGTTGCGGTTGTAGTGGCCGGACCGACTATGGAACGACTGGCCGCCGTAGATGCAGGCAGGATCGACGCGACGATTCTTACACCATCGGAAATGCCGCGCGCTCGAAAGCAGGGGCTCGTCGAGGTATATGACATGCTCGACCTGGGCATTGAGGTTCAAGGCAATGGGTTTGCGACAAGCCGCTCGTTCATCCGCAGCAACCGGGAGATCGCTGTATCGGCGCTGAAAGGCTACGTAGAGGCGCTTTTCTATATTCCGCGGAACCGAGAGGAGACCCGACGCATCACTGCCAAGTACATGCGTACGACGGATCCCGAGGTTCTCGATGCTACTTACGAGTGGTTCGTTAAACGAGTGTCCAAGAAGCCGTATCCCACGTTGAAGGGGATTCAGTATTTGCTGGACGAAGTGGCGTCGAATCTGCCTAATGCGAAAGACGCTAAACCTGAGCAGTTCGTGGATTTGAGTCTGCTCCAGCAGTTGGAACGGGAAGGTTTCTTCGCTGAAATGGCTAAGCGATATCCCTAGGGCCAGCGGGCGTAGTTTGTTGAAGGGATGAGAGTTCAAATTTTATCGGAAAGGGTGGACCCATGAATCAAAATATCGGACAACGATTCCCCGATATCGAGCTTCCGGATCAAGACGGTCAAGTGGTTAGGCTTTCCCAACTGGTTGGGAAATTTCCATTTATTCTTACGTTCTACCGCGGTTATTGGTGAGGGAAATGCCAGGTGCAGTTGCGCCACTATGTAGAACTCCAGGAGGAGCTGGCGATCAATTACTGCAAACTCGCCGTGGTCAGCGTCGACTCGCCGGAGGTCAACGCCGCATTTCGCATCGGGTTAGGTGCAGACTTCCCTTTTCTCAGCGATCAAAATCGCAAAGTCGTTCACCAGTTGGATATGACCGAAACCTCGAAAACGCGCGGCATCACGGCCATCCCTTACACTTTCTGTTTGATGCCGGATCTGACCGTGCATAATCTTTACTGTGGTTACTGGTATGTCGGTCGGCCGACGTTAGACGAGTTGCGCAAAGACCTACGCGAGATGATGAAAAAAGTCCGCCCCGACTTTGATCCACAGGCCCCCCGAGAGTAGTATTTTTGTGCTTGAAAGCGTATCTTTAAGTCTGTAGACTTTTGTCATGATTAGCCCGGAGGAAATCAAGCAAACCCTAGTGAAGGCGCTGCCGGGGTCAACGGTTGAAACCCAGGATTTGACCGGCGGCGGTGACCATTGGCAAGTGATCATTGTCTCACCCGCATTCGAGGGTAAGGGATTGCTCGAGCAGCACCGGATGGTGAACGAGGCCCTCAAGGAGGCGATGGACGACCAACGCATCCACGCTTTGGCGCTGAAGACTTATTCACCCGCGCAGTGGGAGAAGCTTGGTTCCTAAAGCTGACTAAGAAGGAGAACTCAAATGGCTGATGAAGTTTTGACGCAAATCGATGAAAAAGTGAAAAACAATAAAGTGATGCTCTACATGAAGGGTACCCCGGAATTTCCCCAGTGCGGCTTTTCAGCTCACACCGTCGAGATCCTAAGATCCTACGGTGTCCCGTTCGCGACTGAAGACGTCCTGGCAGACCCCGCGATTAGGGACGGGATCAAGCGCTACTCGAAGTGGCCGACGATACCCCAGGTCTACATCGACGGGAAATTCGTCGGCGGCTGCGACATCGTTCATGAGCTTCACGAACGTGGCGAACTTGAACCGATGCTGAAGGCCGCTTTCGCCAAGTAGTTTTTTTCCACCTATTCAGAGTCTCGTCCGGAGTCAGTTCTCCAGGGAAGCCATTAGACGGCCGAAGCCGCTGATCTTCTCCTTGACCTTGGCCAGTCGTAAGCCGTGCCAGATGTACGACTGACAGCTGGTTACGACCGGCTTGCCAATTTCCCTTTCCAGCAGATCTACATCAGTGATAGTTGGCCAGCGGGGGCAGGGGATAAAAATCCCCTCGGCTTCGGGTGCTTGCTCGTAGAGTCGCTTGGCGATCTTGTAAGCGGCATGGACATCCATGTCCGTTAGCTCGGCGTTTTTGCGTACCCCATAGCCTTCTATTTTCAAGACTTGAAAGCCGGAAGCCTCAAGAAAAGCTTTCATTCTTTGATTGAGCGAATCTTCATGCGGCGTGGCCACCACGAGCTTCTTAAGGTTTAGTGATTTCAACGCCTCAACCTCGCCAGTGATCCCCGGGGCGATCGGTACCCCGTATTTTGCCGTCAACTTTCTTCCCATCTCGACGTCGCTGCCATAGCCGAGCTTTGTGAACAGGGGTGAGCCACCGACAATGATCGCGTCGCATTTGTTATCGACCAAATCCGCTGCGGCTTCCTCGATTCTTTGCAGCTGTCTGTCGAAATCCGCGTCCACCAGTTGCCTGATGGTTCCGGTACTGTTGAGGAGCATGAATCCTTCGGGGAGCATCTTATAAAACTCATACACCAGGGTGTCGCCGCGTGACGGAGCCACATGACCTATCTTTGCGCGCCAGCCGTACATTTGGGTTTCCTCCTTACCAGTTGAGCCATGCACCGTTCACATGAACGGTCTGGCCCGTGATGTATTTGTTTTCGTCCTGTACCAGAAAAAGCGCGGTAGGCGCGATCTCCTCCGGAGTAGCAGCTCGACCCAGAGGAATCGCCGCCACCCGCATCGCCCATTCTTTGTCCGAATAGCGTCCGCGCACCCGTTCGGTTGCCACTCGTCCGGGAGCGATGGCATTCACATTGATGCCGTCTTTTACGACTTCTAGTGCCAACGATTTCGTAAAGACTGCGACGCCGGCCTTGGCGGCTGCATAGTTCGATCGGGTCTCGCAGCCAGTAAAGCCGTAGATGGAAGAAATGTTAACGATTTTTCCGTACCGCTGCTTGATCATGGTTGGCAGCCCGGCTTGGCAGCAGAGAAAGACCGATTTCAGATTCATGTTCACGATATGATCCCAATCCGACTCTTCCATATCGATGACCAGCTTGGGATCGGCGCCTCCCGCGACGTTGACGAGAATATCTATTCTCCTCTCGCGCTCTAATGTTAACCGGACCATATCCTGCACAGATTTCTTGTTGGTTACGTCAACGGCGATGGAAAAGGCATCGCCGCCTTGACCTGTGATTTCGGCCACTCGTTGCTGGGCGCTCTCCGCGTTGATGTCGGCAACGGCAATTTTCGCGCCTCGGTGGGCGAAATGGCGGGCGATGGCGCCGCCGATTCCGCCTCCGCCACCGGTGACGATGGCGACCTTGTCTTTCAGTTCAGGCATGACGATTTCTCTACCAAGGCGCTAGACTCAAGCGATGAGCGGCAGCAGCTCGTCCAAGTCCTGAATCCGACGGACCCGCGAGTGGCTGAACGTTTGATTATATGGCCGGTGGAGCATGAGCACCATAGCGTCGGTGTTTTCCGCCACATCGCGACAGTTCTCATGCCGATCGTCGACAAACAGTTCGACTTTGAGTTTCCCGATCAACTCAGACTTGAGACTCTGGGTGAAATAAACAACGGGATTTGTGACGCCATGTTTTTTTAGCCAGGCACAAGTGACTTGGTGGATACTGTAGTTATCGCACTCATATCGGTGTGTAACGAAGATCAATTGCTGTTGGCGGCTCAGGCTGTCTAAAGCCTGCCATTGTTCGGCCGTCGGCAATGGGTTGAGCTGTTCCCAAAACTCGGGATCGTTGGAGACTTTCAGGATACATTCCGTGACGATCTCCTTCGACAATTCGGGGTGAGTCGAAAAACTTAGATCCACATAGGTTGCTGGATCTATTGGCCCAGTGCACGTGCGCGCTTCCAGAACCCGCAAAAAAGGGGAAACAAAATCCGCCAGCACACCGTCGATATCTAGTCCGACCATCATCGTCGTCCAAATCTAAGTGAATCGACGACAGCCGTCAACCACGTTCTTGTCAGTGCTGAACCGAATATGCTAACAAAAAACTTTGAATAATATTCTACAACTGGCTGAGAGGAGAGAGGATGCAAGAGCAAGTACTTGAACAGGTGGATCGGCAGAGGATTACTGAGCTCGCCCGAAACGTGGCAGACATCGTCAGTATAACGGGCGACGAGAAGGAGATCGCAGAGTACCTGGGCAGTGAGTTCGAGAAATTGGGAATGCAGGTCGAATATCAGGAAGTCGAGGAAGGTCGACCCAATGTCATAGGAACCTTGAAGGGAATCGGCGGCGGCGCGACTCTCATGTTTTGCGCTCATATGGATCACTTCGACAACCCGCAAGAGACGGTCGTTGAAGACGATCGAATCTACGGTCGCGGCCTGGTCAACATGAAGGCTGCTTTTCCTTGCTATATTGAAGCGGTATCGGCGATACAAAAAGCGGGTGTTCGGCTCAAAGGCGATCTCATTATATCTGGAGTGGTGGGCGAGATCGAAAAGGCCCAAATCGGTAGGTTCCAGGGTAAAACTTACCGCGGTGCTGGGGTTGGGGCGCGGCATATGATGGACCATGGGGTTATGGCTGACACGTGTATCATCGGTGAGCCCACCGGTTTGCAGCTTCAAATCGGCAACGCGGGCTTGGTTTGGGCCCGGGTGAGTGTGGACGGAAAGGCGACGAGGTTTGTGCTCGCCGCCGCCAAAGTAGCACAAGCCATCCAGGATTGGGAAAAAGACTATCAGCGCAAATATACGCACAAATTCATGCTGCCTACGGTACAGATCGGCGCCATTGAAGGCGGCAATCCTTTCAAGCCCGGCACTCGCCCTACGACGGACATCTTCGTCATTGTGAAAACCTTGCCGGGGACGCCGCCTCTGGCGATCAAGCGTGAGATTGAGGCGGTTTGTGAGAAGGTGCGAAAACGGGAAAGCGACATTCTCGATGTGCGGGTTGATCTTTACCTATCCACAGACGGCTACGAGATCTCCAAGAGCGAGTACGTCGTTAAGGCGGTGGCCAGCGCGCATAAGGCGGTATTCGGCAAGCCGGTGCCCTATGCTAAACCGATCCGCTACGGTATCACCAGCGACGGGTCGCGAGTCGCGGCCTACGGCGTTCCGAGCATCACTTATGGCCCTGGCTTTGGCACCCATTTGGTGGATCCAACGGAAACCCGAGCACCGGCCGAGTGGGATACCCCGAGCGGAGTGCGGCGAGGTGTGGGTATTGAGAATATGGTCAATTGCACCAAAGTCTACGCGCTGGCCGCCCTGGATATCTGCAATCGACGCCGGGAAGAGGTAGCCAAATCCTACAGGTGAAATTATGGAGCTGACTTTCGCACACTACCGCAATCGTTTCTGCATGTTTCGCACCTATTATGCTTTGTCTATTGGGAAGGTGAAGCCGGATGGCTTTGAGCTGAAAGTCATCGAGCTACCCGACCCACCCAGTCATGAACAGGAGGAGGCGTTGATCCGGGGCGACGTTCAGGTGGCGAATATTTATTTGCCGAATTTTCTTCGGCGAAAACTTCAGGGCGCACCGATCATCGGCCTGTCGACAGAATGGAAATCGACAATGAAGGGCAACGGCCTGTTTGTCCGCAGCGACGGCCCGGTGCAAAAGCCGCAGGATCTTGCCGGCCGTCTGATCGCGACCCACCAGGGCGCCCATGCGATTCACCGCTATCTTCTGCGCAGAGTTTACGGGGTGGACGATAGCACGCTACGCTGGGAGTCGCACCCGCAAGAGGAGCTCCTTGACGTGCTCCGGAGCGGCAAGGTTGACGCCGTCGTGTTGCTCGATCATTTTTTCTTTCGCGGCGAAGTGGCCGAGGGCGTGCGTTGTCTTTACACCGACGGCGAAGCGTGGCGGAAGCTTCACGGCTTCGACCAGCTGATCAAGCACATGATTTCGGCGCGTGAGGACTTGCTGCAACGCCAGCCAGGGATCAAAGACCAGTTGCTCGCCGCCTTTCGCCGCTCCTTTGCTTACAGCGAGGCTCATCTGGAAGAAATCGGCGAGGAGTTTGTCGCGCGTTACGGCGGCGACAAGGAGGCACTCCTGGCGTCAGCCCGTTATCCGAAGATCGAGTTCACCTTCACCGAGGCGGAGCAAAAGCTCACGGCTGCCGAGATGGAAATGTTGGTCGAGGTGGGGGAGATTCCGCGTCTGGCGCCGCTCGACTCTCTGTTTACGTTCTGACCTCTGGTCTTCCGGCAAATGGCTCAACAGCGGTACCGGTGGCAGTTGGCCGAACTCGCCGCTCTTGGTCTGCTCGCCTTGAGTCTTTCTTCTTGCAGTCTTGTTCGGCACGATAACACTATGCGACTGGAAGAAAATGCGCGCCTTGTCGAAGAAGTCAAAGCCTTCAGCAAGACGCTGGGCATCGAGCCCACGGAGGCGCTCAGCCGCACCACGCAAGAGCAGCCTACGCTCTCGATGCTCTGGCTTTGGATGCAGCGCGTCGGAACTTTGGCACTCCGAGCGCCCGTTGACATCCGCATGGCCATAGGCTTCTCCACCGCTAAAGAGGATTTGAAACTGGAACAGGTCTACAGCGTCGACGGCTATAGCGTTTACTATCGACAGGGAAATGAATTTGCCGATTCCCGTTCGGTCGCCACCGTGGCTTTTGCCGGCGAGGGAATCGTACGGCGGGTGAAAGTGATCCTGCACGAGGACCTACACGGCGACAACAATTTCGCTTTGCCCTGGGAAGTTGAAGAGTCGATTGTCACGCCTCTCGGCTCTCTCGCCGCGGTGGAATTTTTTAGACGCAAGGGAGATCAACGGTCCTTGGAGGAAGCGCTAACATCGCTGGAGGAGGAGAGGGAACTGGCGCGGGAGTTGAATGCTTTAGTGGCGGAGGCGGAGCGGCTTTTCCTGACCGCTCCGACGGAGGCGGCCAAGGCACAGATTTTAGATCTTCTTCCATCGTATCCAGTTTATAACCGCCAGTTTCAACGTCAGATAGCGGGCCAGCATCCACCGACTGTGCTGGAAGCAAAACTGAGCCATGATCTGGCCTATTACCGATATTTCGATCAGATTGCGGCTCTGTCGGAGAAAGTCGAGAATCTCGGAACTTTGATCGCTGATCTCAAGAAACTTCCCCACGATACTTCCCAGGATGGATTGCAGGCCTACCTTCAGCGATTGAAAGCTCAGTACAGCTGAGGCAAAATCCCTCCGAAGGTCCCATGTTTGGCGTAGATGCAACCCCCTATCCTATTTGGAGGCGGGATCGGTTGTGGTACTCTGACTGACCGGCAAGATGAATTTCTGGCAGAAAATAGAGAAGCCCATCATTGGCCTCTCACCGATGGATGGCGTCACAGACGCATCTTTTCGTTTTATCACGGCCAAGCATGGTGGTCCGGATGTTACATTTACCGAGTTTGTCAATGTCGAGACCACTTTCTTTGCACCACAAACCTTCATCAAAGATTTGACTTATGACCAAATCGAGCGTCCGGTGGTTGCCCAGATCTACGGGCATACGCCGGAAATGTTCTACAAGGTCGCACACATCGTTTGCGAACTTGGTTTTGATGGCTTGGATATCAATATGGGTTGCCCGGCAAAAAAGATTGCGGCCAAGGGCAGCGGCGCGGCGCTGATCCGCACCCCTGAACTGGCTCGGACCATTATCCAAAGCGCTCGGCAAGGCATCCAAGATTGGCGAGATGGTCAGACTCTCGCGAACCTCGGCATTGATCCCGAGCTCAGGACAAGGATCGATCTTGCCAAACAACTGAGGGGGAGAGAGAAAACCGCGGTGGAGCGGCGTTTGATCCCCTTATCAGTGAAGACGCGGATCGGCTATGACCGCATCGTCGTTGAGGAGTGGATACAAACTCTGCTGAGTGAGAATCTAGCGGCGATTACCCTCCACGGCCGGACCCTCAAGCAAGGTTACAAGGGCGACGCAGATTGGGAGGCGATCCGACGCGCCGTTGAGACCGGCAAGAATTCCGGGACCCTGATTCTTGGCAACGGCGATTTGAAAAACGTGGATGCGGTGTGTCGCCGCGTCCGTGAAACCGGTGTGGACGGGGTGCTGCTTGGCCGTGCCGCCCAGGGCAATCCGTGGATCTTTCGAGCCAAAGACCAGGTCAAACAGGCGCTGCGTTCCGCTGTCGACGTAACTTTTCAATCCCCGTGCGTCGGCCTGGAGGAGCGCTTTCGCGTTTTGATTGAGCATTGCCGACATTTTGAAGAGCGTGGTACGATGCAAAATTTCGTCGGCATGCGCAAACATTTGGCGTGGTACTGTTACAACTCGCCAGGCGCAGCAGGGCTGCGTGCGCAGATGGTTCGCGTGAGTCACATCGAGGAGGTTGTCCATTGCCTCAAGGCATATGCCGGGACGCTCCGCGAGCACGATCCATGAGTCACAAGCGCAGCTTTTTTGTCTTCATGAGAATCGTTCTGGCCTCCACGTCGCCCCGCCGCCGTGAAATCTTGGCGCTGCTCGGTTTACCCTTCGAAGTCATCGCCCCGCAGTTTGATGAACTTCCGTTGAGAGATCGACCTATCAGAGAGGAGGTTCTCGACTTCGCCGTAGGAAAAGCCCGATCGGTTGTCGGCGACCATCCGAAAAGCATAGTAGTCGCCAGCGACACTATGATTCTCATAGATGCTGCCAAGATCGGCAAACCTGCCGGAATCGCTGACGCGCACCAAATGCTGCGATTGCTTTCGGGAAAAACCCATCGGATTTTCACCAGCGTCGCCATCCTCGATGATTTGGGCGGGCCAGGTCTCAGGATGGTCGAAGAAGTATGGGTGAAGATGCACAACTACTCGATGCAAGAGATTGAGCGCTATCTCGCCTGTAACGAATCGCTGGACAAAGCGGGCGCCTATTCGATCCAGGGGCAAGGTCGTAACTTGGTCGAGTCCATCTACGGCGATTACCTAGCCGCAGTAGGCCTCCCTCTCAAGCCGATCTCAGACTATCTAAGGAGCCGCGGCATTTCAGTTCCGTCAGATGTCGACAAGCTCTACGCTGATAAGTCATTCCTGAATTGGAAAAGTTTTTCATAAACTCCGCGTTCGTGGCAGAAAAATGACATACTTTTCTTCAGGAGTTGACACGATCACATTCCGTGCTCTCTTTTTTTACTCGTCGTGACCCAGCGCCCTTCGCTCTCGTGGTTACGGTTCCTTCGCGGCCTTATTTATTTCTTTCCGTTGAACGTTCAAAATTTGGCGGTGAGTAACGATTTTCGTTCGGTCATGCTAGTGACTTCTGGAAAATCATTTGGAATTTCACACGCGATATGTGGCATGGTCATTGCTGAGCCCTTCTCATATCGCCATGAAACCGGAGTTCGACCCAAACGCTGATCGTAACTGGGCCTGGCCCGAGAAAACTTGGTTCCGGGAGAGGCTGAACGCGTTGCGGGCGCGGGAGCACGAAGCCCATCGCAAGCCTGCAACCAGGCAGAAGGAATCCGTCGCTATTGAGACCAAACCCAGCGACGACTCAGGAACAGAAAAAGTTTAACTAGGCGCCGATATCCCAGGTAGCTTTCTTTAAGTTTCAGTATCTAGCGCCCGCTGCTTGATCGTCAATTCGCCTCGTATCCCACTCTAAGATCGCTCTGTCTCGCTCGAAGTAGAAGGGGTGCTCAAACCACGTGAACCGTTAGAAGGCGACCACGTGGACAACCCTTTTGTGCTCACAAGCATAGTGACACGAGTTCGTATTGAATAGTGACCGGCATATTGCGTAGTATCCGTTGCCGGTGGAGGCGTTATGGAAATTTCAGAAGCCCAAGCCTTTTTGAAAGACAATCATCACGGCGTGCTCGTCGCCCGGAAGAAAGACGGGTCTCTACAGATGACCCTGGTTTCGCCGGTGATCGATGGCGAAGGGAACGTGATCATCACTGCGCGTGATTCGACCTACAAGGTCAAGAATATAAGACGCGATCCGCGGATCTCCCTGTTGGTTTACGGGGACGAGTTTAACGGCTCTAACTACATTCAGATCGACGGCAAAGCCGAGGTCATCGAACATCCCAGGGCCATGGATATCGTCCTCGACTGGCATCGGAAGATTCGCGGTGTTCCCGACAATTGGGATGATATCCGGAAGAAAACTTTATCCGAAGGCCGCATTGCCATCCGCGTCACCATCGAAAGAGCCGGCCCGCAGAGTAGAGGATAAGCACAACGACATCACGAACATAGATCCGTCGTATCCCTAAGAGATCAACGTAACCGTTGTTGTCTTTTTGACTTTCACCGCTTGCCTTCTTGTGATCCCCTTCGAATGTTCGCGCAAAGTTTGTTTCCGGTATTGCACTCGTCGTCCAAGTCTGGCCATTGCTCGAGTGGATTCTACGGTTGTGGCGAAGAATTTGTTGGTGTTTTTTTGCGGCATTCATTTTGCTTTCCTCGTCCGCTGCCCCAGCAAGAACCGCTCGATAGGCGATCCTGGGGCTTCTATGTTTGGCGCGTGAATGGTCAATGGGTACGTTCGATATAGTGCTGCTAGCGACCTTCTGGTACATGCTGAAATCTGTGCCCGGACTCATGCAATTCGTCGGCTACTTTTTCGGCTTTATACTAGCGTCCTGGGCGTTTGATCAATACTTTCAGCACGACTGAAACACAAAAACGCTGCTCTTGGATTTCCCCTTTCAGCAGGATGATATTCGGACTGTCGCGGGCCCGCCGCGCTGCGCCGCTATATCCCGCCACACGAACTAGACCGTGACAGAAGACGCACCGCTCTCCAACATGCTTTTGCGTTTCCGCATCCAATTTTGACCGTTGCCACGGTCTGCGCGCGGCTCGGTGCCCGTTCGGACGATAGTTGTCACCATGATCGGAGGAAACACTTGACTGCATTGATGCACTTGTATGATACAGGGGATGAACCAATTGGGAGGCAAGTTGAGAATTAACCTGACGCTTTTTCGTCGGCAACCCGAAAGGAGCGACAATGAGTCGAATCACTGGAGCTGATCTGATCTGCAGGGCGCTCAAGCTTGAAGGGGTGACCAATGTTTTCGCCCTAGCCGGCGATCATATCCTTCCAGTACTAGATGCGATGGGGGATCAGGATTTCCACATCATCGATACCCGTCACGAACAGGCGGCGGTCCATATGGCGGATGCCTGGGCTCGTATCACGGAGCAGCCCGGCGTTTGCATGTACACCACTCCGGGATTTGCCAATGCAATTCCCGGCCTCACCAACGCTTTGCACAGCGAAAGTCCTGTCATCTCTATCTCGGGTTGCGCCGATCTCCACGATCTCGGGCGTGGTGGCCAGCAGGAGATTGACCAGATGCATATGGCTGCCCCGATGACCAAAGGCTCGTTCCTCGTGGATGACGTGCGAAGGATTCCTGAATTTATTCGCCGGGCAATGCGTCTGGTGTTCAGCGGCCGGCGCGGGCCGGTTCACTTGACGATCCCCATTGATCTTCAAGAAGGAAGCGTAGACGAAAAGCAAGTCGTGTTGTACGAGCCAGATGAATACCGCGCGAAAGAGACAATCCTTGCCCATCCGGAAAGTGTGCGGAGAGCGGTCGCGCTCCTGCGCCAGGCAAAGAAACCCCTTGTTATCGCTGGAAGTGCTGCCGGTTATACTCTCTCCGGTGATGCCCTGCAGCGTTTCATCGAAACCACCCGTCTACCAGTGCTGACGGAGGAGCAATCGCGCGGTTTGATATCTGATGATCACCCATACGTGTTCGGATTTTTCGAGCGCGGCTTGAATCGAGCCGCCGCCAAGGTTCGTGAAGCCGACGTTGTTTTGCTGCTGGGACGCAAACAAGACTTTACCATCGGTTTTTGCCGTCCTCCCCACGTGGCAGCCGATGCTAAGATCGTGCAAGTCGATCCTTCGGTTTTGGAGATCGGTCGCAATCGGGGAGTGGCCGTGGGCATGGTTGGCGATGTCACCAGCGTTTTGGATCAGATGACGAAGGAAGCGGCCAGTTTCACGTGGAAAGACCTTCCGTGGTTGGATGAATTGCGCGAGGCGCGCGCGGCGCAGTTGATATGGACGGAGAATTTGGCTCGCGCCGAAACCCCGATGCATGCCCTTTTTGTTCACAAAACCGTCAAGTCTATGCTGCGTCCTGACGACTGCGTCGTCTTTGATGGCGGAGACTTTTGCCATTTCGGTCGCTCTTTATTGCCTGCGCTCAAGCCTAAGCATTGGTTTTACGTTTCCAGCCTAGGGATGTTGGGGTCGTCGCTGCCCACGGCGCTGGCCGCCAAATTAGCCTATCCCGACTCACGGGTGATCATGTTCACAGGTGATGGAGCGTTTGGCTTCAACGGCATGGAATTCGATACCGCGGTGCGCCATAAACTCAATATCGTGGCGATATTAGGTAACGATTCCGCCTGGGGTATCGACCGGCAAATCCAGCTTGGCCTATACGGCCGAGCCGTGGCTACCGAGTTGCTGCAGACGCGCTATGAACAGGTCGTGCAAGGCCTCGGTGGGTACGGGGAGTTTGTGGAGCGCGCGGAGGATTTGGAAACCGCTTTGCAGTGCGCGTTTGCTTCGAAACGGCCGGCACTGCTCAATGTTGCAGTTCAGCGGGCGATCAGTCCTCGAGCCGAAGCGGCTATCGGTCGCCGGAGAGCTGCTATTGCCAAGTGATTCAGCTTTGCCGTCTAAAAACTAGTCGCGATCCATAGCCGACTGAATCATTTCGGATACTCACCCGTATCATAAAGTTACTTGGCGCTTTGGCCTTCAAAGCGGTATCAAGCCGACCTATTCGCAAATTTCATTGTGATTCCGCTAGCTTGCCAAGTGTCCGCGGAGCTGCTCCCCGCTGGCATCAACATTGCGCCACGTGTTCGCTGGCAGTTCACGATGCACGGAGGGATTTATGATGATACACAGGCTGTTTGTCTCGATGACGGTTGCTGGGCTTCTCTGTGGATATATGGCGATGCTCTACGCACTCATGCGCATCGTCGTCCTTATTGATCATTCTTACTTCGTAAGTCTGGCCATGTAGAGGCTTAAGCTATCATAAATTTTTCAATGCGAGTGACTTCTGATAGCGCTGCATGGCTGCCTTAGTTTTGGGACCTACAACCCCGTCGATGGGACCCGGGTCGAACCCGGCGTCCTTCAATCTTAATTGTTCCTGCCGGATCTTTTCATTACTAGAAAGTTGGGCTCCACTATTAGTCATCTTATCGGACTCAATCCTGGTCGATTTTGCCACCACCGGATAGATCTTCTCATCCGAAGTCAGGGCTGGTCGTTTATCCGCAGTTTGAAGCTCCTTACCGAAGTTAGGCGGTAGATTGTTGAGCATCGTGCAACCCGCTTCGAAGCGTAAAAAGGCAGCTCTCGTCTTGGCGCCCAAAACGCCGTCGATTGGGCCCGGATCGAAACCGGTATCTTTCAGTCGTACTTGAATCAGGCGCGTCTCTTCGCTCTTTGAACTGCTATTAATCATATCCAGCCTTGCCGATGGAGCACCCATAGAAGAAGTTTCTAAAAGGTCTTTGAGGTTCGCGCATGCTGCTTGCAGCCGAAACAGCCCCGACTTGGTCTTCGGCCCAATTATCCCATCGATGGGGCCCACATAAAATCCGGATGCTTTAAGTCGAGCTTGCAACATCCTGAGGTCTTCTTTGCTGACGGTTCTATTTGCATCGATTGTTGCTGGACTCGTTCGATCGCTGGCGGTTTCCATAAGAGTCGAAGATACTGAAGGAAGCGTCGGCTCAGAAGTTTTTGGAGCTTCTTCCTTGCTGAGCCCGCATCCCAAAACCAAGAACAAGAATAACGACATACCAGTTACGATCCTTGCCATGGCAACCCTCCTTGACTGGCCAAAAGCTGGGACGCAAGGCACGTGCCGGCTAAAGCCGCTGATGAATAGGCCAAAAAACAACGGCTTGTGCCAATTTTTCCTGATTGGCTTCACCGATTTGATCATCAGCGATTTCACGCGGGCTTTCTGATCCACCGATGCAGCTGCCAAACGCACAACTGAGCTCACAATCGCCATGGGGGCCATTGAAAGTCCATCGGCGGCCTGTAAATAGACTGGGCTTAGTGAGCCGGGAGAGAGTCGGAGCTTGCTCGATTTAAACAGAGCCAAGTGGCGCTGGCAACCTAGTGTGCGCTTGTTGTCGCGCTAGTCTCCGCCATTCGATTGCCGTATGGTAATCGTGCCCAAGGCGCATTCATATACGAAGTCAGTTTCTGCCAGTTTCCTTCTTTGCTGTTCTCTGACCTGGCGTAGACGTTTCTGGAACCAGGTACCCTTCGGCCAACCCACGCCATTGTGTTCTGAATCGCGGTCGCTTTCTTTTTCATAGATTCCTTGTTTGAGTTTGACTTCGTCGAAAAGAATTCGAAAGGCCATTGTAATCTCCTGCAGTGAACCGCCCGTTGGTTCTTTCCGGGTAAAAAGAAAACCACAAACCAGCGAAAGAAGTTTTATGTCTTGCTGAAAGGTCTTTCCTCACTTCGGAGCAGTCCGATGTTCGGAAAGAATTTTACTTTGTTACTGATATAATCGCATATAATAAACGCGCGGGATGTGTGTCAAGAGATTTTATTCTGCAAACGAATAGGCACCGATTTTTGAGAGACTATGAAGATCGGAAGCATTCTTGTCAGTGTGACGGGAACGCTCGACGAGGATCTGCCCAGCCTTTAGAAATTATTGAGTCACCGAAAAAAGCTAACGGGTTACATTGTGGTTGTTGTCGACGAACAACTCGCAACGAGGGACGCCTGGGCTTACAGCAGCTGACCACCCGGCATATGGGGAAACGCGCTCATTTCATGAGTTGGTCCCAACGGCTGCACCTTGCACAAATGAGGGGGACTAAGCTGATCCAGTCGAGTGACGCCGAGAAGTCCCATGGTTGTAATGATTTCTCGCTCCAACAATTCAAGAACACGAACCAGACCCGCCTGACCGGCGGCCGCCAATCCCCAACCTTGAAGCTTACCTATGGTTACAGCGGTTGCGCCCAAAGCTATGGCTTTCAGAACATCGCTGCCGCGCACAATGCCGCCGTCGAGCACAATCTTTGCCTTACCGCTAACGGACTCGACGATCTCCGGCAATACATCGATCGTCGCTCTTCCGTGATCCAGTTGGCGTCCCCCATGATTGGAGACATAGATGGTGTCGATTCCATGTTCGACTGCGAGGGCTGCGTCTTCCGCCGTGGCTACCCCTTTCAGAATGAACGGGAGACCGGCCATTTTCTTAATCGCGTCCAGCATCTCCCAAGTGAGGGCTGCGCGATACTCATATCCTGAGCCCCGCCGACTTGGCGGCAACCAGCGATCCATCATTTGGCGCTCGCGGTGACCATAGTGGGCGGCATCGACTGTTAGGCACAGTGCCTCGTAACCCGCCTTGTTCACTCGGGCGAGGAGTTTCTCGATCCACTTCATGTCACCCTGCACGTATAGCTGAAAGACTTTGGGGCTACGGCTGGCGGCCGCAATCTCCTCTAGACTGGGCTGAGTCACGGAACTAACAAAATTGATTGTTCCAAACTCCTCGGCAGCCCTGGCGACCGCCACTCCACCCTCCGCAGTGATCGATTGCAGTGACCCGATAGGCGCGAGCATGACGGGAACTCTCAGTTTGTGCCCGAGAAATGTCGTCGAAGGTTCGATTGTGGAGACGTCGACAAGGACTCGCGGCCGAAAGGCCAGGCTATCAAGCCCAAAGCGGTTACGCCGCATTGTTGTTTCAGACTCGGCTCCCCCGCTGAGATAATTCCAAACATTTTGCGGTAAGTTTCGGCGTGCCGCGATGATGATTTCTTGGTTGGTGACAAAATCGACTGGCATGTTGACCTCCTTGTATATAACCTCAAAAAGATTTCCAGTATCATAGAAAAACCAAGAAAGGCCAGCTCGAAAAGCGGATGAATGCAATGAAGGGATTGATTCGATCCTATCGCTTCAGACTTCCGTGTCCGGAATCATGACGCAGATGGGCGTGTTGGGTAAGGCTCGTGAGCGCTTCGAGCAAAGTTGGCTGGGCTAGAGAGCGAAATGGGCTGGATGTGTTAGGTAAAGAATGAGACCGAGTGCAGATATCGTACGTGTGAGGAACTTCTCACAGACAGGATCACTTGCCCATGAAAGCCATTCGCTTATCGCGGTCGTGTTCTCGCGTGTTGAGCGAGCATTTCACAAAGTCGTTTAGGATAGTCTTCAGGACCTTTGAGACGCACTTTGACCACTGGCATTGATGCTGTCAGCGCGGCATGTGCCTTACGGCTACGCTCTATCCTTCTAATCCATAGATCCTCGCGAAAGAGCTCGGGGCTGTCATAGCCGCGGATCACTGATTCCTCTACAGAGAGTTTAGGTGGCTTTGACTCTGAAAGAGGAACGACCTTGGGCGCCTTACTTTCACGCCGACCGCGTTTCCAGCCGATAAAGTTATCATAAGCGGTAGACGCGAATGACAAGGTGCACGTAGAGGCTAGAGCGAACAGAAACCAGCTTATTATGTTTTCCACAATCGTGGCATTCATAAACCTTCTTGATTATCCTCCCGTGTGGCCCGCCTGTGGGCAATATTCAAAAGGTTATAGCTTCAGCGAGTAGCAAATAGTTTCTGGGTCCGAGGCTTCGCTGCGCGCGGCAGCTCGTCGCAACTGTGCGTTGTGAAACGACTCTCACTAATTGCCGAAAAATGAGCTCGAATCCTTGTGTTCGATGATCAGATAGGTAATCGCTCATATGTTAATACGTTTCGTCGGACTAGGTGATAACTCACCTCAAATCCTATAAGTCCTGAAGAGCAGTAAGCTTTCGAATGATTTTTGTCTTGACATTCGGCGACGTTTTATTGACACCTGCAAACAACCTGGAGCCGATTCGTCTTTCCCAACCGGGAGGTTTTCCTTGTAGGTTTGCTGTCGCGTCACTGGTGGGATAATGATGTCATAAATTATGGGTCACTAGCGAGTTGCTGTCAAGATTTTTTTACAAGCGCTCTCCACAGGTCTTTCGCGGACATCTTGTCTTCAATCGAGCTTATGAAACTTGATACGTGGATGGTTTATACTTGCGCTGTTCCAAGCTTTCTCACCGATGATTTCAACGCTCGATTCTTCGAAGTCCCCTGCCGTCAGTTTTTTGATCAGCGCGATAACCTTGTCAAGCGTTAGCTTGTCTCTGGCTTCGATAAAGAGCAGACCTTTGGACTTGCGCTGAAGTTGCGGAATCTTACTTTTTCTACTGAAGGTTGCGAGGTAGATCATCTTGTCTCGGTTCTTTTATGGGCCGCTAAATTCGTCGGGTTCGGGAATAAGCCTACGGTCGCTGTTTCTCATAGTTTTGATGGCAAAATTCAAGCCAGCGGTAGTAGCTTTCATCTCTACGGAAGTAGCGGAAAATTCGTAAAATGATCGACGATCCCGTACCGCCCTCGTTGACACGTCGTGGACAGATTGACATTTCTGTCATTTGCCATGAAGCGGGTTTCGGGTTTACTTTCTTGACAATGGTGCGGTCGAATCCTAGGCTTTTAGATAGTGCGTGATAACGACTACACATTTTTCATCTGTTTAGGAGTGACTCAATAATGGCGTCCGGCGATTGGGATATTGTGATGTGGCAGCGGGCCAGTGAGCTTTTTCACCAGGTAGAACGAATCCACAGGAATTTTCTGCAGGTTGCCGCGGGCGTTCACTATCGCTCTCTTCATGGGAAAAGCCCAGCTTGGGAACCGCCTGTGAACGTGGTCGAGACTGAGGAAAGCCTGTGGGTGATTGCAGCTCTGCCGGGTGTCGCCACTGACCGGGTGAAGGTGCGCTTGGAGGGACGTGAACTCTTCATCGCCGGCGAACGGCCCTTGCCTAAATGCTGTCATGACGGGGAATTGAAGATATGGGAGATCCCGCTTGGACGTTTCGAGCGGCGTCTCACTTTGATTGAAGAGAAAGATACTTTATCTCTGGGAAAAGTATCGCTCATGGACGGATTGCTCATCATTGAGCTTAGGAAGGCTTCATGACCGCAGACGAAAAAGAGCTTTCTAAGTCAAACCCTCGCCTTACCATTCCTGCCGGGGCGTTGGTCATCTTACCTTTGCGTAACATGGTTCTCTTTCCCTCCACTATCATGCCACTGGTTGTTGGACGCCCTTCAAGTCTCCGAGCAATAGAAGAGGCGGTGCGCCAGCAAGTAGCTGTTGGGTTCATTGCTCAAAAAGATCCAGCAATAGAAGTTCCGCAGGCGAAAGATCTGTTCCGCCTCGGTACTGCTGCCGACGTTCTGCGTATGTTTGGCCTGCCTGACGGTCAGCGTCAGATTATTATTCAAGGCCGTCAACGTTTTGAGATTGCTGAATTTCTCGAGACGGATCCGTTTTTCATCGCACGCGTCACTATGGTCGAGGAAAGGATCCCCCAATCGAAGCATTTTGAAGCCCGAATCTTGCACCTACGGCAGGAAGCCGCGAAGGCTTTGGGTCTATTGCCTGAGCCCATGAACGAGTTGAAATCAACTATCGAGCGAATCGACAATCCTTTGTCGCTGATTGACATGATCGCTTCGACGTTGGATCTGGCGCTTCCCGAGAAGCAGGAAATCCTAGAGACTCTGGATGCTGAGGCACGGGCGGAAAAAGTTTCGGAAAAGCTCGCGCGTCAAATCGAATTGCTGGAGCTGAGCAAAAAGATCGGCGAGCAAACTAAGGAATCGTTAGACCGAACACAACGGCAGTATTTTCTTCGTGAGCAGTTGAAGGCGATCCAAAAGGAGTTAGGCGAAGAAGACGGTCAGCGCGTGGAGGTTGAGGAGTTGCGTAAGAAGATCTATGAAGCAAAAATGCCGCCCGAGGTAGAAAAGGAAGTGCTTCGAGAACTTACTCGGTTCGAGCGGATTCCTGAAGTTGCCGCGGAATATTCAGCGCTCCGGACTTATCTCGACTGGATGGTCGAGCTGCCATGGAGCACTTCTAGTGAGGAGCGGATCGATCTCCCTAAAGCGCGCGAGATTCTCGATGCCGATCACTACGATCTCGAAAAAGTAAAAAAGCGAATCGTTGAATTTCTGGCGGTTCGTAAACTGGTACCCCATGGAAAGAGTCCAATCTTGTGTTTTGTCGGTCCTCCCGGTGTCGGAAAGACGTCACTCGGCCAAAGCATCGCTCGAGCTATGAACCGAAAATTCGTACGCCAGAGTCTTGGTGGTGTCCACGACGAGGCGGAGATCCGCGGGCACCGCCGCACTTATGTCGGCGCGCTCCCGGGCAATATTATCCAGGGGATTCGTAAAGCCGGAACCAAGAACCCTGTCTTTATGTTGGATGAAATCGACAAGCTCAGCGCCAGTTTCCAAGGCGACCCTTCAGCAGCGTTGCTGGAGGTCCTGGACCCTTCGCAAAACGCGACTTTTCAAGATCATTACCTCGCTGTGCCTTTTGATTTGAGTCAGGTTTTATTTATTGCAACGGCCAACGTGCTCGATACGATTCCAGCGGCTCTCCGCGATCGCATGGAGATCATGCAATTAGCCGGGTATATCGAGGAAGAAAAGTTGGCAATTGCAAAAAGTTACCTTATTCCTCGGCAGATTGCCGAAAATGGGCTCGACTCCGGTCTCATAGTTTTTACTGATGATGCAATTCGCGAGATCATTCGATCCTACACGCGTGAAGCTGGGGTTCGTCAACTTGAGCGCGAGGTAGGCTCTGTTTGCCGGGGTGTAGCGACACACGTGGCAGAGGGCCTCAGGCAAAAAATTACTATCGGTAAAGAGTCGATTCGGGAGTATCTGGGCCCCCAAAAGTTTTTGAACGAGATTGCGCTACGCACTAGTTTGCCTGGTGTGGCAACGGGCCTGGCGTGGACTCCCTTCGGCGGAGATATATTGTTCGTTGAGGCAACGAAGATGCCGGGGGAAGGCAGACTACAGTTGACCGGTCAACTCGGAGATGTCATGAAAGAAAGCGCGCAAGCCGCATGGAGTCTTGTCAAATCACGAGCGGAAGCGCTTGGCATCGGTCCTGAAATTCTCCGAAAAAACGATCTGCACATCCACATCCCCGCGGGCGCAATTCCTAAAGACGGGCCTAGCGCGGGGATTACCCTTTTCGTTGCTATAGTGTCGCTTCTTACCGGACGACGGATCAGCAAAGATGTAGCCATGACCGGGGAGATCAGTCTCCGCGGTTTAGTGTTACCGGTAGGAGGGATCAAGGAAAAAGTGCTGGCAGCCAAGACAGCCGGAATTTCTTGTGTCTTGCTTCCGGAGTTGAATCGACGAGATATGGAGGAGATCCCGAGCGCGGCACGCGAAAGTATTCGTTTTGAGTTTTTGAAAACGGTGGATGATGCATTGTCATTCGCTCTGGAACCTGAGGTCTCCGACGATTTTCCATCCAGCGAAACTCTCGCAGCAAAGTCCGTTTCCTGACCCAGGATAGTTTGAGTTTCGAGTTTTGTTCTTCGACTTACGAGAGCAGCGACACGATGCCGGAAAATCTCTTGTATTTGCCACTAAAACACATCAGCAACGTAGAGTTGTCGCCTAGTCGATGCAATGGCGTCGGCAAGGACCAGGGACGAGGCTTTGATAAGCACGACTTGAATTGTTTTAATCGGAGGATATTGTGCAGATGCGCATTGCCGCGGTAGATCTCATTAGCAATACTTGTTTTCCGGCGCTCGCCGCGGAAGAACTGGGTTTTTATAAGGCAGAGGGGCTCGATGCTCACATCGAACTGGTGCCTATGCTTGGGGCAACCAAGGCGCTGCGAAGCCGAGCGGCGGATGCTATGATTGCGGGCTCGGTGCATGATGTCCTGACGGAGTTTCCTGGATGGGAAGGGGTGAAATTGGTCGTAGCACTTTCACAGGGAACTCCCTGGTTATTGGTAGTTCGGGCCGATTTAGCGGCAAAGCGGGGTGACCTAAGCGCGGTAAAGGGACTGCGTCTAACGGCAGCCGAGGGACCGGACCTGGCACTCCGTCGAATGCTTATCGACGCAGATATTGATCCGGACGGCGACCTGCGGATCTTGGAACTGCCGGGCGCAAAGGCACGCGACGTCTCCTTCGGGGTGTTCGCCGCCCGCGCGTTGGAAGAAGGAAAAATCGATGGCTTTTGGGCCAACGCTATGGGAGGCGAAACGGCGGTGCGACGGGGAGTCGGAAAAGTTCTGGTCGATGTTCGGCGCGGAGATGATCCAGCCGACGTTCGCCATTTCACGTTCGCCGGACTCGCCACGACCGAAGCTCAAATTGAACGTGATTCCGAAAGTGTCGGGGCCGCAGTCAGGGCCATCGTAAAAGCACAAAAGGCTCTGCGCGCAGATCCAACATTGGCCGGCGAGGTGGGTCGGCGCAAGTTCCCCAAAGAGGCCGCCGAATTGATCACGACGATTGTTGAACGAGATTTACCGTTCTACGATCCTGTTATTTACGAGGAGGCCATTGCCGGGCTTACTCGGTTCGCTCAATCGATCGGTCATCTGTCCCGGCCGGTGCCTTACGAACAAGTGGTGGCGGTACGCTTCTGTGATCTCTGGCGATCGTAAGGCCTACTGTCTGGGTAGGTAGTCGCTTAGGACAACATCGATCACTGCTAAACGTCCTGCCGCGTTATGTCTTAAGGCTCGATCAACTGCTTGTTGAATATCTTTGGGATCCTTTACCCTTACTCCATAACCTCCATAGATGTCCGCGTAAAGACGGTAATCGGGATTGGGCATGATCGGGCCGCCGAAGTGAACGCCGGTTTTTTTCGCGGCCCCAGCGGGATAATATTTGAGCAGGCCACGTTCCATTGAGAGATAGCGCTGATTGTTAAAAACGACCACGGTTATCGGCAGATCGTATTCCTGAGCCAATCCCAAGCATGACGGAACTGGATTGTAGTGAAACCCGCCGTCGCCGATGAGCACGAAGACGGGTCGTTCTTTCTGTGCCAATTTCACACCCAAGGCATAACCCAAGCTTACTCCTAGCCCTCCGGTCACACGGGCGATGTACGACATCGGTTGAGTGCGGGGAATCATGTTCTGAATCAACGTCCGATGGACCGTGGTTTCTTCCACGATGACCGCATCCGAAGGAATTGATTCATTGAGCACCTGGCATAGCCAACGGGGATCAATGGGCGCATCGCTACTGTGCTCTATGGCTTCGCGCTGAAGAATGGCCACTTGCTTATCGTGTTCTTCCGCGATTTGTTGCGATCGCTCCTGATATTTCGTTTTGCTTGCGACGAAACCTTCCGATGCCTTGAGCTTGTCGAGTAGCCGCCCCAGAGTCACCGCGGGAGGCGCTATCAAAGCCAAATCGACTTTGTATCCCCAAAAGGGAAGTCGCGAATAGGGATACTCGTCGCCGAGAAAAATCACTTTAGCACTGGGCTTTGGCGCTTTGTTCGCCGGATACCAGGGACTCACGGCGTCGGCAACCAGAACCAGATCGGCGGATTCCATGCGGCGGGAATCGTAGGGCAGATATAAAGCGTGAGTCCGTGGAAAATTCAAAAATGCTGGCCGGAAAGATTCCATCACGGCGATGCCCAACGATTCGCAAAGCGCAACGAGCGGACCCACAACCGACGAATCCCGACCGACGTGCTCGGTCACGAGAACCGGCCGCTCCGCGCGCAGGAGCATCTCGACGGCTTCTTGGATAGTTTGATCGTCGATGGCAAAAGTGCGCACGACTTTGTTAGCTCTGTTGTCTTCAGGCAAAACGACTTCATCCAACATGTACTCGAACGGCACGCCGAGCAACACCGGCCCGGCAGGTGGTTCCACGGCAATTTGCATCGCCCGCTCCAGGCTCTGGACGAGAATTGTCGGCGAAGTCACGCGATCACACCACTTGACGCAGCGGCGGAGCAATTCCGCCGGGCCGCCGATGTCTGTAAGGTCGTGAATCCACTGATTGCCCGGGTCCGGCAGTCGCGACTCCTCGCCGAAGGCGGAAGTTTCGCCGCAGCAGATCACCATGGGCACCCGCTCCTGATAGGCCGCACGTAAGAACATCGCCGCGTTCAGGGGTCCTGCGGTGGCATGCAGTAAGACAGCCTGGGGTTTGCCGGTGATTTTGGTGTAGCCGGAAGCCATGGCGACCGCCGCCGCTTCATGGCGACAGTTGATATACTGCGGTCGTACGACTCCCTGCTCCCGGAGTTCGGCGAATGCTTCCCACACCGGTGGCCACTCGGTCCCTGGAGAGGAAAAGACGTATTCAACACCCGCCCGTTCAAAAATTTTGACCATCGCTTTGCCACCATGCATAAGAAATCCTCCAACCTTTGGAATTCCAAGTTTAGGTTCCGGGTGCATAAGGACCCGAAAAACTGAAAGTAGATCCCTAGTTGGACAGATTTTTCGCTGAGCCCAAGAATGTTGCCCAAACCGAATCTACTCACGTGGTTTGGCTTTTTTGGGTTGATACTAAACAACCCATCAGCATGTCAATTCGAAAGCGGAGCATAACATGTTGATGCCCCGTTGAAATGCCGGCAGTGCGCGCAGCTATTCGACGTTCACGTAGACTCGGACCCAATTGTGAGGCGTTGCCGTGTGGCCCTGGCCGGTCATGTCTTCTGCGAGAAACACGTCACCGGGACCGAAGGTCATCCCGGTCCCGTCGTCGACCCCGATATCGACAGTGCCAGAGAGGGTAATAACCCATCTCCGTCGGGGAGCGCGATGCCAATTCACAATATGAGGCGCGAAATCATTTCTAAAGAGGAGTCCGTTGGCTGGACGCGTGGCGTTAAAAAACTCTGATGATTGGCTGGAATCGAGCTGTTCGAAATGAGATCGTCCATCGTCGCCGGTATACAATCGATAGAATTTCATGCTGCGTCTCTCTTCTTCCAAGGTGCTGAGATTTTCAACTGTTGCGGGCAATCTTTCGTCCCGCCGTTCATGGCCACTGAGTTCAGAAGCTATAACCATGAATGGGGTTCCATGTCCAGAGCGGCGGGCTGATCGCATAGCTCCATGGCCCGCCGTAGGGAGACGCTTGCGGACGAAACTTGACGAGTTCGGTCAAGTTTCGAGTGGATGGACGGAGTCGCCGATAAAGGGTCCCGGTAGGAGGTCGTCTTATTCCTCCCGCCGGGACCGTTGACGTGATAGGCCAATCAGGACTGCAGCATCGAATGAATTATCCCCCACGCAGTATATAAAACCGTCAAACCTATAGTCGCATAGATAACAAGCTTTAACCAAATTGGGAAATCTTCCATTTTAGTCTCCGGTTAAGCACGAGCTGTGCTTTAACAGTTCATGTGACTCAAGTTGTAAACTTGTACGAAGTTCGAACCGCGTGTTTGTTTTCCGCGCGGGAAAAACAAACGAGGCACCGACAAAAAAGTGGGATCTAAATAAGAAAGGCAGAATTCAGTTTGTAGATTCTAGAGTTTTCTTTGATCGAGTTTAATTCATCTGACGTCCGCTGGATAACAAAACTTGGGGTAGGGGAGGAATGAAGTGGGGTCACTGCAGAGGCTAAAGCAAAAGAGTCGGTCAGTCGATCATCGTTGCAATCTTCCATCGCTTCGTTAAACAATAGTGTGCCGGCAGCTTCAGCACGCGCTACAACGGTGTCGGAGTTGTCTTTCAACAAAGAGCGCGGCGCGGTGTTAAGCACTAGAAGTGCGGCAAAGATAAATCTCATAGTGAACTTCATTTGAAATCCCGGAATTAACACGTCCACTATAGTTCAGGCGGCAAAAACTTCAAGGACAACGATCCATGCCTACCATGGATCGCAGTAATTGATTCGCGCATTCAATGGAGGGGAATGTCTTCTGCAACCAACGTCGCACGGACCGCAATTGCGAGCTCACTGCGGATTTCCATCCATTGCTCGATTCGATCGGTCCAAGCGTGAAGCTCCAAGCCGAGGGAGTCTGAACCGAGCC
>Ga0081455_10000381_pt1 | contig 58636 bp, 59 predicted proteins | sample TabmetS3T2R1_FD_70207 | JGI IMG/M metagenome (GOLD analysis project Ga0081455, IMG submission 70207) | Tabebuia heterophylla rhizosphere microbial communities from the University of Puerto Rico - S3T2R1 | ecosystem: Host-associated > Plants > Roots > Rhizosphere ...
GCCACCAATCCGACCTTGAATGGCCGCGGACCACGGATATGGGTGATGCCGACCCGCCAGCCGTCACCTTTCCAGTCTGACAGCAACGCCATGACCTCGTCGGAGGTCATCAAGGGGCGGCCCAGGAACTGGATGCTCTCGCCGTCGGAGAAGGCGACCCCGGTCGATCCGTCGCTCGTCCAGTTGCCCATCTGGGCCGAGACGTTCGCCCCGGTCTGGGTGCTGCGGTAGGCGACGGTCTGGTTGCCAAGGTAGCGCCCGACCAGGTCGGCCGTGAACGGGTCATCAACACCGAAGAACTGCTTCACCGATGTGTTGAGGAACGCATGCCATGCCGTGCCCGGATAATGCTCGGAGAGGGTGCCCATGTCCTGCAGGAAGAACCACAGCCGAACCCCGGCGCCGGCATGCGTCCGGATCGCATTGCGGAAATCGTCGAACGGCCCGAGCGACAAGAATTCGTCGAGCACGAACAGAACCGGGATCCGGGGCACCACCGGGTTGTCCAGCATGGCGTCCAGAGCCGCCTTTAAAACCACTTTGACGAACGGCGCGTATGGCTCCAGCAGGTTAAGCGGGATGGTGATGTAAACGGTCGCCGGTTGCTCTTTGAGCTGGCCGAAGTCGATATCGTTCCGGTCGGTGGTGGCGACCAGCCCCGGGTCGCTCCAGAGTGACAACTTGCTGTGCAGGGTATCGCGCAGGTTAGGCAGGCCCCTATCCTTGGACTTGCCGATCACGTTGTCGGCCGCCTCCCGTACGCTGGCGAGTGGCGACGCGGCCATCAGCTCCACAACTTGGTTGAACCGTTCAAGCGACGCCGCCGTTACCTCACGGATGGTCCCAAGATTGCGCCGATGGGGCGGGGCAGCGTGCAGCACGTACATCAGCAGGCCAGTGAGAAAACTCACCGCGTCGTCGTTGAAGAATTCTTGGCCATTCGGGTCGCGCGGAAACATGAGCTGGGCGAGGCTTCGGGCATTGTGCTGCGAGCGGATCGCCGCCAATGGATTGAATCCATGTTTCGGAAATTGCGCGGTCTCGGGATCGGCGCCGGTATCGAACGGCGCGATGCGATACACCGGGCCCACATTGGCCCGCCGCCATTTCGACGTTGTTGCGTACAGCTCGCCCTTGGGGTCGAGCACCACGGCGCTGCCGCGGTAGCGCAACAGGTTGGGAATGATGGTCGTGACCGACTTGCCGGAACGTGTCGGGGCGATCGTCAGGAGATGGCCGTCGCCGTCCCAATGGACATAGCCGGACGGGGAAGTGGCTCCCTCGTCCACGAAGGTGCCGAGTAGGATGGACGACGCATTGTCGAATCCATCACGCCCCTTGAGCAGATGCCGGAGATCGCCGGACGTCGCCCAAGCTGCCGAACCGTGAAGGGGCGGCGGGCTCGTCAGCAACGCTTCCCGTTCGGCTGTCTGCCGCCGCCGTCGCTCTGCGCGCTCAAGGATTGGTTTGATGTTCTTGCCAGCGGCGGCCGCTGCGGCCACGGCTTCCGCTGTCTCAGCGTCATACTGCTGTTCAACCTGCCTGCGCAGGCGGCCAGCCCGGGCTTGCCGGCCCAGCTTCAGGCCGATCTTTCCAAACTTTACGCCGGTCCGCAGAGCGCCCAGCTCGCGGGAGATATCAAATAGGTTACTCACGCAACGCCCCCATACACGCATAGAGGGTAGCTGCCAAAAAACACAACGACAACCTGGAATTGTCAGCTATAGTTACTCTAACAGCGCACTTACGCATCACCGCCAATGTGTACGCATGGGGTCTGAGGGGGCGGTGATGCTTCGCTCGGTTTTCTGACCAACGCGTGGCCCGCGTTGGAGAAAACCGGCGAGTGCGCCAGGGGAAACCCCTGGACCCGGCGCGCCCTTGGCGCGCTTACCGTGCCGCGTGGTGGGTCTGTGCCGTGTACCATCTGCATGTAAAGAACATCGGAAGGCGAAGGGGCAGGTCGGCGGTCGCCGCCGCTGCCTACCGGGCAGGTGAGACCCTTCCGAACGATGCCGAGGAAAAGGACTCGGCGTTCGGCGGCAAGCGCGATGTGGTCTTCACCGAAATCCGGCTTCCGTCGTCCGCGCCGGGTTGGATGGCTGACCGGGCGAAGCTCTGGAATGCGGTCGAGGCCGCCGAGAAGCGCAAGGACGCCCGGCTCGCCAAGGAGATCGAGTTCGCGCTGCCGCGCGACCTGCCGCGGGAAATGTGGGTCGAGGTGGCCCGGCAGATGGCCGATGCGTACGTGTCGGCCGGACACATTATAGATATCGCCATCCATGACGACGGCACCGCCCACAACCCCCATGTCCATCTGCTGCTAACGACCCGGGCGGTCGGGCCGGAGGGGTTTGGCCTCAAGCTGCGCGACGCCGACGGGGTGGCCTTCGTCAACGCCGCCCGGCAGAGCTGGGAGCGCATTGCCAATGCGGCGCTCGGCAAGGCCGGGTCCGCGGTGCAGATCGACGCCCGCAGCTACGCGGCGCGCGGGATCGACAAACAGCCGACCAGTCACCGGGGGCCCGACCCGGCCGAGCGGCGTGCCACCAGATGGAGGACCAGCATGAACCATGACACCGCCGAGGCGCGGCGTGAACTTCTTGGCGAGCGCCACATCTGGGCGCGGTTTCCGCTTCTATCCGGTCGGCCGGACTGGCCGCCGGAGCGGCGCGAACCGGTGCTTGGCCTCGGCAGGGAGGAAGCGGCCGAATGGCGATCGTTTTGGCACGAGGTCGACAAGCGCATGTGGGGCGAAGAACTTTATCCACGGCGCGCGGACGACGAGCAAATCCGGCTGGAGCCGCGCGATGCCGACCATGCCGGGCAAATCGTCCAGCAGATAACAGACAAGGTAATGCGCGCTGCCGCCATTCGGGAAGCGACAGTGCAAGACGCTTTCCCGACTTGGCGAGAACTTCACGCGGCGATCAATGAACGCATGGCGGCAGCCGGGCATCGGACGGACGATTCTTTGTCCGACTGGGTAAGAGTTGAATCCGCCATGCGGAAATTCCATGCACAGCTGACCGAGCTCCAGTTAAGGGACGCTCAGCACCGTGCCGGTCGGGAGGCATTGCCGCCGGCCTGGGATGTACCGTCGAGCGTGCGGACGCGCGATGAACTATCCGCTGAGCCCGTGCCGGACCCGGACGGCCGCCCCATCGATTCACGGGAGCTCGATGAAGCCCAGGACAGGTTATTGGCCGACCATGGCCAAAGGTCAGCACGCATGGCCAAGACACCTAGACCGGAACGAGCACCTGGAAGTGAGCGGGCCGAAGCCCGCGCCGCCGTAGAACGCCAGAACAATCTTGAGGTGCCCGAGCAACGGGCGCACGACTACCGGGTCGCGCCGCATGAGAGTCGACTGGATTGGTTGGACCGATCGGGGACGAAAACCCCAGCGGCAGAGCAACCGCGCGAGGACAGGTTGGATTGGCTCAAGCCCGCCGAGCCTTCACGCGAGCGCGATGATGGTCCGGAGCGCGAGCGAGACAGGTAAGCGACGGGTCGGTGTCCTTGGGGGGGGAAGCAGATGGCAAGTCCGAAGATTATCATCCTATCTGATGGCACCGGTAACGCCGCTTCGAGTTTCTGGCGGACGAATGTCTGGCGGATGTTCCAGGCACTTGATCTGCAGGGCAACCAACAGGCCGCCAAATACGACGATGGCGTCGGCACCTCTTCGTTCTTGCCGCTCGCCATCCTGGGCGGTGCGTTCGGTTATGGCCTCAAGCGCAACATACTCGATGCGTACAAGTTCATTTGCCGAAATTACGATCACGAAAATCCCTCAAAGATATTCCTGTTCGGCTTCAGCCGGGGCGCTTTCACGGTCAGGGTTCTTGCGGCGCTTATCCTGAATCAGGGGCTGATCGCTGCCGATACGGAGAGCGAGCTGCACGACGGTGCCGTGAAGGCGTACCGCGCATATCGCGCTCAGGGTTACCACTCGATTTGGCGGATTGAGGTGCCGTTGCGCGCGCTTCGCGATCATGTCCTCATCCCGCTTTGGGACTGTCTCAGAGGCAACAAGTCCTATGCGGATATAAAACGCCGTCAGGTTCCCACAATAGAATTCATCGGCGTTTGGGACACCGTCGCCGCTTACGGCCTCCCGATTGACGAGATGACGCGCGGCATTAGCAATTGGATTTGGCCGCTGGAGCTCCCCAATCGCGTCCTGAACGAGCGAGTCAAATACGCACGGCATGCATTGGCATTGGACGACGAACGCACGACGTTTCATCCCATGCTTTGGACCGAGCAAAAGGCCGGTCAGCCCACGCTGGCCGTGCCCGAAACCATCGACAATGAACGACTGGTTCAGGTGTGGTTCGTGGGCATGCATGCAAACGTCGGCGGTGGCTATCCCGACGACTCTCTCGCGTTCGTGCCGCTGTTCTGGATTTTTGAGCAGGCCCGCAAACGTGGGCTGGCATTCAAGGATGAACCGTTCGCTGACCCTGATTCAACCAAGTGGATCAGCACATCCCAGGACAAGGATGGCCGCCTTTACGACTCGCGGTCCGGAGTCGGCTCCTATTATCGCTATGGTCCGCGAAAGGTCAGTGACCTGTGCAATGATTGGTATGCGGGCGTTAGCGTTCCGGTTCCGAAAATCCACGAAAGCGTGTTTGAGCGCATAGACAGCGGATGCAACGCTTATGCGCCGATAGGCCTGCCTCCTACCTATGTCGTTGTTGCGGCGGACGGGCGTGTGAAGTCTCTCGACCACAATCCTTTTGAGACGCCATCCAGCGCCGCCGCACGTCATGCTGCCCAGGAGAAATTATGGAATTACGTGTGGATACGGCGGATCGCTTATTTCGCCACATTGGCGGCAACCGCACACCTGGTCTTGTTCTGGCTCTTCCATAGCCGGCACCAGGAGCATGAATACGAAAGCCCAATCCGCATGGTGTCGGAGGCCGTGCGGGCGGTGGAGTCCTTCCTGCCGCGCGCCGTCCACTGGTGGACGGACTGGTATGCAGGCAATCCCGAATGGTTTGCGGCGGGGATAGCCGCCGTTGCGGTGCTAATGGGGATAGGCAGTTCGCTGAGCGCCCGCATCGGCGATACCATGCGGCTCATTTGGCAGGATCCTGCCGCATCGCATGGCCCGTCCGGGCGTATTCACGACGGCATCTATGCTTTCCGTACTAGCCGACTTTACCAGGCGCTACTGAACCTCAACCGGCGGCATATCGTGCCGGCGCTGCTTACACTTTTGTTGGTCTGGTTTGGAACGACACTTGTGAGCCACTTCCTATTTAATGCGGCAGATTCTTTCGGCGTATTTTGCCAAGGCACGCCGCAAGGCAAGTTAATGGCGGTCGACAAGGGCGTCCCGCAGCCGGCATTGCCGTTCGAGACCCGGTCAATTTGCTCTCCCACCGGCCTCACGGTTCGGACGGGATTTAAATATGAGATAGATGTCACCATGACCGAACCGTGGCTTGATGACGCTCGTCCTACCACGCCGGTGGGATACCGTACGTCGACGATGTCCGGGCTAGATCGTGCCGGGGGTTACGCCACCATTTTCTTACGGCGCATCTTGTTTAGGCCGTGGTACCGACTCATTGCACGAGTGGGCGAGACCGGCGTCGACGAGTACTTTCTGGATCCCGTGCCATTGTCCGGTACCAACCCGCAAGTCTATCGCGCCAGCTTTGCGGCCCAACGCAGTGGCGAGGTCTTTCTGTACGTGAATGATGCCACCATGGGGTTGCCCTGGCTTTATCATTGGTTTTATGGCGACAATGTCGGCAAGGCTAATGTCACCGTTCGGCTGAAGTGAGCCGAACGGCCGGGAGTGGATTTGCTCGCGTGCGATCATGAGGGGCCTACGGGAACGCCGTTTTGAGGCGCATCGCCTCTGACGAGTGTTTCTCCGAACGACAGACTTTGGGCTATTTTCTGCTTTTCAGGCTTCACCGTTGGTGGCACGGATACGTCTCACGTTCGTTCACTGAGCACCCGTCATGGATTTTGGACTTTATCAGCCAAGAAGATCAGTCCTTGCGCTGATCATTCTCCTCATCCCGTTGGCCGCGCCGTTCTATGTGGCTTGGCACGGGTTATGGGAGGCAGGTTTTGAGACGCTTCCCACGATCGGCGGCCTATTTCTAATCTCTCTTCTTCTGACTGGAGCCGCCGGACTGATTGCCGGGCGACGGGCGAACTTGCCGGAAACGTCCCGCCTCATCCAACTGGCGTGGGGCAATCTGGGATTTGCCGTTCTCGATGGCGCCATTTTTGCGGTCGAGGTCTGGCAGCGCGTCCAGAGCTGCAACGGTTCTCGTGCGACTTGCGATTTATATCCTGTGATTTGGCTTGCGCTCGCAGGCATGCATTTCTGCTACGCGACCGGATGTTTTCTGATCAAGGCGAGTCCGTCCCGTCGAAGCCAGCGTTAATACCTAGTCGCTGGATGGTTGCCGGTTTTAGGCTTGTCCCGCGTCCATACCCGACAGACATCAGGACGGCTTTGCAGCGTTTTTGCGTCCGCCGTTGATTCCGAACCCCGCCACGCGGCCGTAGAGGGTCGGAGAGTTAGTCCCGCGGCGCATTCCCGCAAGGCATCCATCCGTCTCCCCGAGGGGCCCTCGGCCGGACCCTCCGTTGCGTGCCCGCTGGTGACCGCCGGGCCTTTCGAACTCCCGACCGGCCGCGATGGACGTGGCCGGATAAACCAACGGGAGACTTAAGATGAAACAACGCAAGCAAATCACTCGTCCGCACAATGTGTTCGTGGTGGACGGCGAAGGCGACAAAGCCTTCTGGACCAAGATCGGCGCTGCATGGCCGCACGAGGACGGCCAGGGCTTCAACGTCACGCTGACTGCGATGCCGCTGAACGGCCGACTAGTCATTCGCGAGCCTAAAACCTCGGACGAACGCTAATGATGTCCGCGGGCACCAACTCGGTGACGGAAGGCCCCCGTTCGGGCCTTCCGGAAAGCCGGCAACGTAACACCATCATCAATGGTGATTGCGTACACCTCATGCGAGGCATGGACAGAAACTCGGTCGATTTCATCCTGACAGACCCGCCATACATCTGCCGATACCAGTCGCGCAGCGGGCAGACCGTCCTTAATGACGATAACTCCGCCTGGGTTCGTCCGGCATTCCGCGAGATGTACCGCGTCCTGAAACCTGACAGCCTGTGTCTCAGCTTCTACGGCTGGACCAAGACGGACCTGTTCTTTGATGCCTGGCAGGCAGCGGGCTTCCGCGTCGTCGGGCATGTCGTGTTCAACAAGCGCTACGCGTCATCGTCCCGCTTCCTGGCTTATCACCACGAGCAGGCCTTCCTTCTCGCCAAGGGGCACCCGGAACGTCCCGAGACCGCACCGGCGGATGTTGTCGACTGGGTCTATACCGGCAACCGGTTTCACCCGACGCAGAAGTCGATCGAGGTGCTGAAGCCTTTCATCAAGGCCTTCTGCCCCGAGAACGGCGTGGTCCTTGATCCGTTCTGTGGTTCAGGGTCGACCTTGCTCGCTGCTGGCGAGCTCGGATGCCGGTTCGTCGGCATTGAGCTGGATCGCGACCACTGGCGCACCGCACGTTCGCGGTTGCGGCGATTTGTCTGACATACTTGGCAGATTGCTGCCGTCGGTTTCATCACGGCGCGCGACGCGCCGTGATGCTTCACGCATGCTCTGTCCGACCGCAAGCCGGTGTAACGCCGGCCTTCCGTTTGTGCCTGCGTTTGTCCGCGACCAGCGGCATTCATCAGCAGGAGAAGCTATGGCAAGCAAGCCGAAGAAACCTTCGCACGAAGCGTTCGTTGTAACCGGAGAGGGCGAGAATGCCTTCTGGACCAAGATCGGTGCGGTCTGGCCGCACGATGATGGCAAGGGCTACAACATCGACCTTGTAGCCGTGCCGGTCACCGGCAAGCTCGTGGTGCGCGAGCGAAAGGAACGAGACTAATGGAATGCCCCTGCGGGGGCATTTCATTTCAGTGTGGGATATGCGGGCATTCGTAACCCGGACAATCGTCTTCCCGTAAACCCATCATGGTTGCGGCCGCCGGGAACTGGTCGTGAAGTTTCTGGTCGAACAAGAACTGTTTGACTGCGTTGATGGTGGCTGGATCAACTAACACGAACGATCCCGATGTCGCCTTTACAAAATCATCGAGCGTCTTCGACGATTGACCCAGCATTTTGAACAAGGAAACAACAGTCTCCACCGGTACCCTGAGGGATGTCGTTCCAGTGGCAAATGTTGGCGTGCTCGGCATTCTTGCCTCCTTACTGGCCTACAAAAAATGGCGTCGTTCCCGCATGTGGTTCAAACCGCAGGATTTGTTGCGCAATCATTTCCAAAGATCTTTGTTGAGCTGTCGTACCGCTCGGTGCCGCGACCGCGGCCAGCAGGCTACTACGACCCATCCCGGGGGGGACGAACCCGTCCGGCACGGAGATGCCGACGATGACCTTGTGCACGTCTGTTCGGCTTGCCGATAGAGTCAGAGATGCGTCCGCTAGGCTAAGACCCGTACCGACAGGAGCCAGAACCACCTTCGGTATCGCAGATCCTGACAGCTTGGTGGTAAATGAGATCGTGTCACCCATTGCTAAAGGCCCCGCGGTCGTAGCCTCTGCTGGTTTCCCTTCGCTTGATTTTTTTGCTTTTGGGCTGGGTGCCATCGCAAGGGCGTTGGCGATATTACTGCCAAGGGATGCGTCAGCACTGCTGCTTCCGCCGCCTTTCTGCGATAGCCCACCGAACAGCGTCAAATCGACGAAGGTATCGATCATCTCGGCGATGCCGATCTTGCCAGTAATCGGGTAAAGATAATTGGGATCGTGGGTCTGATCGTCGCAGTACTTTCCCAGCGTGAGCAGGCGGCCGAACGGATCGGATATCGTAAAAGTGCGCGTGTTTTGTCGCGTCCGATCGATGCCGGCATTTAATGGCGACGCGAACGAGTTTTTCCCGAACGGTTTGAGTACATCGGCACTCGCATCAATATTATTCAGCTCAGTCATATCGAACGTAAAATTGTAAGAGATGACTGATTGCGCAAAGTAGTTAATATAGACAGCGGTTCTCAGGGTAAGGCCGTCGGTTTTGAAAGTTGCGAGGCTGTCGGGATGTTTTTTCAGTTCGGCCGCGCGGTCGCCAGCCTTGATGTCTCTGCCAGCGCGGTCGTCATCAAGATAAGCCCGATACTCGAGCCAAGCGATGAGTTTGTCTCGAACGCCGTCGCGAGCCTCGCACCGAATCTTTTGAACGATTTTCCCGGTTGGGACGCCGCTGACGTCCTCCGGTAACGGATGGATTGCGCAACCTGCCACGACAAAGGCGAATGTCGCGCCCGTGACAGAGGTCAGCCATTTCATACGATGCCCCCTGCACGATGCGTGCAACTATCTCCAAAGTCACGGCGCTAATGTTGTTGCGTACCTGCTTCGCCCTTCGCGTTTCCTTGTGAACCGGTCGCGGTGTAACCCGCGACGCCCAGAAACAGAACAGAGGCAACCAGTGCTGACAAACCAGGACCGGCCTTGGCGAACGCCTCCAGCAATTTCGCCGCAGCTTCCAGAACTTTCGCTGGGTCTACGCCCGCAAGATTTTTTGCGGCAGCATCGCTCGGCACCATTTTCGCCGCGCTCTTACTCGCCGCATACTGCGCGGATGTCAGCACAACAAAAACAATGAACGAGGCTATCGAAAGGAGCAGGCCTGTGGCCGCAATTAACTCAACAAGTATTTGCATTTGAAAACACCGCTCGAAATCTCATCAATGAACCGGACTATTAGAGATGAGAGTTGGCCTTGTTGCAATCGGGGCGAGAAAAAAAACTTTTATACATCCCAACAGAATCTGGCCGATCTCCGCGTCCCCCCGGACCGGGCTCTACTCGCTACGCTCACCGGGCCGAGGGCCCCGGCCTTCGGTGACATGGGGTCAATTGCGGGCGGCACGTCTCCGTGCCAATTTTGAGAGCCTGCAAGAACAAAAAAAGAAAGACCTCACTAATGAAGACGTATATCGCCCTCGACGTGTCGCAGACCGACACCCACCTGTGTGCTGTCGATGAAGGCAAGAATGTACTGTGGGAGACCCGGTGCTTTACCAGCCCGACCTCCATCTACGACACCATTCAACGGAAGACGACGGAACCGACGCTGGTCGGCCTGGAAACTGGAAGTCTGAGCCCGTGGCTGTACCACGAACTCAAGGAACTCGGCCTCCCGGTGGTGGTGATGGATGCTGCTGATGCGAACGCTCGCATGGGCCGTCAGCGCCGCGTGAAGAACGACCGGCGTGACGCACGCGGCCTGGCCGAGCTACTTCGCGCAGACATGCACAAGGAAGTCCACGTCAAGAGCTATGAGAACCATCGCATCCGTGGCGCGATCGGTGCGAGGGCGCAACTCGTGCGGACATTGGTCGACGTAAAGAACCAGATCAGGGGTCTGTTGAAGGTGGAGGGCACACGGCTGACGCGCAAGCAAGTGACGAACCTAAAGGAAAGCGTTGCGCCCAGCCAGTTCGAGCAAGACTCCATCCGCGTGCTGAACGAAGTGGCGGCCTACGTGTCTGCCAAGGTCAACGAACTGGAACGCAGCCTCACCAAACAGGCAGAACAGCATGAAGGGGCAAGCCTGCTCATGACGATCCCCGGAGTCGGCCCTGTCACGGCGCTGACCTTTGCGACGACGATGGATGATCCGACGCGTTTCCAGAAATCTCGAAACGTTGGCCCATACCTCGGTCTGACACCGAAAATCTACCAATCGGGAAACACTGAAATCATTGGCAGATGTAGCAAGCAAGGCGACAAGTATCTTCGCTCTTGCCTCTATCAAGCGGCATGCGTCCTTCTCGTGCGCACCAACCGTACCTCTCCCCTGCAAGATTGGGGTAGGCGCCTTCGTGCCAGAACGGGCTTCAAGAAGGCTTGTATCGCTGTGGCCCGCAAGCTCGCTGTCATGATGCACCGCATGTTGATCACCGGTGAAGAATATCGACCTTCAGCAGCGGCAGCCGTACCCGCGGCGACTTGAGGATAACCTACGGATACCAACACCAAGAAAGTTTTGCACGAGCTTCGCAAGACGCGAAAACCTGTTCCTCACTGGGGAACGATGTATCGGAAAACTCGCAGGGATCGTTGCCTACATTGAAAGGGCGCCGGTGACATATAGAGATCCGATGCCTCTAACCTCACATAGTCGGCAAGCCTAGCTTGACCGCGGAGACAACGATGAACCTCCGGTGGCGAGCCACGTTTTCAAGAGCAGCGAACCTCAACGCATCAACCGTTCCGTCCAAAACGGCGGAAACCGCCCTGACCGGGGGCGCGGCTGTCGAATGAACTCGCTGCAGAAGACGCATCTTAGCATGCGCGCATCACATTGAGATTCGACGCCTAACAGCAAGGTATGTGGCAAGACATTTGACCACGGAGACAACGAAGAAAACCCGGTAGGCTCATGGTCTTTGCCAGAAGATGATTGGATTAAAATTATGAATTGACGTGCCGCCCGCAATTAGACAACGATCCCTCGCGGCAAATATAATGTGTCCCTCGCCGGGGGCAGTCGGTTCCGCGTCCCGGCTTCGCCGTCGCTATGCTGACGCTCCTGCGGCTGCCCTGTTAGCCGGTCTCGGGACGGCGAATGGCTGCGCGACGCTGCGCCATATGCCGTTGTTCTTTGAATAGGGGGCGCCGCCCCCGGCGAACGCAAGGGAACGCGATGCTCGCCAGCCGCCGTTTCCCCAACCTTCCGCGCTGCGCTTGTGCAGGTTGGGTGAGCCCCCTCGGCGGCTGTCGCCCTTGCGTTCGCCACCCCCGGTCTAAGTGGGCTGGCCATGAGGTTTCAAGGCGCGATGTGCGCCGAAACCTCATGACGAAAGGAAGTCCATATGACCAAGACCATTAAAACCAAGGCGATGACAGCAAGTGAAATCCTTGTGCCGCTGAACCGCCTAAAGGCATCGCCGAAGAACGTGCGGAAGGTACCGCATGCTGATGCGGACATCACAGCGCTGGCGGCCAGCATCGAGGCCAACGGCCTGTTGCAGAACCTTGTGGTGGGGGCGGAGCGCAAGGAGGATAAGCTGACGGGCCATTACCTTGTCACGGTTGGCGAGGGGCGCCGTTTGGCGATGCTACGGCTGGCGAAGCAGAAGAAGCTCGCGAAAGACCATGCCGTCCGCTGCCTCATCGGCATTACCGACAAGGCCGAAGAAGCAAGCCTCGCCGAGAATGTCATCCGCAGCCGCATGCATCCCGCCGACGAATATGAAGCCTTTGCGGTGCTGCATCATGAAAAGGGTATGCCGGTCGAGGATGTGGCGGCGCGTTTCGGGGTGACGGCTGCGGTGGTGCGGCAGCGCTTGAAGCTCGGCGCTGTCAGCCCAACTCTGATGGCCCACTACCGCGCTGGCGAGTTGAACCTTGAGCAGATGATGGCGTTCACGTTGACCGACGACCATGACCGGCAAGTGGCCGTGTATGAGGCGCTCGGCTGGGACAAGAGCCCGTACGCCATCCGGCAGGCGCTGACCGAGGGGCAGGTGCCGATGACCGACCGCCGCGTCGCGTTTATTGGGGCCGACGCCTACACGGCGGCAGGCGGTGCCATCGTGCGCGACCTCTTTGATGACGACAACGCTGGTTATCTGACCGACGCCGCGTTTCTGGACAGGCTGGTGGCCGCAAAGCTGGAGGCGGATGCAGAGGCTGTTCGGGCTGAAGGTTGGGCTTGGGTGAAGGTCGTCCCGTCATTCGACCACGCCCCTGCGGCGGGTCTGCGCCGCATCTACCCCAAGGACGTGCCGCTCTCCGAGGCGGACGGGCAGGCCATCAACGCGTTGGAAGCCGAGCAGGAGGAGTTGTCCCTTCTGGTCGAGAACGACCAAGGCACCGAGGCGACCGGGGAGCGGTTGGCGGACATCGAGCGGGCATTGGCCGCTCTGCAATCCGAGCAGGTGTTCGACGCGGACGACATGGCGCGGGCCGGAGCCTTCGTTATGGTCGGATACGACGGTGCCACGCGGGTGGAGCGGGGCTTTATCCGCAAGGAGGACGAGCAGCCGGGGAGGGGCGCCGACACCGGCGACAGCCAGGCGGACGAGAAGCCGCGCGGATTGCCGGAGTCTCTGGTGGCCGAGCTGACCGCCCGCCGCACACTGGCGCTGCGCGAGGCCATGGCCTCCAATACCAATGCGGCATTGATGGCGGTCGTGCAAGCGTTGGCGTTGAACACGTTCTACCGCGGCAACCGCACGCCGCATCTCGGCCTGACGGTTCGCAGTGACGAGCTGGCGTGTTTCCTGCCTGACATCGGCGAAAACCCGCTCGGCCAGAAGCTGGAGCAGCGGCACGCGCACTGGATGACCATCCTGCCACCCAATCCCGACGACCTGTGGGATGTGCTGGTGTCCCTGACATGGCCGCAGCTACTCGACCTGCTCGCCTATTGCGCGGCGCTGACGGTGAATTGCGTGGTGCAGACGCGCCATGACTCATCCGTACCCGTCAAACACGCCCAAAAGCTGGCGCAGGCGCTTTCGGTTGATATGGCCGAACACTGGCAGCCGAGCACGGGCAACTACCTTGGCCGGGTGAACAAGCCGCTTATCCTTGAGGCGGTGCGGGAAGCGGTCTCGCCGCAGGCGGCGGACAACATCGCCAAGCTCAAGAAGGGCGAGATGGCGAAGGCCGCCGAACAGTTGCTCGCCGACAAGCGTTGGCTGCCGCCGGTGCTGCGCGCGGAAGCGGCCTAGTTGCAGTAAAAGGGCCGGGCGTTGCCCGGCCTTTCTCATCTGATGGCCGGGGTGTTTCACTCCATCCGCTCGCAGCCAAACCTCCGTTCCTGAATTGTAAGGCGATTGTCCAGCCCCGGATAATGCCGGGGATTTCTATAACACCCGCACTGCCGCTTCGGCTGCTCCCTGAACCGCGCGACGGCTTTCTTGTCCGTCCAGCACGGGCAATTCAAATCCGCATAGTGCTGGTTACGGTCCTCCTTGAGACGCCGCCACATATGGCGCTCGGCCTGATGGCGCCGGTACGCTTTCGTCCGCATTGAACAACTCCATGGTCGCGGGCGCTACCCGCATGCTCATGATGTCGCGGCTCATCGACGTCTCCTTAGAAACATCGCGTTCTAAATCGGTCATTCGCCCGGCGCAACCGACTTGCCGTCGCATCGGCGCGAAGCGCCGCCGCGCCGGACGGAGGTTTGTGCATGCGGCCGGTCGCGCACTCCACAGTGTCTGCCCACCGTTTAACCACTTTGATTCCCTGTCATGTTGCCAAATCCCCCTTTTCATCAAAGGGTGGGGCATGACCAACAAACAAGCCTACGCCGAATATGCCGCGCGCGATGCCGAATTGGCCGCACGGCAAGAAACCGCGCGAGACGATCGTGAGCGCTTTAACCTGGAGCGTTTGCGGCGCGCTCTGGCCGTAAAGCTGGAGGCGGTGGTCCACGGAGAAGACGACGATGAGTTTATCCGACAGGTTGAGCGCCAGATTGCTCGATCTCAAAGAGCGGCTTAGGCGGCTGGAAGCCACCATCGAAGACCTGCGCAAGGCCGCTGCGGAGTCCTCCACCGTATTCGCACGCTGGGAATACCAGCAATTGGAGAAAGAACTTCACACTGAATGCGACAAGGCGCGCAGGCGTATCAAGCGGCTCGAAGAATTGAGGGCCTCCATGGGCGAGACAATCTAGAAATAGCGCGGATGCAACGCGCTATTTCCCGCCGGTCACGCGGATGCGATAGAATTGTATACAATCTCCACCCCGCAGGAGCGCCACTATTAGTCGGTCACGATTTTGCAACGCCTCGCGTCAATGCCGGTCACGTCGATGCAACGAGATTATATACAATCTGGCTTCGCCAGAGCCCGCAACGGGGTTGCCCCTCGTATACCTTCCGCCCTTCATTGAAGCACTTCCACGCAACAGGCGTGCCACTCCTTTACAATGAGCTTCCCAATAGCTACCCAACGCCACTCAAGGCCGATAGGGATCCTTCTTGTGTTGGTAGGATCCATCGGTCTCCCGAAGTTTATAGATTTCAACGAAGGCTCGATTACGGTCCGCGGTACCCGTATCAAAGACATTGATTCCCGGAGCGGTAGCGCTCAGCCCAACAACGGGCTTAATGATTTCTGGATGGGTTGAACCGCACCGGGTTTGGAAAGAGATGCCGCGACTCATCATGTGAGAGCGCTCGGGCGCCGGCCGGCCTGGCCGGCGCCCGAGCAACCTGTTGCCTGCATTGCCGACGCAGCAGTAAACGCTAGCCCTTCTTCCTGCCGCCCTTGAGGGCATCACGCTCGGCGCGGCACTGCTCGATCATCGACGCGCGTACACCCTTATCGAGAGACCCGTCGGGATGTTGCGAGCGCACCCAGCCCACGCATTCGGTGTTCTTGGTAATCGCGGGCGCCGCAATTGCGGAAGGTGTCGCAACTGTCAGCAATGACAGTGCGGCGAGCGTCGGCAGCATCTGTCGGCGGAATGTGGTGTGGTTCTTGACCATGTCAGCTCTTCCCGTTTGACAGCGAGCATCTGTTGAGTCCTGCACTCGCTGGTGCCCTGATATTCCGTGCTCGTGGACGGACCGCATCACCCATTTGGGTGAAGTGCTTCTGAAGACCGAAGGACGCACGTTGAACGTGCCAGGCTGCGGAGCGCAGAGTTCATACTGCCGCGTCGCGAAACGAGGCCATTCTCTCGTCACCCGATTGGGTGATGGCCGCGGGACACGTTCCTGATAATCCGAATTTACCGGGGAAGACAGCGGGGAAAGTCCCCCCGGATCTGGCATGTACATCAGCCACCGATGTCGGCTGGACAGGACGATGCAGCAATGTAGGGGGAACAAAATGAAGATTAAACTATTCGCGGGCGCTGCCGTGCTGGTGCTTGGCACGTATGCCGCTCAGGCAGCGGACTTTGCGGCTGTTTACAAGGGCTCGTCCGCCGATGTTGATATATGGACCGGCCCATATGTCGGACTTGGCGGCGGGCTTGCGCGCCATGAAGCGCAATTTTCAGACCTGACCGGTCTGGTAGGGACGGCAGGCAATACCCTGACCACAATCAGGTCGGGCGCTCTCGCAGGGGGATTTGCCGGATACAATTGGCGGCATCGAAGCTTTGTTTTCGGCATTGAGGGTGACATGAACTGGGTGGGAGCCAGCGTTCGTGAAACGACGGGCGCGCAGAACTCCTTTTCTATCTCAGGCGTTCAGAATCAAGATACGAATTGGCTTGCGACGATGCGGGCAAGAGGCGGCATCGAAGTTGAGTCGACGTTGATTTATCTGACGGGTGGATTGGCCGTCGCCGGCGTTGAAAATAGCTACGCCCGGTATTGTCCGCCGGCGGGGTTTTGCTCGACAGGGACCCCAAATTCCTTATCCGCTGCGTTTTCCAGACGTGGGACCCAGGTCGGTTGGACCGCTGGCCTGGGAGTCGAGCATTTGGTTGACTCATATTGGTTGGTTCGGGCAGAGGCAAGATATACCGACTTGGGGCGGTCGTCCGTTGTCTGCCGGGACGCTGGGGTCGCTACCCTATGCCAGACGCCCGGCGATAACTACCGGGGCGCGTTTTCGGATACGCTGCTGACTGGATTGATAGGCGTCGGTTATAAATTCTAGCCTGAATACCTTATGAGGCCGAAGCCACGTTTGGTGGCGCCCCCCTAACGCCGCATCGTCGCGTTTTAGTTTTTCAGGCGCGAGAAGGGGAGCATGCAACAGGCCGGTTGATTGTTTGACGAGGGATTGAAAGCTCTCGGCCAAACGAACCGATGCCCGAAAAGGTCAACGGATTCTGGTCAGCCGGGATACAAGAGCGACTAGCTCGGACTGACGACTGACATCCGTTTTTGCGAACAGGCTCTTCAGCTGCGTTCGTGCGGTCTCATGGGTCACGTTAAGGAGCTCCGCCGCCGGTTTTAACGCGGTGCCGTCGGATAACGCCTCCCCGAGGCGGGCCTCGGCGGGCGTCAGGCCGAACAGTCCTGCCAGCACGGAAGACGGTACCGTTGGCCTCATTTTAAGATCGTCGATCAGAACGATGATACGCGCCTTGGCGAAGGGGCTGAGATCCTGGCCATCAAGACAAAGGAACAAGCACGATAAAGCCGATCGTTCGCCACGGTCGACCCGCATTGGCCCGAAGGTACGCAGGATGGGCGCGGGCAGGTTCATTGTCCTGAGGGCAGTTGAGACCGTCTGGCTGGTCTCCGGATTCTGGAAGTAGAGGTGGCCTCGCTGAATCCGAAATTCCGGCGAGAAACACGCTTCAGCGAGGGAGTTCGCACCCACAACCCGACCTGTGCGGTCGAGCAGAATCGCGGCCTTGCCTATTTTGTCGAGCAGGTTCGACATGGTCGCCGCTTTGATACCACTCAGCTGAACCGACAATGTCGCTGCTGCGGAAAGCCGGTTCATCCATCGACGCACTCGGAGTTCCTCAACCTTCGTGACCGGGCCCTGAAGCGGCGTGCGCTGTACGGCGAGGCACCAGACGTCGTCACCGGCGTTCAGCCTCAGTCCCACGAAGTATCGCAATCCGACCTTCGCCAGAAAGTCCTGATGGTAGGCGCTGCGATCCATTTCGGCCTCGGTGATGTAGTCGCTCTCAACCGCCACCCCCTGCGACATCAACTTTGGAACAAGCTTCGTTCGGTCGTCGCGCTGGTACCATCCTCCTTGGAAGTAGAGTTCAGCTTGCGGCGTAAGGCATGAGGAAAAAGCGTAGACCGGTGCGGTCCCGCGCATCGGCAGGATCACGGCGCCTCTGGCTCCGATCGCCTGCGCAACCGTATCGCACGCAGCAGGCCAGCGTTCCGGATCCCATGCAGCGTTCATGAAATCGAGCTCGATCGCGGTCAGATCGGAGCGCTTCACCATCAACGGGCTCCAAAAGAAAACGAGAAAATTTCAGGTGAGAGCGGCAAAACTGATCTAAGCGACGCCGCATAGCCGCGTTTGCCTCGGCGAGCGTCGCTCAATTCAGGCCCAACTCACATCCGCCGCGATCTCTCGACGTATCGATATCGCGCTTGGCGGTAGCGAGATTGCCGGGGCAGGTTGATTGGCGACTACCGCCCACAGAAGGTGGTGATGGCCGGGCCACTCACGTCAGAACGGCACAGGTCAGAACGGCACAAGTCAATCAGCGTATGGCCCGACCGTCGGGGCCGATCTTCCTACCCATGCAGGTATGATAGACCTTGTAACACTGGTCATTCGGCCCGACGTGTGATGCTTCTGCTTCAGTAATGTTCGCCTTTGCGATGCAGCGCGCGTGTGACGGGCAGTTCACGGCAAAAGCCGGCGCCGCAATCAAGGTGCAGAGTGCAAGCGCAGCAAAAAAAGTCAAAGCCTCTCATAACCGATCCGTCCCGCTGTCTTTTGTTGCGATAAGACTTGTAGAAATACTCGCGGAGCGAGTGTGGGCAAATGGTGAAGAAAATTCAAGACCGAAAGCGGTGGTTCCTGAAAACTTAAGAAAGCAAGACCCGGCTAAGCTCTGATAACGCTTGTCGTTACGTTACAGCGGAACATTACGGGGTTCAATTGCTTCTGAACCGCACATCGAAACGGCTGCCGGGGGCAGTCGGTCCCGCGTCCCGGCTTGGCCGTCGCTATGCTGACGCTCCTGCGGCTGCCCTGTTCAACCGGTCTCGGTCCTGCCGTATGGCTGCGCGCTGCTTCGCCATGCGGCGCTTTTGTGATTGAGGAGCTGCCACTCCGAGCAGCCGCCTTTCACCAACCGTTAGCAAATCATTCGTCGTCGAGGTCCGGCTCCGATTCGTTCTTTGCGAACGGAACGGAGCCATTTGGCGAACCGACCAAGTCATTGATCGCCTGCCAGATTGCACCGGTGACAACCGGGTCAATCCTGTCGGCCTGTGCCAGAGCCCAGTCGCGCCATCTCGCGGCATCCTCGGGCGTTGCACCAGCGGCCGGAAGCGCGCCGATCGTTGCCACGAATAATCTGATATCATTGGCAAGCCGGTGGTTGCCGGCATCATCGAGCAGCCGCCTGAGACGGTCTTCTTCGAGCTTCCGGAGCCTTTCAACCTCGGCCTTCTCCTCTGCGATCTTGCGTTTGACAGCCTCTTCCTGAAGCTGCTTGCGCCGCTGAATGTCGGAGCTGTAGCGCCATTCAAGGTGCTCGCGGTATTGCAATTCGCCGGCAACAACGATCTCGGCTGCGATCTCGCTGAGCTGGTCCTCCAGCCTTGCGCTTTCGCTATCGCGCCAGGCTGTCCTCTCGGTTTCACTGTAACTCTGCTTGAGGAGCGTCAATTTCAACGCGGGGTGGCCTTCGGCCTTCTGCTGGCGGTGGTTTCTGGATTCGATCTTGTCCAGAGTGATCTGCACACGCTGGTGACCTACCTCGATATAGATTTTGCGGACGTCCTTCCCTTCCACCGAAGCGGTGCAATCGACACGTGACAGGCCATAGAAGAGGCCTTGCAGTATTTTGAGGCGGCGCTGCTCGAAGGGCGTGTCAAGTTGCGGGCGGTCCCATGTCGAGCCTGCCAGCTTCTTGCGCTGGTCATCCTCCACCTGCCGCCTGAAGGCGATATGCGGCGTGGTGAGGTCTCTTGATGCTTTTACCAGCCCGATATTCTTGCGGACCCGCTCTCGGATGCTCTCGATCGGTTCGGGAAAGACGGGCGGGACCAGTTCTTCGACCATGACGCGCTTCGCCTGGTCGTTGTAGCTTTCATGCAGCTCGTAGATTTCATCAGGCACGCCAGGCGGACGCGGTGGCAGGGGCAGCCGCTTTGGGGACTGGCCGGCTTTCACCTTGTTCCAGTAACCCTGCGGCGGTGGCGGCACGAAGGACCGCATGCAGCGCTTGCGCAGGCCGACATCGGAAAGGCCGAGCTGCTTTGCAATGTCTCTCATAGGCGCCGACCAGATCAGGTCGTGCAGCTGCTGCCGGGTCAGTTTCGCTCTCATCGACGGCTCAGGCTTTTATGAATGAAAGAGCCTGCAGCAGCGGAGAGACAAACGCGCAACAGGCCGCGCTGGCGTTCAGTGCGGACATCTTCTTGAATGCTGCAATGAACTTCGCGCTGTTGCCTACGCCGCCATACACGGGAAGCAGAAGTGGCACTCTGACGAAAGCGGACAGGCCCCAGAGGGCGGCGGCTGCGAGCGCGAGGAGAATGCTTGCCCACGATAATGCCGTTGTGATGGTCATGGATGATCCTTAATGCCGTTGCGAACAGCCGGCTCCATTCAGGTCGCATAGCTGATCATGGAGACTGTTGTCATTGTGCAGGCCCAGTCATGTTGAAGTCCGTGCGTGGCCAACTGGAGCAGGTCCATCGTATACCAATTGCTGTCCCATCAGGCACCTGAACACCACACCGCTGCCATTCGTTTAAGCTGCCGCAAGGACTTCCCCGCGCGCCTCCCTTAATCTCCCCATGTGCGCCTGCGCTTGCTCGTTGGTTTGCTGGCTCTGTTGAGCCTCGTCGCGCATGCGCAGGACTGGGGCAACATGGCGATCATCTCCGCCACCCTCGGCAACAACACCAACCGGCTTTGCATCGGGGATCATTCACGGCCGGGGGACATCGGCTGTCCGACCTATGCGCCGAGCGTGACCACGGCGGGGGATGTGAGCGTTACCGGCAACCTGTCCGCGGCGAAATTCATCGGGGATGGTTCGGGGCTGACGAACGTCGCTGCGCCGAACGTGACGGCAGGGGTAAGCGGCAGTCTCATATATCGCGATGCGACCGGCTTGCTTACGGCCAGCAGCACTCTGTTCATCAGCAGCACGACCGGCAGCCTGGGTGTCGGTGGCGACGCGCCAGCTACCGCCGGAAGCAATGCCTTATACGTGCTGGGTGAGATGCGCACCGCGAGCAATGTGCGCGCAACGGGTAGCGTTTTTGGTAGCAACATCTGGCCGGGCGTATCGAATGGCGTTCGTTGGGGCACAGGCGGAGATTACCTGCTTGGTGACGGCACAAACCACTACGTGGCTCTTGGCACCTCCGGCACCGAGGCGATGCGGATTGTGTCGACGGGTTACGTTGGGATCGGGACGAGTGCGCCGAGCGCAACGCTGCATGTTATGGGCCCTATCGTAGCCGGCGCGAATGGCGGCACATCAGGCTCCTTGTATCTCTACGACACTGGCAGCACTCGGTACGTCTTCACCAACACATCTGGCGGTCTCTCCATTACTGGCAATAGCGGTTCGGGCTCAAGCATTCGTATGTATAACAGCACAGGCGCTCAAACCTATTTAGGTGTGAACAACGCGGCGCCTTCGGCAACAATTCATGTTTCTGGAACAGCCATCATCCAAAGCTGGACAGCCATCGGCTTCGGCATTCAAACCAGCTATACCGCTACTGCGTCGCTTGAAGTCTCCGGCACCGTGAGCGCCACACGCTTCGTCGGAGACGGCTCCGGCCTCACGGGGGTGGTCGCGGGCAGCTCCGACCGCATTGTGAGCGGGACGGGCGGGGCGACTTCAATGGTCGCCATTTCCGCGACCGGGATTATTTCCGTTACGCAGAACGGCACCAACACGGCTTACTTCCACCCCACCATGGGCCTGGTCGCGGTTGGTGTTAGCACCACCGGCATCATCAGCACGGTCAGCCTCTATGTGACCGGCACGGCTGGCATCGGCATCGGCACTGCGCCTACCAATGGCTACAGCATTAATGCCACCAGCTTTATCCGCACGACCAGTCGGTTGCTCGCAGGCGATGGTAGCGCTGGAGCCCCTGCCTTTACCTTCGCCAATGATTCCAGCAACGGCCTGTTCAGGCCCACCACCGGCGGTCCCGCCTTGGGCTTTACAGTGTCGCAAACCGAAGCCATGCGTATCGTCTCCACCGGCTATGTCGGCATCGGCACGCCAACGGCAAGTACCAAGCTTGACGTAAACGGCGCCGTTAGAGCTGGAAACGGGACGAACTTCGGAACCAACGACGGAGGATTACTGCTCTACAGCAACAACGCCTACAAAATCGGATTTGACGCCAATGGTGCCGCTCCGTATGCGATACGCTACAACGTGGATTTGGCCGATAGTAGTCACGGGCACATCTTCAGCGCCGGGCCGATAACGTCGACGATTAATTTGATGATCATCAGAGGTGACGGCAACGTCGGCATCGGCACCACGGCGCCAGGTGCAAAGCTGGTGGTCAGCAGCAATACGTCGGTCCTTCCCACACCTTATGTAGGCGGGGGGACTGGGCTAGTGCAGTTCGCCGCGTCCGATAGCACCAACACCCATGTGGTGATTGATGGTTATGGCGCGCCGGGCACGCCCATTCTCGATTTCCGCCGCGCGCTTGGCACGGCAGGCTCTCTTGGCACCTTAAGCCGCAACATCATTCTCGGCGGGCTTAATTTCGCGGGCTATGGCGCTACCAATTATTCGGGCGCGCGCGCCGCCATATATGGGGTGTCAGCAGAAGACTGGACGGATAGCTACCAAAGCAGCTTCCTCAATTTTTATACAGCCACGGCCAGCACCACCACCATGTCCGAGCGCATGCGTATCGATTCCTCCGGTAACGTCGGCATCAGCACCACCAACCCCACCACCAAGCTCGAGGTCAACGGCACCGTAAGCGCCACCAACTTTGTCGGCAACGGCTCCGGCCTCACCGGCGTGGTCGCAACAGCACAACCCTCCGACCGCATCAGCACAACCGGCGTCGCGGCCGGCGCCAACCTCGGCATGGTGGCGGCCGATAAGGGCACCGTCTCCTTCACCACCGGTGGCGTGGCGGGCACGGCCTACCTCAATACCACGGGGGTGCTGGTCGCGCCGGGGATATCGGCCACCGCCAACCTCACCAGCGTCACGACATTGTATGTCAGCGCTTATGGCCTCCTGGGAACAACGGCTCCTTACTCCAGCGCTGGTTACACTGTTCTGACCATCGGCAATCCCACTTCCGGCGGTATGATCGCCTTCCAGCAGAACGGCAGCAACCAGTCCTTTGTCTATAACAGCGGCGGCCTGTTGAGCCTTCAGTCCTCGGCAGGAATCAATATCACCAGTGGAACGGTGACGACGCTGTATGCACAAACCAGCACCGGCAACGTCGGCATCGGCACGAGCATTCCCAACGCCAAGCTGGACGTGTATGGCACTATTTCCGCCACCAATTTCGTCGGCAACGGCTCCGGCCTCACCGGCGTGGTCGCAACAGCACAACCCTCCGACCGCATCAGCACAACCGGCGTCGCGTCCGGCGCCAACCTCGGCATGGTGGCGGCCGATAAGGGCACCGTATCCTTCACGACCGGTGGCGTGGCGGGCACGGCCTACCTCAATACCACGGGGGTGCTGGTGGCGCCGGGGATATCGGCCACCGCCAACCTCACCAGCGTCACCAGTCTCTATGCCAGCGGCAATGTCGGCATCGGTATAGCGCCCACGACCACCGCCCCGGTCTACATCTCCGGTTCAAACGGTCCTTCTCTTCTCCTCAATCAACCTGGCGGCTGGAACTATATTCGCTACCTCAGCAACACGGTTCCCAACTGGGCCATGGGGAACGACTTCAACAACAACTTCTTCATCGGCAACTACATCAATAATGTCTGGCAGGGCGGTCAGTTCTGGATCAGCGCCACCAACGGCAACGTCGGCATCGGGATGAGCGCCGCCGCTTACCCGCTGACGGTGAGCGGCAGCATACTGGTGACCTCGTCGCAGCCGACCTCTTCCAACATTTTCATCGGCGGTGATACGACCGCCCGGCAAAGCGGCCTGCGGCTGCACTACAACCCGTCCGCCGACATCGCCGTGGTGGATGTGTCGGCCTCGCAGGGATTGCGGTTCCGCACCAGCTACCTGGCCGGTTCGACCATAATGACCAGCGATGCCCTGGTTATCACCTCGACCCCCAACGTCGGTATCGGTACATCAAGCCCCAATGCCGCCCTGGAAGTTTCGGGCACCATCTCCGCCACCAACTTCGTCGGCAATGGCTCCGGCCTGACCGGCATAGCCACCAGCGGCGACCGGATCACCAGCAGCACCACCAAGGTCACCGCCAATTCCACCGGCTATGTGAGCATCACAAATGCTGGCACGGTGACCGGTTACTTCAACAGCAATGGCGTGCTCACGGTTCCCGGAATTTCCACAACTGCCAACCTCACCAGTGTCACGACCCTCTATGCCAGCGGCAACGTCGGCATCGGCACAACGTCGCCCCGTGCGGCGATGGAAGTGTCCGGTACCTATGGATTGCTCGCGACCGGTTTGGTGACCGAAACCGCGCTGGCGTACAATGCCGTCAATGCGGGGGTAGTCGCCGGTACGCCGCGGCTTCTTTTCCATAGCTTCGGCGATACCGCGCCGTGGGAAATGGACAACTGGAACGGAACGTTCCGGTGGTTCAGGCCGGGGACGGTTTACATGGCCATCGTTTCCTCCACCGGCAACGTGGGTATCGGCACGACGACGCCTTCAAACACGTTGACCGTTTCCTCGGCGGGGACCCTTCCGTTTGGCATCGCCAACACCAGCGCCACCAACTTTACACAGATCGTTTATTACGGCACCGGCCGCACCTACAGCATGGGGGTGGGGAATGCCAACGCGCCCCTCAACTTGAACAACAAGTTCTTTTTGTTCGATTCAATCTCGGGCACGGCACGGATGGTGGTGGACAGTGCCGGCCGGGTGGGCATTGGGCAGGTGACGCCGACCATGACCCTGGACATTGCCACCGGCGCGAGCCAGAGCCCCAATGACGGGATAAAGGTGGCCGGCAGCGACAACCATGAGATTGACCTGCGTCCGAGCCTGGGCGCGGGCAGCTATAACCCGCTGGTGCAGGCCGGCGACAGCATGCTGATGTTCACCACCGGATCGACCAACAGCGGGCGGGTGGTCATCGGGCCGTGGACGGCGTCAAACACCGGGATCGTGGTGGACGGCCCCACCGGCAACATCGGCGTGGGCACCAACAGCCCCAAGAGCACCCTGCAGATCGGGACGGGGCACGGCATGCAGTTGGGCGGGGACATTGCCTATTTGGGCAACCTGTATTGGGATGCTCCCAACAGCCGCTGGTCGTTTCTGGGCTACCTGGGGGCAACCCCGGCATACGGCGGCGGCATGCTTATTCAGCCGAGCGCCAGCGGCATCGGGTTTTTCGTCTCCAGCAACACCGGTACCGCGGGGCAGGGAGCCACCGTCAACACGGCGGTTAATATTACCTCGGCCAGCTATGTGGGGATCAACACCAGCAGTCCTGGTGCCAGGCTCGAAATCCAGGATGCATCCACTCAATTGCGGTTGAGGAACACAAGCGCGACCGCAGGGAAATACTGGAAGATCGGCCCTGATACCAACAACAGCATCATTGTTTATAACCAGAACAACAACGGCGTGTGGATCGGTGACGGCGGTACGGGCTGGAACAGCAGTTCGGACGAACGTCTGAAGCAGGATGTAAAGCCGCTCGCCGCGAATTCGGGCTTGACTGCAATTCAGAAATTATTACCCGTCAGCTTCCGCTGGAAAGATGCGAGGCTGAATGCCGCGGCGGGACCACAGACAGGCTTCATCGCGCAGCAGGTGAAAAAGGTGTACCCGCTTCTTGTGAGAACGGGGCCGTCCACAACTATCGTGACCGATGGAGGCAAGCAGGAAATCGTTACCGACACGCTCGGTGTCAATTACGCGGGGTTGGTTGTGCCATTGGTCAAGGCTGTGCAGGAGCAGCAGCAGGAAATCGAACAGCTCAAAGCCGCAAATGATAACCTGAAGGCCGCCAACGACAATCTCGCGAGGGATGTCTCCGACCTGAAGCGCATGATGCGGGCGCGGCGGTAGTTGGGCGGGGGGCCGACTCGGCGGCCGATTCATTTTCAATGGCTTGGCCGAGACATTCGTTGCATCCGCGTGACCGTACCAAAGTGCGAGAGAAGCGTCGAAGCGCGGTAGGGTGACATTCGGCCCCTGCCCATTTTCTAAGTGGTTTGCCACTCGCCAACAAGACCGCGGCATCACGGGAAACTGCGTTCCCTTTATTGGATGCTGGAGGCTATGTACTTCGCCGTACGCCGTTAGGCGGGTTCGTGTTTGTGAAGCATTGCGAGGAGCCCACGAGCGGCTGCGACCAGCGGCGAGATCTCATATCCAAGTATAGCTCGTCGCGAAAATCAGAACTGACAGCTGCATCCTTTTAAGCTGAGCCGCGTGTCGTGGATGACACGTCATTCGAGTTAGTTCTCGACCGGTGAAGCCACGGTCTGGCACACTATTTACCGGATCAATTCACAGTCACGCCGAGCCGTGCGGCATTGTTGAAGAACGAGTCTGTCTCGGCATTGCTGTGGCCCGGGATGAAATAGCTATTGCCGCTGGTATTGGTCAGGCACGCATTGTGGCCGTTGCCATTGAGCCGGTAGGGGCCGCCGGGCGGCAGCTGCCAGCCATTGGCCGCGCTGCCCGAGAGCGGAGTGGGGCATGGATCGGTGTCGATGACATTGACTGTGACTGCTAGAACGCTGTTCGGCCTGACCACGCCCATCGATGTCCCATCCAGCAGCGTGCGCAGCCCGGGATTGGCGCCGATGCAGGTGAGCGTATACGTGGTGGTGGCGACAGGATTGACCACCACCGCGCCGCTTAACGCACCGCCGGTATTGAAGTTGGTGCCGGCGCTCCCGCTATAATGCACAGCGGTGTAACCGCCGCCTCCGCCGCCACAACCGCCGCTGCACCAGCCGCCATATCCGCTGGTGCCACCCGGCCCGGTGGTCACATTTTCCGAACCCATGCAGGACCACTCGAGCGTGACGGGCGCGCCCGCATTGACGGTGACCGGACTGCCGAACGTGCCTGCACCCGTTGCAAAGCTGGCGGTCGGAAAGCCGCAGCCACGGGGATTGGGAATACACGACAGCACCGAGCCGTTCTGGGCCTGCGCCTGGATGTCGGTAGATGATGATGCCGCGAGAAGGGATTTTGGATGGGACTGGCCGCATCCCGCGCCAAAGCTGTCGCCGGCGGAAGCATTAGCGAGGTCGCCCTGATAGAAACAGAAATTGGAATGCGGCCAGCCGCCATAGGAAGCGAACAGCGATTGCCAGCGCGGCGAACCTGCGGCCGGTGCTGTGGCGAAGCCGTCGCTGGCCGTAAGGGTGACGATGAATAAGGCCAGAACGGTGTAGGCGGTTTGCGACGCTTGAAAGACTTGTCTCATAACCAAGTGTAGGCACGAAGCAATGGTTTGAACGGCAGGGTCTGTATTTGATGCCCGGCATCGTGACGTCGTTGCAACAATGCCGAAGGCAAAAAAAGAGCCCCTGCCGCAACAGGGACTCTTGCAATTACGACATGTGCTCCAGTCCGTGGATGTCTCCACCCACTCTCGCGCTGGCCGGCAACGACGTGATCTTGGTGGAAGACACGAGCAGGTCACCGACGACCGACAGATTATTGGCGAGTGAGGTGATCGCCGTGCTTGACAAATCAAGGTCTCCACCGACCGATAAGTTGGCGGGCAGTGACGTGATCGCAGTGTCGGTGAGGTAGAGATCGCCGCCCACCGTCAGATGATCGGGCAGTGACGTGATCGCCGTTCCGGATAGGTCGAGATAGCCCTCGACCGACAGGTTGTCGGGAAGGCCCGTGATCGCCATGCCGTACAGATTGAGGCAGCCGCAGATTGACGCGTTGTCAGGCAGCGGCAATCGGCCGTCTTCGCTCAAGGACATATCGAGCGTCACTTTGATAGTTCTGGTCATTGAAGTCCTCCTGGGACAGGCTTCCGTCACGCCCGGAGGCGTTGACGAAAGGACGATCGCCAAAAGGCGAAAACGGCATGCGTGGATGATCCTATTGTGGGACGAGGAGAAAAGTTTTCAAGTGGCGGGAATGACACGACGTTCGTGGCGCGTTTCTCAACGGCGATGCCCGCACAGCACGCACTTCCGTTGCCAATCCGCACCATCCGGCACAGCATGAGGGACCGGCGGGCGCACGCGACGTTCAGCTTGCGCCGCGGCTCCCGGAGGGTGGGGAGCCTCGCCGGCCAGGAATAACAGGAAAGAAAGTGCCATCGCCAATATTCCCGGCCCGGACAAGTGGAATGCCCCGAAGTATTTCGACCGGGACGAAGCGGCGCGGCTGTTGCGGGATCAAAGCCTCTCCGTGAAGGACGTGGCGGCGAGAATGGGGGTTCACGTCAAGACCCTTTACAAGCACATGGACGTCCCGGCGGTGCGGCAGGGGATGTATTGCAACGCCCCGGTGATCGATGAGCGTCTGGCGATCGAGCTGCTGACCACCACGACCACCTCGATCAAGAAGATTGCCAGGCGCCTCGGCGTAACGCCGAGGACCCTGAAGAAGCGCATCGACGTGCGGCGCCACCGGCCCATGGTTCAAAGTCTGCCCAAGCCGTTCGACCGCGACAAGGCGCACGCCATGCTCTCCGATTCGTCGATGACCATCGCCACGATCTGCGAGGAACTCGGCATCAGCCCGCCGACGCTCTATTTGCGGATGGACGTGGGCGCGTACACGCGCCGCAAGAGCCGCAGGACGGCCGGCCCACCCCGGCGGCGATGAAAAGACACGCGTGCCAAGCCACGCGAGATTCGAGAACAACGACTGCAAGTCGAATCCGCTGCAAGCCCTTAACCTCACCGACCCGCCCGGTGTTGCGAATCTGCGACCGGCGCAGAGGCGCGGGGGCCTGAAGACCCCCCGGCGGGTCGACATCATATACCAACACGCGTGAAGGAGAGGCGGACGCCGCAGCGTGCGGCTGCAGGGCAAGGCGACACATCGGAAAGCGGCAAACCAGATGTCTTGCCTCTGTCCCTGGCAACCGGTTGTTCACCTTCCTCAAATACCGTCATGGCCATTGACCATAATCTATATTGGCTCCCCATGTCGTTTGCGGTCGCAAGTCCCTCGATCGTCCGGTCGGTTGTGCAGCGGAACATGCTGAACAGCTGGCTGCGCCTCTTCGACCGCAACCGCACATTGCCGGCCTTCCCTGAGTATCGCTTCGACCGCATGGAGACCGAGGTGCCCGACCTGGCGGCTTTCATCGTCAGTTGGCGCGACGGCGCCCCGCGCTTCAAGATGAGCCGGCAAGGGTCGCGAATGGCGGAAGCCTTCGGCTACGCCCCGGACGGCACGGATGTCGAGGACTTCGTGGGCGCGGACCTCGCCCCGCAGATCATGCCGCGGTACTACGAGTGTCTCACGCGCTACCGCCCGGTGTATTCAAGCTACCTGGTCACGGACACGCGTGGCCGCGAGGTGACCTTGGAACGGCTGCTGCTGCCCTTCGGCGAGGGTTTTCGGGTCGATACGATGCTTGGAAGTTCCAAGGCCATCAGTGACGACGGCGCCTTTGAGATGAAGGATCTGATGCGACGCGGCGGGAGCACCGTGTTGCGGCAGGCGGTGATCGACACCGGCTTCGCGCTGAACGGCATCGCCAAGCAGATGGACGACGACGTCATCGAGATCTAGTCGGGCCGGCGAAGGGGAAGAGGGCCTTGTCTTACGGAACGCCAAACCAAATTCCCGCTTCGACCCGACACGTAGGGTCTGAAAGATCGATTTGGACTTTGGGTGCCGCCTCTGCCGATCACTATCGGCAGATTGGACTCGGGCCTGGCTGACTGATCAGGGCGCCGCCCCGCAGGGATACGCGGCCTGCACGTTGGTGGCTGATAACCCGGACGCACGAACGACGGCCGTGGCGTCCATGCAATTCTCTGAAATTCGTTCCGATTGGACACTCGCGATGCTGAGAAACTCACGATGGTGATGGATGGGGCCGCCAGATCGGTATCTCCCGGCAAGTGGAGACGCGTGGCGTGAGTCCCGGTTGATGCGATTCTAGTGCTGGTGCCAGCGAGGTTCTGTGGGGTCCACCGGTGCATCGACCTGCAGCAGTTCGGCGTCGAGGCAAACGCAGCCACATTCCGCCAAAGCCGGACCCGCGAACGTCTTCAGTTGCTCTGCGAACACATTGGCGTGGAGCCGAAGCTCGTCCAGCCTGGTCGTCCCGGCCGCCTTCTTCACGACGGACTCCAGTTTTGTGAAAGCCTCGGTCTTGTAGTTCTGAAAACTCTCAGTGGCCAGCCGCGGGTCCGACACGCGGACGCGTATGACGCATGTGAGGTTGCAGGGGCGGTTCTCCGAGGTTGTTACGGCCTGGACGAGACGGAAGACATCAGGGCGCATGTCCATCTTGATGATCTGATGGCCTTTGGACCGCACCCAATGCTGACCGGGGTCAAGAACAGTCTCGAAACGACCGCCGCGATAGACAAGCGCGCGTTCGATGTCGAGCACGGTGACCCGGGGCGTTCGTGGGGATGGCATTAAAAGACGCGGGTCGCCTCGGCCTCGACCTCGCGGCGGATCAGCGGATGCAATCCCGCGCGGGTGGAAAGGTCGACCTTGGCGCCGAGGGATTTCTCGAGCAGCCGCTTGGCGGCGACAAGGTCTAGAACATCAAAGCCGCTGTCCGGCGCATAATCCAGGAACAGATCTATGTCGCTGCCCCGTTTGGCTTCGCCTTTGGCGGTTGAACCGAACAGGTAGAGCGATGTTGCGCCCAAAGCCTTCACGGCGCCCGCAACGGTGCGGAGCTTGCGAAGCACGAGTGATGTTTGCATGCTCTGAGCATACCACGTAGGCGGGGTTCTCCCAAGCGCACCGGTATGCCGCGCTCCCCGGTGTGTCCATTCAGCACCGGCCCGCGAGCCTGTGGCCGCAACTCACGTCACCGCACCGGGTGGAAGAGGCGCTTTCCGATAACCGGATGCTCACAAACCCCCATCCGCTTCAATCGTTCGCGGCCGTTCGGTGGACATTGCTTTGATAACCCGGCGTCCAAGTGCGATGCCGGGCCGTTCGATGAGGGTGTAGCTGGCCCAGGCGAAAGGCATGACCAAGCAGACGGAGGCAAGGGCAACCGCGAGGATGGTGAGCGTGCCGATATGTCCGATGGTTTGAAAAACCGCCGCCGCCAGACTGAGACTGAGCGGATGGAGGAGGTAGAAGCTGTAGGAGACCTTGCCCGCGAAACGCAGAACCCAAGAATCCAGCGGTCGCAGGATGCGCAGGCCCGGCTTGAACGCCGCAACCAGAATGAGACCGGCCGCGCTCTGCGCCTCGATCATCGTGAACCACCCGGACGAATGTTCCCCGCAAAGGCAAAAGACCAGGACGGAGAGGACGACGACCAGGCTTGCGGTCGTATCCGACCATCGGTTGGCGATCATCGGCCCATAGAAATGCAGGAATACGCCGAGCAGGAACGCGTAGAGGGCAGACAGCGAAGCGTCCGAGAACGCGAAACCTTTGACGAACGAAAGCGGGAAGAAGATCGCCAGCAGTAAAAACAGCGCGCCCATGCCCCGGCGCCGCGTCCATACGGTCGCGAGCAGGATCAGCGGCGTGGCGATGACCTCGACCGTGAGCGACCAGGTCACATGATTGATATCGGACCGCAGCAGCAGCATGTTCAGAAGCACGTTCGGCAGATCATAGTTGCCGTTGTCGAACGCGATGCCGAGCGTGAGGTATGCGAGCGTGAACACGCCGATCGCGGCGATGACCGCCGGATAGATGCGGAACACTCTTGAGACGAAGTATTTGGCGGCTCCGACGCGGCCTTCTGCCGCGACATTATTATCCAGCGAACGCGCGAGAACAAAGCCGCTCATGACGAAGAAGGCCACGACGGCGCCGGAACCGTTGGCGACGGACATGTAAAGACGAAACCAGCGGTCGTCGAATGCCGTGAGACCGAGGGCATCGGGTGCCGATAGCCAGACCCTTTCCGCGGTGGTGCCGGTGTGGAAAAAGGCGACGGCCAGCGCCGCGATGCCCCGGAGGGATTCAACGCGGGTCAGAAAGGCCGATTCATCCGGGATTGCCGAGCCTGCCACCCTCGCAACCTATCCGGGTTCCCGTCCACCTGCAAAACCGGCTTAAGTCCGCGCCGTCCGCAGAGGGCCGTGGTGAACCGATCGGTAACGAGTCAATTCAAACGGTTGGCGGGAAAGCCGCAGGCGCAGCGTGAATCCGCTATGGCGCGTGCGCTTCGGCGGGGGTCAGCGCCGGCGATCGAATTAGAAGCCCGCTTTCGGAATACAGCTCAGGATCGCGGCGGCCCAGAACACTGTCGGGTCGTTCAACGGGATGGGCGCTACCGCCTTCGCAGCCGGAAGCTGCTTGAAGGCGAACAGCAGCAGCACAAAACAGGCGGCCAAATCGCCGAGCCATCTGGCGTAATCGAAGACCATGGCGAACACCGCGACGTAGGCCACGGCGACGCCTATGGCGGACAGCTTGGCGAACAGACGCAGGGTAGGGTCGGCGCCCGCGCCTACGACCCTGCCGAAGTACTGCAACAGCGGCCAATGCAGTGCGATCAGGAAGGCATAAAGAGGAAATCGCAGCGCATTGGTCGGAAGCCTCGCCCAGGTATCGGCGATTTCCTCCGAAAGCGGCCGATAGTACACATAAGCATATTGGAGCCACTTCGGCGTATCCGCATGCGCATCCGATCTCGACAGCAGATAGCTTGTAAACTCGTCCTTGGGCGCGGGTACGCTGCCGAAGAACTGTGCTGCCACGGCGAGGCCGCAGATCGCCGTCAGCACCAGAAGGACTGCTCCGATTTCGGCGGCGGAAAGTCGCCGAACCAGCATGTAACGGCATCCGACGATGATCATGATCGTCGGAATATAGAGCGCGATCTGGACGTGGTGAACCAGCGTGAGGAAAACGCAACCGGCCGCTGCGGCAACGACGTAAAAGAACGACGCGCAGGGCATGACCAACAGGGCCAGGCCAATGATGAAGCCATAGATGTCAAAATAGCCGATGGCGGCCACGAAGCCCTTGAACAGCAGCGGAGAACCCGCGGTGAAGACCAGCACCGGCATGTTCTCGCGCTTGAAGCCGAAGACCTTGCGGAATGCGGCGGCAAACAGGACGGCTGCCGCAATGATGGCCGCGAGACCCAGCGCGAACGGCAGCCACGCCGGAACGCGATCGACGAAAAGCGAGACGATTGTGCCAACCAGCGCGCGCCTGCTGAAACCAAAGTGATAGGTCACCAGCAGTTGGATGTACGGATATTCCAGGAAGTCCCTGAACCCGCGATAGATGCAATATCCCGCTGCGACGGCGACACTGATGGCCAGCAATTGACGCCAATAAACGTCGGCTTTCAGCGCCGCATTCACGATGATCCCAAGCCCCATTCCCAGCACAGCGGAAGCTACTCAATTATTTCAATAGGGTCCAGGCGTCTGCGACTTCGGGTGAGCCCTCATGAAAGCCGAAGGGAAGCGGGTGCCGGGCGGCAATAGACGGTTTGTCCGGCTCCTGGCGATTCGGTCTTTCGACGGACAACACGCCGGTTTTGACGGCAGTCCGGATGGATTATCGGCCTCGCATCAGGCTATCCCGCCGCCCGGTCTCGAATACATCCGAGACGATCAGGCGGGCGCGAAGCTCGCGCAGCACGTCCCCGAACCGCGCGCAGCGGAAGTCATCGAAGCGCCGTGCCGAGACCCGCAGCTTCTTGTCGTCTTTGGTGAGTGGCACTTTCCGTGACGGCATCAGGAAATAGTCCTTGATGGCCTCGTTGCCATCCTCCATGCGAACCACCAGGGTCAGATGGGATTTTTTGTACTTGACCTTCCTCACCTCCCACCGCCGGTTCGGGCGCCCGTCACTGCCGTTGGCCACCGACCATGCGACCGAGATCACGAGGTTGACGCCATTGTTGAACATGACGAGGTTCAACTCTTCGAGGAATTGACCGGAGAGACCATCGTCAGCGAGTCCGGACAGCACAGCATGCGCGGTGGGGATGATAACGGCGTTGATGTTGGCTAGATTTCTGGTGAAGTGGTAACGGGGATCCGGCTCGAAGCCCACCAGCTCGTAGGTTTTCATCAGCGAACCGAATCTGCGGATGAAGGCTTCCACGTTCGGCAAGTTCGGCGCCGCTGCGATGATTTCCCGGTTGAGCTTGCCTTTCTTTTTGAGCAAGGCTTTGAGCCGATCGAGCAGCTCCTGATTGGTCAAAGTTCGCCCGTGCTCCAGCTCCGTGAGCGCGAACTGGGCTCTCGCGAATAGCTTTTCGGGGACGATGGGCTTGAAGGCATGATCCCGCCGTATCCACATGTCGCGGGGATTCTCGACCACCCGCGAAAACAGCTTGGCGGATTTGCGGTTGTAGATGTTATGGCCAATGTACTTCTCATTTCGCAGCATATTGTCGATGGTTTGCATCTGCCACGGCCTGCCGGAGGCGTTGAGGATGCCTTCGGCATTCAGATCGTTGGCGATTTCCGTCCGGGTCTTCCGGCCATGGGCGAAATCCCGGAAAATACGGCGGACGATTTTGATTTCGTCGGGCGGCCCAGGAATCAGGATGATGCGGTCGCCCTTGAATGATTTGTATTGCCGGTAGTTGAGAACGGGCCCCGGCTTGCCGGAGGGAAGCAGCACCTGCCGCCGCAATCCGAGGCCGGGCGGTCCGCCGCGCCAATAGCCCAGGCTGACGATGTTGCATTGTCCGGCGAAGACCTTCTTTGACAGCTGGCGGCTATAATCCGCGGCGGCGACCCGCTTGACGCTTTTCAGGATTGTCGAGCTGAGGCTGCCGTCGTTTTCAAACTCATCGGCACAGTAGTGCACGTTGATGCCCGCGCGGCGGCAGATGAACTCGTAGTAGGCGCTCTCATCGACGTCCTGGAAGCGTCCCCAGCGGCTGATGTCATAGACCAGGATGCAATTGTAATCGGCGCGCTCGGATTGGACGTCGCTCAGGAGCTCGCGCAAGCCGTCGCGTTTGGAGATGGTGAGGCCGCTCCGGCCTTTATCAACGTAAGAGTGCACGATCTCGATCTGCCGCCTCAGCGCATAGGCGGAGATGCAGGAAATCTGGTTGTCGATGGAGTACTTCTGGGATTCGGTGGACATGCGCGCGTAGGTCGCCGCGCGGATTCGGCCGGCCGTAATCTTGGCAAGAAGCGGTTCGTTGTCCATCCGGCGTACCCCTGTGATGGAGGTTTGCCAGTTAATCCCGCCGTCCCAACGAAAGCATTGACCCGTCGCGCCTGATTTGTCGCAGGAATGAATCGAGTTTTGCGCTTATCAGCCCGATCCGGTCGATGGCCGGCCAATGAAAAAAGCCCGGAGATGCTCCGGGCTTTTTCGTCAAAACGCCAATGATTACCAGTGGTGCCAGTGGCGGCGGTGATAGAAGCGCGGTCCGACCACGTAGCCTGGCCCGCCGTAGTAACCGTAGGAGCGATAGGCCGGGTAGTAGTAGGGATCATAATATCCCGGCCCGTAGCCGTAGTAATAACTCGGCGCCGTGGCGGCCGCGATCGCGCCCGCCATCAGGCCGAACGCGAGGCCCGGTCCGACGCCGAAGCCATGGTGACGATAGTAGCGCGCCTCGGCCGGAGCGCTCGCCGCGAGTGAACCGACGGCCACGGTCGCAACGGTCGCCACTGCAAGAGCGATCTTTCTCATGATCTCCTCCAACGGAATGACTCTCTAACCATCAACGCAGAAAGGCCGAATTGGTTGCAGTTGGCGGGGACGCCGTGTCCTATTGCCGCGATGCAGCGGGGCACCTACGCCTGAGCGGCAGCGCTGTATCGACATAAGACAATGGCCCCTGTCGGGGCCATTGCTGGAGTTCATGAGAGGGGCATCAATCCCAGTCATGATGATGTCGGTGCTTGATGATCACGACACGGCGGCCGTGATCACGGTCAAAGTCACGATGAAAGCGACGATGCTCCACGAACTCGGCGCGGGCGCCGCGCCAGAAATGATCGTGGTCGCGCTTCTTGATGATAACGGTCTCGGCCGAAGCCAGCGTGGGGACGGCCACCGCAACGGCGGCCAGCGTAGCAAGTGCATAACGAAGTTTCATGGGGTCTCTCCTCCTGACGTGTACCCTGGTGAGCAAACCGCAAATCGAAACTTGCGTTCCTCGCGGAGTTGGCGGAATTTGCTGAACGGATATTCAGGATCAGCGAATCCCGTTATTGCACTGACTGCGGAAAACAACGTGTCGAAGCGAACCCAGATACGAAAGGGCGCCCGCCCGCATCTCTACATCAAGGAGTGGATGGATCATCTGGGCGTGTCAGATGACCAGTTGGCCGGCCGCCTGGGCGTCGCCTCGCGGACGACGGTGTGGAAGCGTTATACCGAGCAGCAGCGGCTTGATCTCGGAAAAATTCAAGACATTGCCGAGGCACTTGGCGTGAGCGTGCACCAGCTCAATTTTGCACCGGGTACGCCGAGCCTTGACGCGCTCGTGGAAAACGCCACCGCTGACCAGCGGGCCATGGCCGCCGACGTGCTCCGCCGCCTGCTGGGCAAGGCGTCGCAACTACGGCTCACCAAACAGGCCGCTGAGGTCCGAAGCAGGCAATACATGACCGCATGCCCATGGGAAAAAATTGATCGGTTTACTTCGCCCGGTGGGTTGAGGCGGTTTGAATCCTGGATCGCCGACCAGATTGCAGCGGGCGTTGCGGCGGAGCTGGTCGCACCAGCGAATGAACGGATGATTGTTGGGGAGCGATGGTTTGAACATCTGGCCTCAGGATCGCTATGGCGATTGGTCCCGGCGGACGGCCCGCTGGCGCCGGGCTTTTGGCCCATTGCTGAAGAACGGAAATAGTCGTGCGCTTCGGCAAAATGATTTGCGCGTTTCTTTTGGTGACCGTGCTTCTGCCAACCGTCTACGCGTTGCATCTCGGCATTCTCATTGGCTACCGAGCCGACTACGTCCCAAGTCGTAGCCCTTATTATTCGGGTGTTTGCAGGTACCTTTATTTGGACGGCATACGCGATGCTTGGGCCAACGCCACCGGCGCGACCGCTGACGAGGCGAAACGATATCTTTATTGTCCGCTTTTCGGACATCAATGATCGCGTGCGGGAATCGAGAATTCAGGACATACAGGCGGAGACTATGGAGCATCATTCGGCACAAAGGAGCGGGCGCCTTGAGAAAACCTCGCTTGAGCTGGCGGATGGAGGCAGTGTTGTCCTGTACGAGCTGGGCGCCCGGCGCGAGAAATTCAATTGACGCAAGTGTCGCGTGTGTTACAGATTTCACGAGCAGCGTGGGGCAAGCACCATAATAGATAGTTGGTTTTCCGCTGATCAGAGAAACGATTTAGTTTGCGATCGAAACGGCGTCGACCGACTCCCTGGCTCGACGGGAGCTAGCGTACTTTCACAGGCGCGGAGATGGAAAGCGAATTTGGAAATTGGTTGGAGAACGCAGTTGTAATCAATCCCGCTTTCCTTGTCTGATTCACATAGTAAACCCGTGAGTCTGGTACGGTACGGGGATCGAAGATGACACCTAGCGGAAAAAACGGAAAGCCGTTGACGCAGCCCATGGCTGCTGGTGCTTACGCCATAATTAGTGGTGTCGGTCTCATCATAGCGATACTCGTCGGGTGGTATCTATTAGCTTCCCCGGCTCTTCTTGCGCCAAACAACGCAGCCGCAAAAGCCTATTACATCCTTTTGTTGATTCTCGGAATTGCGGCCGCTGCTTTCTTGTTTGGGGCCATGAGGTCAACAGCACGGCTAGCGGGCTCAGAATGGAACAGCGCATATGAATTTGGTGGCCCAGTAGCAATGGCAATCCTGGTGGTCATTGGGGGCTTCTATTTGACCAAGGCTCCCGACGATTTCGGCCTGATCGTGCGACTGCGTGCTAAGGAGCCTATCACAGACGCCGTGGAAACATGGGCGCGTGTTGATTTGGGTGCCCGAAGAGACGAACGCCTATTTTCGCGCGACGGCGAAGTGCAGTTCAGCTCGCTTCCAGCGCGGTATATGGAGAATGAATTGCCAATTGAGTTGATTTCCAAGGCCTTCAAGCTGAAAGAGCCAAAATCGGCCTACAAGATTCCGTCGAACGGCGTCTTATACTTGGATGTCGTACGGGTTGCGCCCGGAGAAACAAAAGTCGAAGTTGGTAGCCGCATCATTGTTTCTCATTTTATCGGAGAACCAATATCGAGTTTTGGCCTGCGTGTAATCAATGAGACCGCGAAGCCGTCCGATCTGGCCGATCTTGCGCTTGATTTAATATCGCCTGCGGGCCGAAGTTACAGCCTGGTATTGTCGATGGTGACTGCATCCCAAAAGTCGAATGACGCTGCTCCGCCTCCACCTAAATGGCGCGTATACCCCGGCGAAACGCTCGACACGTATCTTTGGTGGGCGAGAATTCCATGGCAAATGCTAGGTACGTCATTGACTCAACGCGTTAAGCAATTGCCAGAATACCAAGCGAATGATCGATGGCCTTGCTACAATGAAGCAACTCTAAGTTCAGACGCGCTTGCTATTGTTCAGAAAAGTATGGATGCAGCTTTTATTTGGACGGCCGGTAAATGGACGTTGAATTTGTCAGGGTCCCTTGATGGGAAACGCGTTGATGTGCCATTTGTTTTGGAGTTGACTGACGCGGACGTGGCAGGGATGAAGGCAGTTTCTGAGCTGTACAAGGAGTGCCAAGCACTAAATACAGGAGCCATGTTTGTCAGCAGCGGCGCTGCGCAGACGCTCGTCGATAAACCTCGTCACGACTTCGTTGCACCAAGCGCAATCGCGAAATAACGACGCGGGCGGTGAATACATCTGCTGAATGTGAAGACTCGGGGGAGGGGCAGATGACTGAATTCGACTTGGCGACACCCAAGCTTGAGATTCTTCGCGAGTTTACTCGACGATGAGCAGGCGTCTCGAACATTACCGCCAAATCGCAACTGGTGTCGTTTTCGGTAGTGTTGCCGTGTTCACCCTGGGTTTTGGTTCGATAGAGCGATGGGCTCAAAATACAAAAGCGAGCAGCTATCGACTTCGCTGCGCGCTATGCCGACTATCGCGCGGTGCTTCAAGCACCACCCGGCAATTCAATCGCCGAATACGACTGGCACAAGTTGCCAAAGCCGATCAGCGGGATTTGGATGCCATACGGCATGATGCTGGACGACTTCGCGAGGGAGATAGCAAACGACATTAACGGGCTTGCCTGACTTCTTCGGATTTGAGAAATGGAGCGACGTGGTCGAGTTCGCCAGGAGCGGAGAGGCCGATCACCTGCTGTCGTTTGTCAATTTGGTCGAGTCGCGCGGCGAGCGGCAATTGATGTGGGCGCTCAACCGCACCGTGGATGAAGAGAAGTCCGATCTCATCGTCTCGACCGCGCACAAGGCAAAAGGCCGGGAATGGGCGACCGTGCGCCTCATGGACGATTTTTTGCGTAGCCGGCCGACCAAACCCAAAACTGACGGGAAGTCAGGCGTGAATGATCACGATCCTGCCGAGTTACGACTGTTTTACGTCGCGCTCACCCGTGCGCGTGAGGCAATAGAGGTGCCGCCCACGGTGCTCTCACTGCTGGGCTAGAGCGGCATCGTCCGCCGAGCTGATACTTGCCTTCGGGCCTTGCAGGACGCAAACCCGAATACCAATCTTTAGACAGAAGCCGAGGTGAAGATGGGAGCTGACTTTCTGAAGGCGTTCGGCGATTACGCCGCAATATCCACGTTCATTTTTTCGATAATTGGCGCGTGCATCGCATGGCGCACCATCGTCGAGCAAAAGAAGAGCGACCGCCGGAAGGCGGCGGTGGATTTCTTTCTTAAAGCCGAAATGGACGGCCCCATGTTGGATGCATTCGCACGATACAAGGCCGCCTCCGCGAAACTGGCCGCTGCGTTCGGCAACAAGACAAACCTGAAGGCGTTCATGGAAACGCCGGAATACCACCACGTTCGTAGTTACTTGAATGTCGATGAACTTTTGGCCGTGGGAGTTCGCACCGGCTGTTTTGACGAGGACGTTTGCTACCACTACTGGTCGGATTCGCTGATCGAGCGTTTTAAGGAGTGCGAATACCTCATCAAACATCTCCAGCAACAACCCGACGGGGTGGCGACCTATTTGGAGCTTACAAAGCTGAACGCGCTCTGGAGCCGAAAGATCGAAGAGTATCGTCGGAAAAATCCGCCGCCTCGCGTTGCTTAGTTGAAAGCTGACGGAGGTTATCGGCGATGCCGCTCATGCCCTGTTCCTGTTCGGACAAGCCGAAGAGGAGGGCGAAATCACAGCAGCCATTCTAGCCGGTTACGGTGAACTTGAGCTGACGATGGGCGAGTGCGTGATCGTGTCGTTGATATTGCAATGTTGAGAGCTACCAGGTGACGCCCGAAAGCTCGCGGTAGTCCATGGGATGCTCATCGATCGCCAGCGCGCCAAATGCCTGGATCATGCGTAAGTGACCGACGGTGTTCTCCTGGTACCAAAATCCATTCGACCGTTTGATAGCGACGGCGCCCTCGGTCTCACGTCCGATCGCTTGGCGTATGATGTTCAGGTACTTCTGAAACAGCCGGCGCTTGACGGGGATTGCCGCGACGGCACCGTTTGACAGCGCTTCAACAAATTGCCGAAATTTTTGATCGAAGACGGATTTCTCGGCCGAATTGAGTGCACCGTGCCGAATTGCCATCAACGTGCCCGCAGCAATTCCTACAAATCGCACAGAACCGACGTCGAATTCTGCATTCAGCGAGACGAATCCATAGCCCCCGTTGACGCGGTTGAGGATGAGGGCGGCTTTACGCTTGCTGAGATTATCGGAAGGGCACCGTTCAAGCCTGAAGAGCGGCGGCACCATTAAGGACATAGAGCGAAGGCTACCAAGAATAGCCTCTGCAACATCCTGCACTTCCTTGTCAGGAAGGCGTCCGATGCAGGCCGGTAGAAACTCACCCGCGGGTGGTAGGACAAGAGGCTCGCTTGCGTGCATGAGGACCCCCATCAGCTCACGACAAGCTAACCAGCACGCAATTTTCAGTCAACATTAATTGTGGTGTTTACGAGGCGCTATCGCATAAGTGGTAAAATCGCTAAGTATTTGATAGTTAATGAACTAAGCTGGCTTAATGCCATCTCTTGGTATGCAATTCTGCTTTGTTGGCCTGAAAAATAACCACGGAAACCATGGACTTTGCGTGGGTTTTAACCTATTTTAGCGCGGTAGACTCTACCATCTTCAGACCTTTCCACTCTTCAGGAGGAGCATGTCGTGACACAGAAGATGACGCTTGAGTACGATGATGAAACGGACGCCTTACTCGAAGAACTGAAGAAGTTTTTTGGTGTCAAAACGAAAACGGCGGTCATCCGACGTTCTTTGACTATTGCCCGTGCTGCCAAAAAGTACGCTGACAAAAACAAAACCGTACGTTTTCAAAAGCCTGGGGAAAATAAGGAAGGGGAGACGTTCATTATTGGCTCCTGATCGATACTGAGAAATGGCCCCCATATAGGGGCCATTTTTCTTGGAGGAAATACATGGAAGAAGCGACGGATCTTCGGAATAGAGATCCACAAATAACATCACTGTCAACGATCGAAACACTAAAGGGCATTATTGAGGATGTTCTTCCGCTCTTTCTCCGAGCCAATGTTGCCGTACTTGCGGCCTGCGCCGTCCTATTTGCTTTTGACGTCGGCCTTCTACTATTGGGCAAAATCAGTCCGGCAGATCGCATCATAGATCAAAAGGTCGTCCTAGCTCTCATAGGCGCAACGGCAGCAGAGCTAAGCGTGATAGTGGTAACAGCCATAAAGATGCTGAAGTGACCACGAACTAGGTGTATATGCTGGACACTAATCAATAACTACCGCCGACATCAAACCTTCTGTCGCCCGAGGGATATGCAATGGGTGGGATCAATCTCTTGCGCCCCGATTACTTGCGCTCTGTCTTGATCCTCGCTTTGATGGCTTCCAGTTGTCCGCCAAGGTACGCGGCCTGCCTTTCAAATTCTTCTGACTCCAAGGCGCCAATTCCCGTCCGCGGATGCGCCGCGGCATTCCGCGCCTGCTTGAGCGTGAAATAAAGGTCGCTCAGGGTCGAAGTGTGAGGAAAGCGATACTCAAGCTGTTCGAATGTCGCTTCCGGTCGCTTGTCTTTGCGCGGCAATAGTTCTCCTATCTCGCGGAGGACTCTTTCGATGTTGTCGAACACTCGGACGATGCGGTCCCTTGAGTAATAGCGTGACGTCGGATCTCCCTGGCCGATAAGCCGGGCTAACTCTTCGATGGGGTCACTGTAAGTAACTTGCGGAGTCGAAACGTTACGGGCCGAGTCTCTGAACTTGTGCCGCTTATCAGTTGATTCCGCGGATGCCAACGGTGGCGGCGTCTGTTCCGCAGCCGTCGGAGTTGCCGGCGCCTTTTCATCTTCTTTGATGATGGCGCGACCCTCCAATAATTTCTGCACGAATTTAAGCTTTGCGCCGCCCACGCTGAATTCGTCCAACCGATCGGCAAGTGCGCCGACATGTTTTCTCATCACGATAAGCAGTACGATGACGACGACTGGCCAAGCCAGCGAACCCGTCATGGTGGCGATGAATTGTTTCCAGTCCATCCGTTGATCTCAACTGAAATGCCGGGAGAGCCTTTACCTAATCTTCCCACTGCGTGACCGTTGCGATCTTGGGCAGTTCGCCAAGCGGCTTCCAGAAGCCTTCCGGCAGCTCGATCCGTAGCTGCTGCAATTCGCTTTTGCCGATGTAGAAATTACCTCCGTCGATGCTGACATGGAGATGCACCGGACACCCCGGATGGTTGAACCATCCTTTCAGGATGGCGACGTTGTCGGCGCGGAAACCTCGCCGAATGGAGATCGCTTCCTCCAGGATCCCGGCGGCATTGTTGAGATTGGTGGAAAGATGGCGCGCGGCCTTGGCGCGATCCGCATCCGACATGCTTCGCAGCCGCTCTTGCAACTCATCGCCGAAGTCGAGGAACGACAGCTTCTTGGCGGTCCCCCTGAGCCGCGAAGCCAGCTGGGACTCCTTGGGGCTGAACATTTGATGCGCGGCAAAAGCCGCGAAAGGCTGCTCATCGAGAAAGTCCTCGACGGTCTGCGTGCCGTCGCGATGGCGCCGCATACGGCGTCCGGTGACGTTGACCATGAGCGTGCCGGTGCGCACGAGACGCCACATGTCGACGTGCAGAACTTCGTGCAGGCGCTGGTGAAGCAACTGCCGAACCTCGTCCAATGCTTCAAGCGGTGCGTATGCCGCATTGATCGTTTCGAGCGCCTTGGGGACGATGTGAAGATTATTTGAGAGATAGGCAATGGTTCGCCGCGCGGCTTCCTCGCGGTCGAATTGGGCCATCGCTTCCCAATGGCCATCCGGGTTGAGGGTTTTGAAACACTCCGGGCCGATATTGCGAATGACGTGTTCGTCCGGAAACCAGGCAATCATGCCTTTGCGAGAGTATTTCGGGGCCCGCGGCGAGCAGCAGGGGCATGGCGCATGCCGGTCCGGCGCCTGATGGCTCGGCGGTAGATCGAACGTCCCGAGGTAGACGATACGCGCGTCGGTGACCGGCTTGGTATGCGTGTGGTGCCGCCACAAGTGCGGCTCGCCGGTCTTCTTGATGAAAGCCTTTATTTCGGCAACGACGGCCTGGGCTTGATCACGGGTTCGATAAAACGGTTTTGCGTCAAAACACTCTTCTGGAATATCCAACGTCAACGACATTGCGAATCACCTTGCATCGGGTTCTACATGGCGTACTCGCGGAGCGCCCTACATTGGGGGCGCGATGGGCTCTGTTGAGACTAGAATCTAGCTAGATGCCTGATTCGTTTGAATCGGCGGAGTAGCCCACGCCGATTTCCACACCAAAATCTTTTGATTGAGTGAAGCTGGCGCCACCGCAACGCCCTCAGCAGCGACCAGGCCCCGACCTGTGCCGACAGGCAAACCACTACCAGCAACACCACCGCCAGCGTGCCCCTGGCTTCCCCCACGGAATAAATTACCAGCTCCGAACCGTCCGACATGTTGACCCCGAATCGTTAGCGACATCGAGGTCCCAAATCTCAGCAAGGAACGGGCGCCAACAACGCACCGTCCCATGCACCTGTTATATTTCAATAGCTTAGCCACATTTGCCGTTGCAAAGGCGTGACGGCGCCACGACCAGAAACCAACTCCGGCACCCCCAACAGCGCGACATCGAGCCGCCTTTCGCTCAGGCTGCAACGATGCATCCGTTTTCCCAGCCAGCATCGGCGAAGCCAGGCACAGCCATCAAACCGCCGGAGCGGTGCCCCCACTGCAACAGTCCGCGACTGACAACCAAAGGCAGCCGCAAGCGGAAACGGGATACGGTCACGCTCTACAAATGCCGCAGCTGCGGACGGGTGTTCACGCCGGGACCGCGCGCCATCCGCAACAAGGCCTTTCCAATTCCGGAGATTCTCGACGGCATCACCACCTATAACCTCGGTCATTCGGCCGCCGACACGGCGAGGCTGCTGTCAACGCGTTACGGCCACGCCGTCGATCCCTCGACCATCACCCGTTGGGTGAAGCAGCACCCCCGGCTGACCACCTTCAGCCGTCTACGCGACCGGGCTGCGAAGCTCTTCAGACCCGCCGGTCAAATCCGCACGCTGAAGCTCTATCACCGGCAGGTGTATGCGTTTGCCTACCACCGGTCCAAGCTACAGATGGTCAGAAGCGGCACGCTCGACGACAAGCGTAGGGGCGATACCAAATTCAGAAGCCTCGCCGACTTCCTCGAAAACGCCCATGCCCGTTGTCCGCACGACCTGTTCCGGCGCGGCGACGGCGCACGCGGCTCGGAGCTCGCGCCGACGTTCGTGGATCCGGACGGTCTCATCATCGAAAAGAATAATGTTGCGACTGACACTGCCGCGCTGATCATTCCATCGGTGGGCAGCAACCATGAGCGTCATGCCAAGCTGCAGCGCTTCATGCTGGTCAATGACAGCACCACCGTTGCGGTGGAGGTGCCGATCTGGCTCGATGAGAACGATATCGAGCAACTGGAGGCGACCTACGGCACCGAGCTCCTGCCGCGAGCTGCCCATCAACAAGCCGGCAATCAATCCGAAGGCAGCGGCCGGCTCATAACCGGGCATATTGATTTCCTTCAGGTGCGCAACGGCGCGGTGCATATCCTCGATTACAAGCCCGACGCGCGCACCAACAAACCGATCGCACAGCTGACGATTTATGCTCTCGCGCTCACCAGACTCGTTCCCGGCCTGCGGCTCTTCGACATAAAATGCGCTTGGTTCAACGAGAGCAGTTACAACGAGTTCTTTCCGAGGACATTGCTGCCACACTCGAAGGCCGGAAAGCGATAAATCCGCAACAGCGGTAAGCACAAGCAATTCAAAGAAGGCTCTTCAACAGCGCACTTATACATCGGCTGCGCCGACATAGGTTCTGTCGCGCCATCGTCCGACAGATATAAAGAGCGCATTCAAAACTCACGATCAATGATTGACGAATACCGCCAACGCTCGCACAGGGGCGTGGTGGCGAGCTATCATTTTCATGTACAGATCATCGGTCGTTCCAAGGGCCAGTCGGCATTGGCAGCGGCCGCCTACCGTTCTGGTGAGCGATTGATCGATCCGCGCAGCGGCGTAGCCTATGACTACCGTCGCCGTTCCGGTGTCGTGTTCACGACCATCATCGTCCCCAGAGGCGCTGCCGGTTTTCTTCTTGACCGGCAGGCGCTCTGGGCGCACGTCGAGCAATCGGAGGTGCGCAGGGATGCGCAGCTCGCCCGTGAAATCGATTTGGCGCTGCCTCATGAACTCACTTATGATCAGCGCAAGGAACTGCTTTTAAGCTTCGTCCACGAAGCCTTTGTAAGCCAAGGTATGGTGGCCGATGTTGCAATCCACGCGCCGGTGCCCGCCAAAGGCGATCATCCCCACAATCACCATGCGCATCTGCTGTTGACGCTGCGGCAGGCCACCGGCAGCGGGCTGCGGCGCGTCAAGACCCGCGAGTGGAACAGCGATACGCAGCTCGAAGAATGGCGGGCGTTGTGGGCCTTGCGCCAGAACGAGGCACTGGCGCGCATCGGCCGGGTCAGTGTGGACCATCGCACGCTTGACGCACAGCGGCGTGACGCGATCGACGGCAGGGATCTGCATCGGGCTGCCATGCTTGACAGGCGGCCCGAGGTCCATATGGGCAAACACGCGCGGGCGGGGATAGTGCCGCGAAGACAGCCAAACACACCGAGTCGGCGCGCGCAGCGAAATGAGAAAATCCTGTCCGTCAATGCAGTTCAGGCTCGCCGGCAGGCGGAGGCGTGGCAACGCGCGTTTGTGAGGCAGCTGCATCGGATGGAAAAACCGAAGCCGCTCAGGCGCGGCATGGTTGTCAAACGAAAGCCGGCCGTGAAGCTCGTGAGCCGCTCGCCGCTCCTGGACGCTGGCCCGGCCGGCCTTGACGCCAAGCTGCGGATGCTCGGGGCGGGCATGTCGGCATGGCAGATCATCCTCCGGGCGCGGCTGGCGCGCAAGAACGATGTGCGTTCACGGTACCTCGTCCACCAGCTCGTCCGCGATTTGAACGGCCGAGGCGGGCGTCAGCGAAGCCGGCCCGGGTCCTGTGGCGCGCCAGTGGTCCCACAGGCCGTGCCAACGGCGCTCGGCCCAATAGCGGACCTTGCGCGCCAGAATCGGGTAGGGCAGTTGCCTCGGCATCAGGATCAGCGCGCAATTGTCGGCAAGGCGCATGATCTCGGCGGGATCGAGCAGATAGCGCGCCGCTTCGCTGACGCCCTGACTCGACTGGCGACGGCGGACATCGATATCCGACTGTGACTCACCGGCGGAGCGGCTGAGGGTAGTGGTGTGGCCGATGCTGTCGGCGAGCATGCGCGCGGTGTCGATGTCACTGACGTTGAACGCCACCTTGCAACCGGCATTGGCAATGATGGACCGGGCGCGGCTGTAGGTCCGTTCGAGTTGGTCAAGGTCCTGCCAGACCATGATCATGTTCATGTAAGTCGCCAGAAAACCGACCCCGTCCTCGATAGGCTGCAGACGGCCAAGCGCGGCGGCCTCGTCGAGGAGCAGCAGGGTCTTGGTCTCCGGCAGGCGCCGCTTTTGCCGTGTCATGGCGATGAGCGCGCAGCCGATCACCGTACGGAGGAAGCCGCGGTAGATGGAAAGTTTCTCCTCCGGCACCATGACATAGACCGACGCGACCCGCGCATTGAGGTCTTCGAACCTGAAATCCGACCGCAGCGACACCATTCCCGCAGGTTTGTCGATCGACCAGATGCCCATCGCCTTGTCTACGGTGGACTTGATCGACTTGAACTCGTCGCTCTTCTCCATGGAGAGGAGGCTGGTGGCTTCCTCGCGCAGGCTGACGGAGGCCATGGCCTGCGCGTCCAGAAGCGTGGCCTCAAGGCCGGGCCATTCCTGGGCGGCGAGGGCGCGCACCTGGGCGAGGGTGCGCAATTCCGGCATGTCTGCGTATTTGTGGCAGGCGTAGAGCACGAGTGCGCCAAGCAGGGCGCGGGCTTTCTCATCCCAGTGCTCGCCATCAAAGGTCGGGATAATCAGCAGGTCAGCCAGTTGCTTGGCATCGTCGGCTTCATGCCATGTCCCCACTTGGATCATGTCCAAAGGGTTCAGCCCGTCGGAATCCTCCGGCGACATCACGTTGAGGGTGTAGACCGGTCCCTTCGATCGCCGCGCGCGAGCGGTGACCGCGAAGTTCTCGCCCTTGATGTCGATGGTGATGACCGAGCCCGGATAGGACAACAGATTCGGGATCACGACCGAATAACCCTTGCCGGTGCGGGTCGGGGCAAACAGCAGCACGAAACCTTCCGCGTTGAACCGCACGAAGCGCCACAGCGCCTTGCCGACAATCAACCCGGTGCCGTCAATGACTCCGCTGCGGATGATTTCCCAGGGCGAGGCCCAGCGCGCCGAGCCGTGGGTCGTGGATGGCAAAGCTGCGGGGGACACTAGGTATTCCAGCAGCCGCACCAAGGCGGTCAGGATCGCTCGCGTGAGGATCAGCGCCAGCCACGTCGCCCCCAAACAGAGCCGCACGGCCAGTTTGAACACCTTCACGACGGGAAAATCACCATCCTGTGCGGAGCGGTCAACCTCGATGCGCGCGTTCTAGGCGTAAACCCGCCAAGACGCCCAATGTAATGGAGACGCGCATCGTGTCCGGCGCGGATTTGTCCGACGATCTAGTGCGGGGCGCAGTTGCCGTTCGCCAGCTTTAGCGTGGAGCTGTAGAGTCTCTGTGTGTCGTCTTTCTTTCCGGCGCCGAGTACAGGACAGTTGTTGAATGCTGTGAGGCGTTTGGCCTGTTCTTGGGCCGTAGCGAAATAATAGACGCAGGCATTGGCGTGATCGACCTGCCCACTGTCCGGGCCGCCGGTAAAGGTTCCAACCACCGCGGACAGCATGCCCTTCGCAAAGTCTTCGGCGGGCCCTCTGGATCGGGACGCCAGCCATTTGCGGGTTATCTCCTTTTCTTCGCCCTCGGACTTTGCCACCACTTTGGCCCATTGATCACAGGTCACACCCTTGTTGCCCTGTTCAAACGTGCGGCCCGGAAACAACTCTGCCACATCCCCGATGGCAGACCGCCGCACCCAGGCGCAGTCCGCGCCAAGGCGGGGCCGCACGCAGGCGTAGTTGCCGCTCCAGCCATCCAGGAACATCCATTGGCCCTCGGGCGCATTTCCGCACTCGCCGGTCATGGTGGCGAGGGTGTTCATTTGAGACAGCGTCTCGGTACGCTGCTGCGCGATCATCGCATCGCGAACCTTGAGGCTCGCCAGGTTGCCGCAGGCCGCCGTGGTCTGCTTGATATAGACCGGCGAAAACAGCTTCTCGGCGTGCGCTGCCGTGACATAGGCAGAGCAGAGCAAAATGAATGCCCACCTCATTGCCGGCCTCTCACCGCTTCAAGCATCTCGCGGTGCCTGCGGTCCTGATTGTCCTGCATGACCACTATCACCGCCCAAACAGCGGCTGGTATCCAGCCCAGAACCGTAATCTGGAGAATGAGGCAGAAGATTCCCTGGATCGGCCGGCGCCTGATCATGAGCGCCAGCCAGGGCAGCAAAACCGCAACGGCCACCATGTTGATATTCCCTACCGCGGGAGATCGCTGAAAGTCTCCACGCCCTCGCAATTGATGTGATGCCTGTGAATTCGTCAGCGAAATGCGACGGTAGCGAAAATCCTAATTTACGCATCCGCGCGTCAGCGTCAGATTGAAAACGACTTCTCGAACGTACGACGCTTCGAATGCGCGAACCAAATTATTGAAAGGACTCATGAAAGTCGATTGGCCGAAAATACCTCAGAAAAACTCACGTCAAACTTGCAAATGTCAGGAGTTTTGCAAGCCGAAAAGGGAGCAACGATGACGACCGTGGGGTACGCCCGGGTAAGCACCATCCAGCAGGATCTGGAGATTCAGCTCGATCAGTTGAAGGCGGCCGGCTGCGAGCGGCTGTTCTTCGAGAAAGAGAGTGGCATGAAGAACCAACGGCGTGTCTTCGACAGCATGCTTCGCCGCATTCGGTCGGGCGACGTCGTCATCGTCCCGGCGCTGGATCGGCTGACGCGATTGGGTCCTTTCAAGATGCTGTCGGTGCTGCATGAGATCACCGAGCGTGGGGCGACCTACAGGTCATTGGCCGAACCGTGGGCTGACACGACCCATGAACTCGGTGAACTGCACGCTGCCTTCATCGGTTATATTGCACGCCGGACGCGCGATGACATCGTTCGCCGGACGACCGATGGGCGGCGCAAGGCGCGCGAGCGCGGCGTCCGCTTTGGACGGCCGCCAAAGCTGACGATCGAACAGCGCGAACTGGTGCTTCAGATGAGAGCAGGAGGAAAACCGCAGTGCTATATCGCCAATGCTTTTCAGGTGAGCTGTTCGACAATTTCGCGTATAAAGGCTCCATGCCCCTGAGAGCACGGCACCGGTACACCGCGAAGCGCAATCTGACCAAAGTGGACGATCAGGTGGCGGCAAACATGCGTCGCTTTCGAATAGCGGCCGGTGTTACCCAGGAGGACCTGGCCGCAGCGGTTGGTGTTTCGTTTCAGCAGATCCAGAAATACGAAAAAGGGCACAACCGGATTTCGATTGGCCGCCTGGTGTCAGTCTGCGAAGTTCTTGGCGTGAGTCTCGCCGAAATGGTGGCTGCGCCGGAGGCGCCCAGGTTGGCCGCGATGCGACGGTCCCGCTACCGGACCGTTCGGGCATAGCCCAGAACATACGCATGTCCATATCTCGTGCGTGCCAGGTGTGTTAGGCATTCTGCGCCGCGAGGCACATGGTCTCAACATCAGAACAATCAGAAGAAAGCGAGCACCATGAATCTCCGTGGCACTCTCGCTCTATTGCTGGGACGGTTGAGAGTCTTTCTCTCGATATCGATCAGCAAATAAAGCAACAGGGGCCGTTACCGCGGCCCCTGTCTGCAAAGAACAATCAATCAGAAAGCGATTCTGTATGAATCAGGATCATGTATACGTCAATACTGACACTACGATGGTGGAAATAGCTGAGGCCGTTCGCCTGGCTACGAAAGTCAGTTTCCGGCTATTTCGACGGTTTCATCAGGGATTGTCGGCGGGTTGATGGCCGATGGGTCCGCTGCCACTGGCGCTTGCGGATCGCCTCGAATGCTCCCGCGATTGCGTCGAGCCTAATCAATACCATGTAGATGCCATCGCCTTGCCCTTCGAAGTCATGCGCTCGGCTTTCGATCTCGCGCCTGAGCTCCTCTGTCACCTTCGCCATGCGAGAAACCTCCGCCATTTCGTCAGACCCGGCCCTTACCTTAACGATAGGCTTGCCGGCAGTCCGATAAAGGTTGTCAAGAGGGATCCTCTTCGGCGCGTGACACGCCGGCGTCCTTGGTAACCTGACCAATGCCCTTGGCGCGATCAATGTTGCGAAGGGCATGGGTGATCAGTTTTGGGTCGCCATCTTCAAGGGCGGCTTCAAGGTAGGCTTCGATTTCCTCGCCGGCACCATATTGCGAAATCATGCAGCTATCGGAAGAATAGAAAGCCATGTACACTTTTTGCGGGTGGGGGACGCCATGAAGATCAAATCGATAGGCATTAAGAATTTCAGATCTTTCAAGAATGTCAGTGTCGACTTGAATGACTACACCGCGTTTGTCGGAGCAAATGGCGCCGGCAAGTCTACTGTGTTGTGCGCCCTAAACATCTTCTTTAGGCAAACTGAAGAGGCGGCAACCGACCTCACCGAACTCGATGAGGAAGACTTTCATCATGGGAATGTGAATGAGCCGATTGAGATCACAGTCACCTTTCATGAACTGGAATCCGCTGCTCAGGAAGATTTTGCTCAGTACTATAGATCTGGCCTGCTTATCATCTCATCGATAGCGACTTTTAATCCCAACACGAGGAAGGCTCCAGTAAAGCAATACGCTCAACGTAAGGGAATGCTGCAATTCAGCAAATTTTTTAAGGTGCTCAATGATGGCGGCTCAGCAGGTGACCTCAAGAAAATATATGAGGAAATAAAGAAAAGTTTTCCTTCGTTGTCGAATCCAAGCACCAAAGAAAATAATAGACAGGCCCTGAGATCTTACGAGGAAGCTCATCCCGGCGATTGTGTGCTTATTCCGAGCGAGGATCAGTTTTACGGATTCAGTAAGGGGGGCGACCGCCTCGCACGCTATGTACAGTGGGTGTACGTGCCGGCCGTTAAAGATGCCACAAAAGAGAATGTTGAGACACGGAATAGCGCCCTGGGCCGATTACTGTCGAGAACAGTTCGCTCGAAGGTAAATTTCGACGACAAGATACAAGAACTTCGAAACGAGACTTTAAAGACATACAGAGGCATTATTCAGGAGCAGCAAGGCGCGCTGGATGATCTTTCAGCGACGCTCACCAAGCGTCTCGGGGAATGGGCGCATCCCAAGGCAGTTGCTAGGCTGGAATGGATAGAGGATCCGATAAGATCGGTTCAGATAGTGGATCCGGCCGCCAAGCTTTTTGCGGGCGAGGGAGGCTTTTCGGGAGATCTTGCGAGGTTCGGTCATGGGCTGCAGCGCTCATACCTCCTCGCCCTTCTTCAAGAGCTGGCAGTCAGCCCTGACGAAAATCAGCCTCGCCTCATTCTAGGTTGCGAAGAGCCTGAGCTGTATCAGCATCCTCCCCAAGCACGGCATCTCGCTTCGGTGTTTAAGCAACTGAGTCAAGGCAATTCGCAAATACTGGTTTCAACACATAGTCCTTATTTTGTATCGGGACGACACTTCGAAGACGTCAGATTGGTTCGGCAGGATGGATCAAAGAAGGAATCCACCATCAGTTGGACCACCTGCGAGAAAGTAGCGAAGGCCCTATCAGACGCCTCCGGTAGCGCTGTGACTCCTATCGAGGCGGAACGAGCACAGTTGCACCAGGCTCTTCAGCCGCATGTTAGTGAAATGTTTTTCACGAATAAATTGATCTTGGTCGAAGGTCTCGAAGATATTGCTTACATCACTGCGTGGTTATCGCACACCGGGTATTGGGCTGATTATCGCCGCTCCGGCTGCAACATCATAGCTGTTAATGGTAAGAGCGCTTTGTTTGAACCACTGGCGATAGCCAAGCAGCTGGGCATTCCAACATTTGTTATTTTTGATGCGGATGGGAACGAGACCAATCCCGGCAGACGCAATCTGCACCAGAAAGATAATTCTCTCGTTCTGAGCCTTCTCGGTGGCGATGCAAGTCAGCCTTTCCCGTCAGCGGCTACTTGGCATGATCAATTCGTGATGTGGCCTATAAACCTTGGGGTCCTGCTGAAGGGCGAGGCGGGAAGCGCGGTTTGGGATTCTACCTATTCAGCAGCTACAAAAGGGCTCGGCAATCCGGAAGGAAGTTTCCAAAAGAATACCGTCCATATCGGCGAGCACTTGAGCATTCTGAAGGGAAAGGGTGTCAAGTTGCCGACCTTAGATCGACTGTGCAGCACGATTTTGGATTTCACATAGGAAAGTACGACAGATGGAATATACAAGAGTCAAATCCAGCTCGGTTTATGCCGTGGCCTACGACCAACCGTCCGCGACGCTTGGCGTCCAGTTCATTAACGGTTCTGAGTATCATTATTTTCAGGTGCCAGAATCTCTCTTCCAGGGACTCCTCACCGCTTCGTCAGTAGGCACTTTCCTGAATGCGCGGATCAAGGAAGCGGGCTTTCGATATAAGAGAGTAAAATAGACAGAGCGATTCGCAGAGCGATATCGGTAAAGACTGGAAATATAAATGGTTGAACCAACAATCATCTGTCCAAAATGCAATAGCGAAATCAAATTAAACGAATCGCTTGCGGAGCCGTTGCTTCAAAAAGCTCGCGAAGAGTTTCAGCGTCAGCTGGCCGCCAGAGAGGCCGAATTCCTTAAAAGGGCAGATGAGCTCAGGATTCAGCAAGAGCAAGTAGCCAGAGCAAAAGAGCAAATTGAAGACCAGGTTGCGGCGCGCCTCAGGGTGGAGCGAGGTCAGATCGCTGCTATTGAGGGGAAGAAAGCAAGAGAGGCGGCCGCGGCTGATCTGGAGCTAAAGGAAAAGGAAGCTGCAGAACTCAAAGATCGTCTGGCGAAAAATAATGAGAAGCTCGCTGCCGCTCAGAAGGACCAGGCCGAGCTCATCCGCAAACAGCGAGAGCTCGATGAGGCAAAACGAGAGATTGATCTTTCGATTCAAAAAAAGGTGCAGGAAGAACTGGTCAGCATAAAGGCCAAGGCCAAGCAGGAAGCGGAGGACGAGCTAAAGCTCAAAGTTTCCGAGAAAGATCAGCAGATTCTCGGCATGACGCGCACGATAGAAGAACTAAAAAGAAAGGCCGAGCAAACGTCACAGCAAACTCAAGGTGAAGTTCTAGAAGTTGAACTTGAGGAAATTCTCAAAGCCAAGTTCCCAACCGATATCATTGAACCTGTGGCCAAAGGCGAGTTAGGGGCGGATATCGTGCAGCGCGTGAATGGCGCGATTGGTTCTCCCGCAGGCACGATTCTTTGGGAGTCGAAGCGCACGAAAAATTGGTCTGACGGATGGTTGCCAAAGCTGCGAGACGATCAGCGGCGGTGCGGGGCAGATATAGCGTTGATTGTTTCGAACGTGCTCCCCAAAAATATCGAAACTTTTGATTTAGTAGACAGTATTTGGGTAGCCCATCCCCGTTGCGCCCTTCCTGTGGCAGTTGCCATCAGGCAATCCATTATCGCCGCCAACGATACTCGGATTTTGCAGCAAGGACAGGTGAGCAAAGCAGAGGAAATCTATCAATACTTGACGGGAAAGCGGTTCAGACAGCGACTAGAAGCTATTGTCGAGCGCTTCAACGATATGCGTGAGGATTTGGACAAGGAACGCAAATTCATGACGCGAGCGTGGGCCAAGCGCGAAACCCAACTGGTCAGCGTTTTAGAGTCGACTGTTGGGATGTATGGTGATCTGCAAGGAATTGCTGGAAAGGCGATGCCTCAGATTGACAGTTTGGATCTGCCCCTGTTAGACGGCCCGAGCTCTGAAACGGTTAGCTGACGGGGTGCCTATCCAGCTCTTCGATGGGTTTCGTAATAACGACGTAACACGGAATTTATCCGAGTCTGATAGCCCTTACCCTGAGACTTAAACCAGCCGAGAACGTCATTATCGAGCTTGATGCCGACCGACACTTTCTCGGGACGAATAATCTCGGCCTTCGCCCATTCAGCATCAGACATAGGCGCACCTTCAGTGTCTTTGGCTGCAATGGCCTCAACCTGGGCAGACGTCTGACGATCCAAACGCTTCCAGTCAGTTTTACCCTTCAAAGGCACCAAAGTGCCGTCAGCCTTTCTTTGATAGGTCTTGCCGTCGACTAGGACGGCGCGTGTTTTAGTTTTTTTCATAACGCCGCTGCTCCCGTTTGTTTGCTTTCCGTGCGGAGATGAGCCAGGTCACCTTGCCGCGTTCTGTATAGGTGATGTGGAAGACCCGGCTCTCGATCGTGGCGAGCATGTTGTAGCGTTTCTCGCCGTAATCCTTGCGGTCGTCCAAGGCCACCTTTTTCATGGGGTCCGCGAAAGCGACCACAACGTCGGCAAAGTCAATGCCGCGCTCGGCGATGTTTTTCGCACACTTGGCCGGATTCCAGTCGAACTCCATATCCTATTATAGGGTGCGTCTAGATATTTATCAAGATGATTGTCTAGATAAATATCTAGATGTACGGTAAGTTGTTGAATCTAAGTGAATGACAAGAATAGCGCTCGTTATTTCAGGTGTTCCCATCTGGACGAGCGGCTGCTCGCATGAGTTATAGAAATTGTTTCTATAACTCACTTTGCCGAGCGCTGATCGCTTTCCTTAAACTGCTGAGAAGGCCACCCTGGGCAACGCTCACCAGGCGCAGGCAGGAAGCGCTCCAGTTCAGCGCGTTCGGCGTCACTGGTTGCTGCCGCAAGCCGGCGCGCAGGGCTGGCATCGGCTGCCACGGCCTATGCCGATATTGGTTTTGAAACGAAGCCCCCAGCAGACTGACACAGGGGTAGGAGGGAGCACAGGTGCCCCCTTGATCGCTTTTCGTGAGCGATAACACACCGGTAAACCCACAGGAGGCACGTCGTCAAACCGATCGCGTACCGCTCAATCAGCGTCTTTATTCGACCGCCGCCGATACTCTCCTAAGTCATTGAAATCGCAAATCTGGGCTAGCACGTTTTTTAGCACACAAAATACAGAACACAGAAAATTGCTTTAAATATCAATAGTTAGCGTAGGTGCAGGAGGACTTAAAATCCCTCGGCTCGAAAGAGCTGTGCCGGTTCGACTCCGGCTGCCCGCACCAATGCTCACCAACGACCGGACACGGCTGAAGACGGAGGCCGGCAACTTCCTGAACAACGTCCGCGCCGCTTGAATGACGGCGGTTCCCCGCGCGGACAGGCTCGCTCATCGGGCCGGCTGCGCGCAAAATCGATGTTTCGCGGCCGCAAATTCGCTGGTGCTTCGTGGGCAGGATTGTGTAGACATTGCAGGTATTGCAAGGGTCCGGTGAATTTTTCCGGTCGATCTAGCTGGAGACTGATCGTTCAGGTGGCCAGCCAGGCATTGAAGCGGTTTGGCGGGACACATGGACATCGTGGTCAAACTGTCGCTGGCGGGCGGCCATCGCTGGGAGTTCGTCTGCGATGAAGACGACGCGCTGGTGGCCGGAATCGTCTCCGCGCTTCCGGGCGCGACTGCGGACGCATCGCTGCCGCCGGACGGGCTCATCCAGGTGGAAAGCCGTTCCGGCGAACGGCTGTTTCTGACGCGCTCATCACTCGTTGCGGTTTCGATCAGCCGCGCGCCGACGACCTTCGGCGCCTTTGACCAAGGCCGCATCGGCCGGCGCGTGAAACCCACGGATTACGTGCATGTGCAAAGCGTGCTGTCATCCTCGGCGATTGCGGAGCTTGTCGGCCTCGCCAAGGACCGTGCGCCCATCGCCGCGGCTGCTCCTGAAATTGAGTTGCCGGCGCTGCCGGCCGCGGTCATTGACGACCTGATTGCTGCGGTTGCCGCCGCCGCCCGGGATCTCGGCGTCGAGCCGGCCGTGCCGAGTCATCTTGACGTTCGGCTTTTTCCCGCGATGCCCGACCTCGGCACGCTCGTTGCTGCCAAACCGGAACCGGTCCTGCACATGGTCGTGCCCTTGAGCGCGGAAAACCTCGCGATGCAAATCGCAGACAGCGTCTCTGGCGGCGAGGAGCCCGGCGAGACCGGTGAGGGGCGCGCTCTGGTCTTGAAGGCCGGTGAAGGGCTTGCGGTGGTCGCCTCCGCCGCCGCGCGTGTCGGAACGTCAGCACCGGCACAGACCGGAATGATCCTGATGGCGAGCCTCTGCCTCGGTGAACGGCGTGCTGCCGGTTGAGACGCAGGCGTTCGTCCGTGACGCGGCGTTTTTTGCCATCGACGGCGGCGCGGTCGTTTTCGTGCCGAAGCAAAAACGCTTGTACTCCTTGAACCGGCCGGCCGCGCTGGTCTGGCAGGCTTTGCGCGAGGGAACGCAGCCGCGCGAGATCGCGACATCGCTGATGGCATCTTACGGCCTGGACGCCGCGAATGCCGAACTCTGGTACAGCCAGGCGGTCGAGTCGTTCGGCGCGCTGGCAGATGACGCGCATCCCGAATTCGACGAAAGGCGCGCCGATCTGCGCGGCGCACCTGCGATGCCGCCTTCGGCTGCGACGTATCAGCTCCTCAACCAGACGATCCGGATCGCGGGGCCGGCGCGGGCGATCGAGGCGATCGAGACCCTGCTCGGACATCTGCGACGGCCGCCGGACTTGGCGCCGGCCGAACCTGAACTCTGGATCACGATCGCGGAACAGGGCGAAACCTTCGTGCTCGACAGCGGCGGGGACCCGACCTCGACTGCGACACTGCAGACGCTCGTCGCCGAGGTCGAGCGGCGCATCGTGCAGGATGCCGTGCCGCGGGTTCCGCACTTTCTGTCGTTCCACGCCGCGCTGCTGGAGCGCAACGGCTCGGCGACGCTGCTGTCGGCACCCTCAGGCAGCGGCAAGACGACGCTGGCGGTGGCGCTCGCCAAGGCGGGATGGAACCTGCTCAGCGATGAGCTTGCGCTGGTCGACCGCGACCTGTCATGGCGCGGCTTGCCCTTGAGGCCATGCATCAAGGTCGAGAACGAGGCGCTGATCGCGCAGTTCAACCCGGCGATCCGGATGACGATGGCTCATGAGCGGTTCGGCCGGCGCGTCAAATTTCTGCCGATGGAGGTCGCCACCGAGCCGGTCAGCACAAGGATAGTGGTGTTTCCGCGGTTTGCGGCTGGCGAGCGCACGCAACTGGTGGCGGTCGATCCCGCGGACGGGCTGGCGCGCCTCTTGAGCCAATGTATCTATGTACCACCTGGCTTCGTCGAACATGATGTTCGACGATTGCTCGATTGGCACGCGACGAGCCGGTATCTCGATCTGGTCTTCGGCAGCGTTGCCGAAGCGGTGAGCAGTCTCGAACAGGTTCTGTGACAGATCGGATGTTGGCGGTAGCTTGACGTGTCCGCCCTGGGCCGTCATTGTTGATGCAGTGCACTTGTTGCGGACGCGTGGGGGGCGACTATGGCGCAGCTGGATCAGAACAAGCAGCCGGATCAGAACAAGAAGACCGATGCCGGTCGGCGTTTGTTTCTGGAAAAGGCCGGCCGGTTTGCGGCAGCAACGCCGCCGGCAGTCGCATTGATGCTCTCGGCTACCGGCCGTGCGCGCGCGCAAGCCACCTCCGGCAGGACCACCACAACCACGGCGGTCACGCTTTAGTTGTTGGCAGCTTGGGCGCCGTGCTGTGTGGGATTGGTCCGGTCACCACGACGACGGTCCCGACTCCCTCATAGCGGTTTTGTCGACTCTGCGATTAGCAGGCACCACAACCGTGACGATCAGGCCACCGGCAGCGCGTTTGTAACGGCGCGATGACGGCAGCGCCGGGACCGCTGGCAATACTGCCGGCAAATCAGTGGGAAAAGCCCGGGCTGGCCCGGTTTGCCGGTGCGGCGGGTTGACTGTGGCTTCGCGCAGCCTGTAAGGATAATTCGTCTGTGGGTTGAGGGAATGCGTGATGTCGCAACACGACAAGGACAAG